>Ga0209239_1000140_pt1 | contig 43014 bp, 30 predicted proteins | sample GraSoi013_2_20cm_FD_185824 | JGI IMG/M metagenome (GOLD analysis project Ga0209239, IMG submission 185824) | Grasslands soil microbial communities from the Angelo Coastal Reserve, California, USA - Sample 10_02_2013_2_20cm (SPAdes) (version 2) | ecosystem: Environmental > Terrestrial > Soil >...
GTGTTTGCTCCGCGCTTCTTTCAGACCTCGCCTCGCGGCTCAGCCCTTGCGCTTCGCTATCACTTCGCCTCCATCAGGCTGTGAAGAGGACTTTCACCTCCAAGCTGTCAAACATGCTCGGCACACAGCAAAAACGCCAGCGAAGTGGCTGGCGCTTTCCGGCTGGACCGCAATATTACCCAAGAAATACTATACGCTGGATATGACTTTTTGTCAATGGAAAGTTGGAACTGTCTTCAAGAAATGCTCCCAAGAAAAATGGCAACCGATGTCAAGCCCCTTGGAAAATGTCCCTTGGCTTACCTCGACTAACTGTCCGTCTGCGTGCCGAGAACGAAGATGGCGGCGTAAAGCCGCCTCTACAAAGCCCATTGAGCGGCCCGCTTGAGAGTGCGGATTAGCGGCGGAGGAATTCTTCGAGGAGGAGGCGAGAGAGGCGGCGCGTGTTGTGTCGAAGGACGCCGTGCTCCTCGAGGAGATTGTCGAGGATCACGCGGAAGCCGAGCTCCTGGAGCGCCGGGAGATCGACGGCCACGGGCTCCGCACCCTGCGCGCGGTAGCGGCGGGCCACATCGGGCGACACGGGCTGCCGATTCGCGACGACCCAATCGATCACGCGCTGCGGGACGTGCTTCTGGATGGCGCGGAGATGATCGGCAAGGGCGTAGCCGGCGGTTTCACCGGGCTGGGTCATCAGGTTGGCGACATAGACGCGCGGGGCCTTGGACTTGGCGATAGCGGCGGCGATTTCCGGGATCATCAGGTTCGGAAGAATGCTGGTGTAGAGCGAGCCCGGGCCGAGCAGGATAAGATCGGCTTCCTTGATGGCTTCGACGGCCCTGGGGAGCGGACGAACGCGCCGCGAGGAAAGCTTGAGCTTCTTGATGGGCGCGCGGCTGGCGGTGATGCGCGTTTCGCCGTGGACGGTGCGGCCGTTTTCCAGCGTGGCGACGAGATGCACGTTCGAAAGCGTCGAGGGAAAAATGCGCCCGCGAATCGCCAGCACTTTGCTGCTGACGCGAATCGCTTCCGTAAAATCGCCGGTGACGTGTGTGAGCGCGGCCAGGAAAAGATTGCCGAAATTGTGGCCGATGAGGCCGTGGCCAGCGTGAAAACGATATTGAAACAGCCGGCCGAGAAGGGCTTCATCCTTCGAAAGAGCCACCATGCAGTTGCGAATGTCGCCGGGCGGAAGGATGCGGTTCTCGCGGCGCAAGCGGCCGGAGCTGCCGCCGTCATCGGTAACGGTAACAATGGCAGCGAGATCGGCGATAGGCCGTTCGGCGGTGGCGCGACCGTCAGTGCGGCGAATCACGTGTTCCTTGAGGCCACGAAGCAGCGTGGAGAGTCCGGTGCCGCCTCCCAGGGCGACGACGCGAAAGCCGGGGGAAAGAGTTTGCGATTTGGAGGCACACTTTTTCATGATGATATTTGGGATCGCAGAAGCGGCTTCATTTCACGGGAAAGAATTTATCATAGAGGACGTTGAGTACGCAGAGAGCACGGAGAAAAATAAGCCGGACAGGCTCCCGACCGGCTCGGGATCTTCGATCCGGGTAAACGCCGGACACAGAGAGACGGCACAGAGAACGCAGACAGGAAAAAAAGCGGACAGGCTAAAGCCTATCCTACTAGCTGGCGAGGCCGTCTTTTTCAGGATAAAGCAGCTCGGTGAAACGCGGGTCTTCCTGGAGGAACGCAAAATCTTCGTCGTTGCGGGCGTGGTAGCGGTTTTCCGGGCGCAAGTGAATTGCCACCTTCAGATTGGCAAGCGCGGAATCGGCTTCACCGGTGAGGCAATCGAGCGCGGCCAGCGCGTAATGAATGTGGTCCGCCTTGGGCGCCGCTTTGCGGGCTTTGTCGAGACTTTCTCGCGCATCGTCCCAGCGGCCGATGTTCATCATCGCAACACCTCGCTGATAATGTTCTTCGGCAGTGCGCGGATTCTGCTCGTGCGACGGTTTCATGCGCTGCTCGGCGATTTTCACGTGCATGCGCGCGCGATCCGCGAGTTCCTTGCTGGGACCTTCGAGAACTTTTTCAAGTTCCTGCTTGGCGCGCGCGAATTTCTGCTGATGGAAGAGCGAGAGAGCCTCATCGTAAAGTTTGAGCTGCGCCTGGACGAGCGGGTCCACCAGCTCGACACCCCCACGCTGCGCTGGTGGCGGCGGGCCTAAAGGCTTCTTTTTCTGTAGCTTAGATTGACTATGGGCCGTCCCTTTGGACCGGCTCGACGAGCCTGAATGAGACTTGTGCGTTTTTGCCATTGGGCGAATGCTAGCAGAGCAGGATTCTCGCGTCAAATCATGTGTACGGAGGCACTTGGGGGCCCATCAGGCGTTACCGAACGGAGGCATGGCCAAAAATAGGGCGTGGAGTTCAGCGCCGAATCGCGGAAACTATATGCAGTTCGTGCAAGTTAGCACGCGGGGCTGGAAGGCTGGCCTGCCTGCGCCGCGTATGCTATAAGTTTGTGGCCAATTCTGGTTAACGACAAAGTGCCTTTCATCAATTTTCCTGCGCGCGAAATTAACTGCAAGCTGGTGTACTACGGTCCAGGTCTGGGCGGAAAAACCGCCAACCTGCAGTGGATCTACGACCATACGGGACAGAATCAGAAGGGCAAAATGGTGTCTCTGGCGACGGAGACGGACCGCACGCTGTTCTTCGACTTCCTGCCGTTGGATTTGGGGACGGTGCGCGGGTTCAAGACGCGCTTTCATTTATATACCGTGCCCGGCCAGGTGTTCTATGAGGCCAGCCGGAAACTGATCCTGAAGGGCGCGGACGGTGTGGTGTTTGTGGCGGATTCGCAGGAAGAACGGCTGGACGCGAACTTCGAAACCATGGAAAATCTGCAGGAACATTTGAAAGAGCACAACCTGAATTTCACTACGATTCCCTACGTGCTGATGCTGAACAAGCGTGACTTGCCGAATGCCATGTCCGTTGCGGACCTGACGAAGCATTTGCAGAAAAAAGGCGAGCCGGTTTTGGAAGGCGTGGCGATTCAGGGAGTGGGTGTGTTCGAAACGCTGAAGGAAGTTGCGAAGCTCGTCCTCGCCGAATTGAAAAAGGGCGGGTAGTCTACTTCTGGCAAGTCTATTTTCCAAATCATCCAAAATTAGCAGCGTGAATTTCTACGCAGAAGGATTCCTGCGTTTACGCGAAATTGGCGAGGGCGGCGGATTCGGATTCGAAGGTGGGGATGGCTTCGATGAGCCGCGTGACGGTGAGTGCGTCGCGCACGCGGCCGGGGCCACAGACGAGACGCAGGACACCGCCTTCGCGCGCCAGCTTGATGGAGATGCGCACCAGCGTGGAAATGCCGGAGCTGTCGATCTGCGGGATGCCGTTCAGGACAACGACCACTCTCTTCGCGCCACCCTTAAGCACGGATTCGAGAGCGTCGTGGAGCTGCTCCGCAGGCTCGCCGATAGTGAGCCGGCCGTGAACTTCCAGGACGGGTACTCCTGCGGTTTCGCGGACGTTGATTTCCATGGGCAGCCGGTCAGTCATGGCGGTGCGTCAGTCTATCCTGGATTAAGGCGGCGTTGGTGATTCGCCAGGCCGGACGGCATTATACGCTGGAGGGTAAGTTGCACAAAGCGAACCGTTCCACGAGTTTACAGGCCAAATCGGCCGAGCCTGCGGAAGGAGGCGTATCAGAAAAACAAATCCAGGCAATGAAAATTTCAAACTGTGGCGAAAAGCGCGCACGCGTATAATGCTTTGCGACAAAGTAGCGGGTCCCCGGTAGTAGAATCCAGAGCCAGCGGAGCAGACACATCTATGAAGTGCGAAGGATGGAAGTGTAGTTTCAGCCTTCTCCTGGTGCTTGGGGCCATCCTGTTCACTGCAATTCCCCTCTCCGCGCAACAACCGCCCCCCTCTTTAGCCGCTCCTCCAACAATGATGGCCTCCCTCGCCGCTCCGGAAACCTCCAAAACTGTTTCCGAAAAACTGACGCAACTGGATAAAGATGTGAAAGCGGCGCAGTCCTCCGCGGACAACGCCTGGATGCTGGTCAGCGCGGCGCTGGTTTTGATGATGACGGGACCAGGGCTGGCGCTGTTCTACGGCGGTCTGGTGCGGCGGAAAAACACTCTGGCGATCATGATGCAGAGCTTCGCGCTGATGGCGTTGATCACCGTGATGTGGGCGCTGGTCGGATACAGCCTGTGCTTCGGCGGCGACGGACATTTTATCGGCAGCTTCGAGCACGCCTTCCTGCGCGGCGTAGGCGCGGACCCGAATCCCGATTATTCCGGAACGATTCCGCAACTGACTTTCATGGTCTACCAGCTGATGTTCGCCATCATCACGCCTGCTTTGATCACCGGCGCGACAGCGGAACGGATGAAGTTCAGCGGCACAGTCCTGTTCCTTACGCTGTGGTTCCTGGTTGTTTACGCGCCACTCGCGCACATGGTGTGGGGAAAAGGCGGGCTGCTAAACGCTTCGCTTGGAGGAAAATTTCCAACGCTGGATTTTGCGGGCGGCACGGTCGTGCACATTTCTTCCGGAGTTTCCGCGCTGGTGTGCGCGCTGTATCTCGGCAAGCGCACCGGATATCCCAAGCAGCCGATGCCGCCGCACAGTCTGGTGCTGAGTTTCATCGGCGCCTGCTTGCTGTGGGTGGGATGGTTCGGGTTCAACGCGGGCAGCGCGCTAGCGTCAAACTCGCTGGCCAGCAGCGCGTTTGTAGCGACGCACTTCGGGGCGGCGGCGGCTGCGCTGAGCTGGAGTGCGGCGGAATGGATCAAGAACGGCCGCGCCAGCGCACTGGGCGCGATTTCCGGCGCGGTGGCGGGACTCGTGGCGATTACTCCGGCAGCCGGATTTGTCGGCCCAATGCCGGCGCTGGCCATCGGTATTATCGCTGGGGCTGCGTGCTATTGGATGGTAACGAAGGTGAAGGCCCTCTTCGGGTATGATGACGCGCTGGACGCTTTCGGAGTACACGGCGCGGGCGGGACGATCGGAGCTTTGCTCACCGGAGTCTTCGCTCAACAGGTGATCAACCCCATCTTTGGAGCGGACAAACCGGTCGGCGGTTTGGACGGGCATTGGAGCCAGGTCGGCAACCAACTTGTCGGCGTTGTGATTGCCTGGGGCTTTGCACTAGTGGGAACGCTGGTGCTCCTTAAGATTGTGGATTTGATCACCGGCGTGCGCGTGCCGGAAGAGCACGAAATCGAAGGTCTGGACATTACGGAACACGGCGAAGAGGCTTATAACCTTGAATCGTAGGCAAAGCCGGCAAGGGAGCGTCAGGCAGGGGGCGGAGCGGAAACACCCATGATGAAAATCGAGGCAATCATTCAGCCCTCACGGTTCGAATCGGTGAAGGATGCGCTGCGCGAAATCGGCATCGAAGGGATGACGGTGACGGAAGTGCGCGGCCACGGCCGGCAAAAGGGACACACCGAGGTGTATCGCGGGCGCGAATACACCGTGGACCTTCTTCCAAAGATTAAATTGGAAATGGTGCTGCCGGACGGGTTAGTAAACCGCGCCGTGGACACAATTCTGAAGACCGCCAAGACAGGAAAGATTGGTGACGGTAAGATATTCCTATCGAGGGTTGAGGAAGCGATCCGGATTCGCAACGAGGAGCGTGGTGAAAACGCGCTCTAGCCATTCACTCTTGGCCGCCCAGCAGCCGATTTACTGACCGCAGGACGCTCAACGTGACTACCGCTGCACGCCCCAGTCTTACTCCGGGCATCCCACCCGAAAAGAACATGCAAGGTTCCCCAACGCCCTTGTCCGTGCTCGGCCCGCAGGCCGAGGCTGAACGGCAACGCATCCGTCAACAATTTGAGGCCGGGACCAGTGCGCGAGAAACTCTGCGCGCGTTGTGCGAGCTGGCGGACCACAACGTCCAGCAAATTTTTGGAGAACTGCTGCGCGTCCACAACCGCGATGCGCAAGGACTTTGCCTGCTGGCGCTGGGCGGCTACGGGCGGCGGATGCTCTTCCCTTACTCCGATCTCGACATTCTATTTTTGCTGGGCAACGAAAGAGTGGAGCAGGAATTGCGGCCGCTCATCTCCGAATTTTCGCGGACGTTGTGGGACATTGGATTTCGCGTCAGCTCGGCGGGGCGCGTTGTGGACGAATGTAAGCGGATCGAAGAGGACAATGCGGAGTTTCATCTGGCTTTGCTGGATCGCCGGTTCCTGGCCGGAGACTCAGCGCTTTTTGAAAAGCTCGACGCGAAAGTTTTGCCCGCGTCGGAAAAGCAGGCACGTCCTTTCCTGCTGGCGCAAATCCACCGTCTGACCAGGGAACGATTGACCCGCTTCGGAAATACGATTTTTCACCTCGAGCCCAACGTGAAAGAATCGCCGGGCGGCATGCGGGATTATCAGGCGACCATTTGGCTGCGTCAGATCGTGGAGGAAAAGAGGGGGATTCGAAACGTCACCGCCGCGGAGGAAGAACTTTCCGCAGCGGCCGTCGATTTTCTCAGTGCCATCCGATGTTTCCTGCACTACAGCAACGCCCGGAACGATAACACGCTCACTTATGAGCTGCAGGCGGCGGCAGCAGAACGCGCTCTCGGCGTAGGTGACGGCGTGGCGCGAGCACCGGCGGAATGGATGCGCCAATATTTTCGGCACGCGCGCACGCTGAACCGGCAACTTCTGCGCTACCTAGAGCAAAAAGCCCCTGTGCCGCTATCGTTGCGGCAGCGCCTGTTCAATGCGGCGCGCTCCACCAAGAGCGAGCCAGCAGGCGGCAGATATTCCTCCGTGCGAGACGGGCTGCTGGAGGTTGTGGACCTGCCATCGTTGTCGGACCGCGCAATTACTTATTCCCTTTTCGCGGAAGCGGCCCGCACCGGAACACCGCTGAGCCGCGAGGCGGAGCGCAGCATCGGCTACATCCTTACCCATCCGGAACTCCCCCCGAAGAACACGCAGATTTCCTGGGCCACTCTGCGCGAAATCCTGGGCTCCGATTATCCGGGAGTGGCGTTGCGCTCGATGCAGCGGCTGGGGTTGCTGACGGAAGTCCTGCCGGAATTCGCGATGATCGACTCGCTGGTGGTGCGCGATTTTTATCATCGCTATACCGTCGATGAGCACTCTCTGCGCACCATCGAGCACCTTCAGGAATTGGCGGCACCGCCGGATGAGCGTGGAGCGCATTTCGTGCCGCTCTGGAAGACCGCTGAGCGGCGGGATTTGCTGATCCTGACGCTGCTCTTGCACGACGTGGGAAAAGGGATGCCGGTGGAGAATCACGTCACCGGCAGCCTCGCCGCGCTCGACAGCGCCGCCAAGAGATTGCAACTTTCGCCGGAAGAAAAGGAAGAAGTCCACTTCCTGATCGAACACCACTTGGACATGTCCGCCACAGTGCAACGGAGAGATATCTTCGATCCCGCCACGGTTTCCGCGTTTGCGCAGTCCGTCACCACGCTGGAGCGCTTGCAAAGATTGTGCCTGCTGACCTATGCGGACATTCACTCCGTCAACCCGGAAGCGCTAACACCATGGAAAGCAGAAATGCTGTGGCAGCTTTTCGTTGCCACTTCCAACCACTTTAGCCGCACGCTGGATCGCGACCGCTTGCACGCACCGGATGAAGGCTCGCTCCTCCAGCGCGTTAAAGCCAAGGCGGGCCAGGCCACAATCGAAGAGATCGAGCGGTTCCTCGAAGGATTCCCGCGCCGGTATCTGGCCGTGCATTCCGCGGCCGAGATTGCGGCGCACTTCGAGCTTTATCGCAAGCTGGGCACCGTTCCCGTGCAAACGGAGCTCCTCGCCACGCGCCATGGGTTCTCTCTAACAGTGCTGACGGAGGACCGCCCCGCGCTTTTCGCCACAATTTCGGGCGTGTTGGCCGGATGGGGCATGAACATCAACAAGGCGGACGCTTTCGCCAACGCCGCGGGCGTCATCCTGGACACTTTTCATTTTGCGGATTTGCACCACACGCTGGAGCTGAACCCCAGCGAGGCTGAGCGCTTCCGGAAGAGTCTTGCCGATGTCGTGAATGGAAAGGCGCCGCTGGAACCGCTATTGAAGAGCCGCGTAAGCGCCAGCCGCGCACGGGCGCCGAAGATCACCGTCGAAACGCGCATCAACTTCGACGATGCTTCATCGGCGCACAGCACGCTAATGGAAATCGTTACGCAGGATCATCCGGGATTGCTCCATGAGATTGGCTCGGCGCTGGCGCGCCTGGGATGCAACATCGAAGTCGCGCTGATCGACACGGAAGGCCACAAGGCTATCGATGTCTTCTACCTCACCGGGCAAGGCAAGAAGCTCACCACGCAGAAGCAGGAGCTCCTTCGCGAAGTTCTCCAGGGAACTTTGGTCTAGCCCACCTCAAAACTGGCTTACTCCGGCAGGCAGTCCGCCTATTTGGTTATCTTTGCGATGAATGCCGAGTAAGGCTCCATCGGCAATTCCGCCGCCATCGCGGGTAGGGGCTTGTGGAAACTTGTCAGCAGAACGCTGAGCCTCGGCTGGGCAAACCCAAGCGGGGAAAGATCGAGCCCTACGTTCTGGTTCGAAGCCGACATATTTAGTACTACAAGGATCGCTTCGTCCTTGTAGCGCCGCACATAAGTCAGCACGTTCGGGTCGTTCTCATTCAGCAACTGGAAATCGCCTTCGAGCAGCGCGGGTTCCTTGTGGCGCAGCGCAAGCAATTGCCGGTAAAAGCTGAGCACGGAATTTGAGTCTTTCATTTCGCTCGCGACGTTGTGGGCCTTGTAACTCGCCGGAACCGGCAGCCACGGCTTGGCCTTGCTGAACCCGGCGTTCTGGCTTTCGTTCCATTGCATCGGCGCGCGTTCCCCGTCGCGGCCTTTTTCCAGCGGCCATCCGAGCTTCCCAATCGGGTCTTGCACGTCATCTTTGCTTTTCGGGTCGTTGTTCTCCATGCCAATCTCTTCGCCGTAATACATGATCGCCGTGCCGCGCAGCGTCAGGTACAGCGTTGCCATCATCTTGGCGATGTCGTCGTTGTGCGTTCCATCAGCGTAGCGTGTGTACGAACGCACGATGTCGTGATTGGTGATCACATAAACGGGCCAGTGGCCGGCGGCATTCACGGCGGCGATGTGCTTGCGGTATTGATCCGCGGAGAGCCCTTTGAACTCCGTCATCATAAGGTCCATCGGCAGCTGCAGTTCGTCGTTGTGTTCGCCGTAGTAATCCTTCAGCTCCGAAACGTTGGAGGTCCACGTTTCGCCGATCAGCACGGAACCAAACTCGTCCGCCGCACTGCGCAATTTGCGCATCACGTCGTGTACTTCCGGCAGTTTCTTGTCGTACTTCTCCTCCATGTTCGGCCGCCCAAACTTGTCCGTGCCCGGCAGGACCGGATTGTCCGTAAGCTTCGGATCCTCGAAAAGAGTGTCCACGGCGTCCAGGCGGAATCCTGCCACGCCGCGCTTGTACCAGAAGCGCGTCACGTCCAGCATGGCTTTCTCCACCGCCGGATTCCGCCAGTTCAAGTCCGGCTGCTCCGGATAAAAGTAGTGGTAGTAATACTGATTCGTCTTCGGGTCGAGCTTCCAGGCGGAAAGCCCAAACGTGGAGAGCCAGTTGTTGGGCGGTTCGCCTGGAGCTTTGCCGTCGCGCCAGATATACCAGTCGCGATGTTCCGAAGTTTTCGACGACTTCGAATCCACGAACCATTTGTGCTGGTCCGACGTGTGATTCACTACGAAGTCGAGGATGACCCAGATGTTGCGCCTCTGTCCCTCGCTCACCATCCGGTCGAAGTCCTTCGTCGTTCCATACATCGGATCAATCGCTTCGTAGTCGGACACGTCGTATCCGAAATCCACCTGCGGCGACGGGAAACATGGCGTGATCCATATGGCGTCCACGCCGAGATCCTTCAAGTAATCCAATTTCGACACGATGCCGTTCAGGTCGCCAATCCCATCGTTATTGCTGTCCGCAAAACTTCGCGGATAAATCTCATAGAACACCGCGTGCTGCCACCACGGGTGCCCTTCGGCGTCGACTGGTTTCGTCTGCGCCGCCGCAACTACGACTGTGCTCAAGGAGCACAGCCCAACCAATACAAACCGGATTACTTTCTTAAACATTCCGAATCGACTCCTTGCCCGAAAGCGTAAACGGGTTGTCTTTCGCCGCGGCGGCTACGGGTTCTTTGCCTTACGTTCCCCGGATTTTGCTCTGAAGTCTAACGCGACAGTCTTCATTTGGGGCGCTTTCGAACTGCCCTCAACAAAAGAAACCCGAAGTTTCACCGATCCATCCGACATTTTGACCAGTTCAGCGCCCTCAGCGGCCGTCAGTTGTTCCCCTCCCCAAACGGAAAGTTCATACGTGCGTCCCACTTTTCCTTCCAGTTTGAGAAAAGCCAAGTTATGCGGACCGGTCCAAGTCTCCGAGAGAATCCGGATACCTTCGCTGGCGCTGCCTAGCGCAGGCAGATCAGATGAGTAGCTCACTCCAAAATTATTTCGCAGCCGTATCCGCAGAGTGCTCGACCCGCCGTTCACACCCAAATGCACCAGTACATGTTGATCGCTTCCGCTCGCTTCAACCTTGGATGGGACGGCCCGCCCATTCAATTCCGCCCCGAGTATTTCGGCTCGCAGACTCACGGCGGGCTCGAAATCCATCGTGCATTCAGCGGATCCTCTGCGGCCGATTTCCAACGTAATCGCGTCCGCGCTTTTTTTGTAGGTCAGGTCCAAAGTGTCTGTGCCCACGGCAACCCCGCGAACCGAGAACGCGGTCCAATCCACCGGAGCATGCGGAGCAAACGTCATCGTGTGCTTGGCCGCGTCCGCGTGCAACCCAAACATTCCACGCAGCAGCGGGCTCACGACCATCGCCGCCGACCAAATCTGGTGCGGCGAACTCGTCGAGAGTGGCTGGTAATAATCCCCGGAAAGCACTTCAGTAACGTGTCCCAGCGAACCATCGAGCGCCAGCAGCGCGTTGGCGCGCAGGTTCGCGTACGCCGGAAACGCCTGATGATACCGATATTCCCCGACCGAAGCCCATCCCGTGAATAGCGGCCACACGGAACCGTAGTGGTAGCCTCCGCCGCTAAATTTCGGCGAATTCACGGAAATAATCCGCATGCCCCAGTCCGTCTGGTGGTCAAGCCCGGCCAGTTGCTGGATCATCGGCACCGCATCCGCTTCGCTGGGCAGGCCAAACCACATCGGCACCGTCGCGAGCACGCTTGGCTCATCCACTTTTTGGTCGTTCTTGTCCAGCGCAAAGGCAAACCGTTTTTCGGGTGCGATCCAGAAACTTTCATTCACCAGCGCACGCTGCTTCTCAAAATCCTTCTCCAGCGCCTTGTTCAATTCCTCCTGACCCGTCGCGCGCGCCAGATTCGCAAGCGCCCGCAGCGCTTCCGCCCCCAGCCCACTTTGGTAATACTCCGTCTTCACCGGTAGCAGCGGCCCGCCCTCGACCCAGCCGTGCCCGACGCCAAGATTCTGCGGCAAGCCTCGCGCGTCATAAGTGGATTTCAGAAACTCATAAGCCTTCCGCAGGCTCTCCCACTTTTCCTTTGCAAATGCGGCGTCGCCGCTCTCCACGACGTAATCATTCATCGCGATGATGTATAGCGGCGTGGCATCGGCGGAAGCGTAAGGATAGGGATAGCCTTTGAACCAGTCCACGAAATTCGCGCCCTGCGAAATCTCGTGCGAAATCTTGCCGTCTTCCCGCTGATACTTGCTGATGAACGCCAGCGCCGTGCGCGAGTCGGAAAAATCGCCCGCTGCATTGAGCGCAAACGATGTCCAAAACGAATCGCGCCCGAAAAACCACGCAAATCCCGGCCGCTGGCTCTCCCCCGAAGTGCGGTATCCCGCCACGAGCCCCGTGCCCAAGTATGGATTGTTCACCATGCCCTGCAACATGCTGACGCGCGACCAATCATAAGCGTGCTGGATCTGCGCGTCGGGCAGTTCCACACTCACTGTTTTTTCCAAATAATCCCGATAGTATTCCGCGGATTCCTTCCAAAGTGCAGCGTAATCGGACGTAAGATGCGCATACGTTTTCTCCGCTGCCGCCCGTCCTTCCAGCGACCCCGCAATAACGATCAACTTTCTGTCCTTGCCTCTCGCCGTGGGTCCCAGCCGGAACGAACTCTCCTGCGACTCCGAATAATTTGTCTGGAATTCTGCGTGCGGCTCCGTCGCCGCCGGTGAACCCACCAGCGCCGAGAATTTTCTCTGCTCCTCGCCAAAATAAAACGCATGCTGCGCGGCCGACCAGTCCAGATAAGTCGCTCCAAGCGCGGCCGGCCACTCCAACTGAAAATCCCGGTGAAAAGCGGCTTCAATCTCCAAGGGCTGCTCTGTCTCTACGTCGAGCAGGATTACCGCGCCCTGTTCCCGCACGGGAACGAAGAATGTTTCGCGCGCGCTGAACGTATCTCCCGCATAGAGAATCGTGGCGGACTCCGGCCGCACCGTAACCGTCCTCGCCAATGCCTCCGCCGCCAGGGCTCGCCCTTCGGTATGAAATTTCAGGTGAAACTCGCGGAAAATCTTCAGCGGGTACACCCACGCTTCCATGCGGCCGGATTCACTTCCCAGCAGCCCCGCACGTGTCCCCGTGATTGGCAGAAATTCCCATGGACGCACTGCGCGCGAAAGCTCCAGTTCGTGCGTTTTCTGCTGTACCCGCTGGCTCCAGCCCTCGGCTGCTCCGCTTCCCATAATCACAATTACCGCGAGACATGCACAAAACAATCTCAGCATCAAACGCAACCGCTCTTGAGATTGAACAGATGCTTCCGGCGTGATGTGCATTCTGACGGCCCCCGCTGCGTGGTGTGCTTGCATTGCCTCGTTGGCCTTACTATAAAGGAAAGCGCCGGATTCTAGCACGGCGCTCGCAAGGAAAGGTATCGCTACTTTTGTCTTTCACACGCCGCGCATTTCTCCAATCACTGAGCCGTTCCGCGATCGTTCTTCCGCTGGAGAAAGTGCTTGCACTGGCGCTCCCGAAAAATTTGCTGCCGCGATCCTTTTCTCAAAGCGCTGCTTCTCCACAAACCGCCGCCCCCCACAACGATCTTGGCGTTTCCTTCCTCAACGTTGCGCGCGAATCCGGCCTCAACGCCAAAACCATTTTCGGCGACGAGCACAAAAATAAATATCTTCTCGAAACCACCGGCTGCGGCGTCGCCTTCTACGATTACGACAACGACGGCTGGCTGGACATTTTTCTCGTCAACGGCACCCGCCTCGAAGGTTTCCCCGCCGGCCAGGAACCCACCAATCATCTTTTCAAGAACAATCGCGACGGCACATTCACCGACGTCACCGCCAAAGCAGGCCTGCTTCATTCCGGCTGGGGACAGGGCGTGTGCATCGGCGACTACGACAACGACGGCTTCGACGATCTCTTCGTCACCTACTTTGGCAAGAATGTCCTCTATCACAACAACGGCAATGGCACATTCACTGACGTCAGCGAAAAAGCCGGCGTCGCCGGAAACGGCAAGCGCTGGAACACCGGCTGCGCTTTCGTCGACTACGATCGCGACGGCCGCCTTGATCTCTTCGTCGCCAACTACATCGATCTCGATCTAAAGACCGCGCCAGTTCCCGAATCCGGCCCCTGTCTCTACAAAGGCGTGATGGTTGCCTGCGGCCCGCCGGGACTCAACGGCGGAAAAAACATTCTCTACCACAACAACGGCGATGGCACGTTCTCCGACGTCAGCGAAAAATCCGGCATTCTGAAAGCCAACGGCACTTTTGGCCTCGGCGTCCTCACTGCCGATCTCGATAACGACGGCTGGCCGGACATTTACGTCGCCAACGATTCCACCGCCAGCGCGCTTTATCAAAACAAAGAGAACGGTACCTTCACCGACATCGCCATCGAGGCCGGCTGCGCTCTCAGCGCCGACGGCAAGCCACAAGCCGGCATGGGCATCTCCGCCGCCGATTACGATCTCGACGGCAATCTCGATCTGGTCAAAACCAATTTCGCGGGAGACACCCCTTCGCTCTACCACAATCTCGGCGGCGCGAATTTCGAGGACACCACCTATCAGGGCGGTCTCGGCAAGCACACGCAATATCTCGGCTGGGGCTGCGGTTTCTTCGACATGGACAACGACGGCTGGCCCGACATTCTTATCTGCAACGGCCACGTCTATCCCGAAGTCGAGCAGCTTAAGACCGAAGCGGGTTATCCGCAGCGCAAGCTGCTCTACAAAAATCTGCGTAACGGCCGCTTCGACGATGTTTCCTACGATGCCGGTCCTGGAATCTCCGCTCCGGTCGCTGCGCGCGGCTGCGCTTTCGGCGACTTCGACAATGACGGCGACCTCGACGTCGTCGTCAACACCGTCAATGATTTTCCCCAGCTTCTGCGTTGCGATTCGCGCACCGCGAATAACTGGATCAAAATCAAAACCATTGGCACAAAATCCAATCGCAGCGGTATCGGCGCGCGCATCAAATGCGTCACGCATCTCCCGGGCGAAAAAAGTCTCCATCCCCAAATCGACGAAGTCCACAGCGGCGGCGGCTATTTTTCGCAGAACGATCTGCGCGTCCACTTCGGCATTGGTAAAGCCGAATCCATCGAGCTCCTCGAAATCCGCTGGCCCAGCGGCCTCGTCGAAACGCTCAAAGACATCAAGCCCAACCAAGTCATCTTCGTCAAAGAGGGCGAAGGCATCATCCGCACCCGGCAATTCGATCCTCCCAAGTCCCCCAAGCCTCCAAAGTGAGTTCGCATGATCATTAATCGCAGAAACAGCGCGTCCCGTCATTTCGAGCGAAGCGAGAAATCTCTCTTCGCCTTGTCCTCGCTGATTTTGATCGCTTCCGTGTGGACCCTCGCCCTCCCCGCCTCCACCGGCGACCTCCCTTTCGGCCCCTGGACCCGCGCTGCCAACGAACCCATCCTTTCTCCGCAGGGCTCCACCTGGGAATCCGCCGGCACCTTCAATCCCGCGGTCGTTTTTCACAACGGCAAATTCGTCATGCTCTACCGCGCCCAGGACGCCTCGGGCACTTCCCGTCTGGGCTACGCCGAAAGCGCCGACGGTCTCCACTTCACTCGCCGCCCTGGGCCGGTCCTCTCTCCCGAAGCCCCGTACGAAAAAGACGGCGGCGTTGAAGACCCGCGCCTCCAGAAATTCGGGGACACCTACTACCTCACCTACACCGGCTACAACAAAAAAGACGCGCAGCTCTGCCTCGCCACCTCGCGCGATCTCATTCACTGGGATCGCAAAGGCGTGCTTCTCCCCGCCTACCAAGGCAACTGGAACAAAGGTTGGACCAAGTCCGGCGCCATCGTCCCCGAAAAAATCGACGGCAAGTATTGGATGTACTGGCTCGGCACCGCTGCCGACAAAACCGACCAGATGGGCCTCTCGTATTCCACCGATCTCCTCCATTGGACCGAAGCCACCGCTACTCCCATCCTCCCGCGCCGCCCGGGAATGTTTGACTCCCGCGTGGTCGAACCCGGCCCTCCGCCCATCCTCACTGACCGCGGCATTGTCCTCGTTTATAACGGCGCCGACGACCAACTCGTTTATCGCGCCGCCGTCGCCGTCTTCGACCGCCGCGATCCGCGCAAACTCCTCTCCCGATCCGATATCCCCATCCTCGCCCCCGAAAAACAATGGGAAAAAGTCGGCCAAGTCCCCAACGTAGTCTTCGTCGAAGCAATGGTTTTAATTAAGGGCAAAGACGAAGGTTTAGTCCAAAAGGACAATCGCTATTTCTTATACTATGGCGCCGCCGACAAGTATGTGGGCGTGGCGGAAGCTAGTATGAAGTGAGGGTCCGTCCTAGTTCCCTCCCTCGATGCCTCCAACAACCCCGTGATTCCGAGCTGTAGCTCAGGCCTTTAGGCGTGAGGAATCTCTCTTCGGCTTTGTCTGGAACTCGCCACTCGTCGCTCACCACTCGCCACTTTCTCTTCTACTATGGCGCCGCCGACAAATACATCGGCGTCGCGGAAACCCCCGCGAAGTGATACGCCTCTTTCGGAAGGATTCCGAAGGTTAACGCCCGTCGCGCATTGGTCGTTCCCAAAGGCGCGTTTTTCACTTCGATCTTTGAGTGCCGTTGCAATTTGTGGATTCTCCGGCCAGAATATACCGCCTTGCTGCCAACGCTATTTGGTAATCTGAACCTCTGATCCAAAATAGGTGAAGAATTGTCCGAGACGGAATTCCCCAAGCTGACCCGCCCTCCGCTCAGAGAGGCTTTAGTAGACATTCGATTGCGTGAGGAGCTTCCGGTTTCCGTGCTGTCAAAATTCCATGCGCCAAAAGGTTTCCCTATTGCCAAGGAAATGAGGCAGGGCCAATTTCAGCTCAAGTTGGATAAGGATAAACCCGCCCTAGCCGAAGTCCTCGCTGAAGGAGCGTTGGGATGGCGCTACGAGACGGATGATGGCTCAGCAGTGGTTCAACTACGTAGGAATGGGCTAACGTATAGCATCTTGAAGAATTACCCAGGCTGGAATGGACTCAGGGAAGCGGGTCGCGATGTGTGGCGAGAATTTCTTGCGGTCTCCGGGCCTGTCCATATCAGCAGACTAGCCGTAAGATACATCAACGCGATCAGTATCCCCCTAGGGGCAGACTACGATGAATATTTGACTACGGGTCCTCGAGTCCCGAAATCAGTTCCTCCGATCGTGACAAACTTCCTGCAGAGAGTGCTTGTCCCATTTGAAGAGGAGGCTGCGACTGCCATAATCACGCAAACGCTGGAAATGCCAGCTCCCGCCGCGGTCTTAGATATAGATGTCTTTACTGAATGTTCCTTGGAAGGAACATCTGCCGATATTTGGTCCAAGTTGGAGAGGCTGAGGGGCATTGCGAATAGGATCTTCTTTTCGTCTCTGACCGAGAAAGTGTTAGAATCGTATCGATGACTGTATATTGCCCTGCTGTTGATACTTCGTTGGGGTTGCGCGACTGGGCCAGCACCGGTGTGAGCGACGCCGCTCGCCACGTCAAGGTGGCCCTTGAAGAGTCTTTAGAACATTATCTGGAAACTAGGCTAGGGCTTCTTCTCCCTGAAATCGAAAATCTGCCCGTCGTTTGCAATGAAACTTCAATCCCCGTTGACCCGGATACTATTCGTGCTGCGACACAGTTTGCCTACTCTTTGCCACGGTTCGTACCCATACCTGAAGTGTCGGCTGACCCTGACGGGGAAATTTCGTTTGACTGGACCGGACCATCTGGCGAAATGTTTTCTGTAAGCGTCAACAAGCGGAATCGCCTTGCATACGCCGGTTGGTTCGGAGAGAAAAGCAGGGTCCATGGGATTGAGCAACTGGCTGAGGGCTGCCCTCAACAAATTGTCCGGGGTATTGAAAAGGCAATCCGCTGAGGCAGGCCCAGCTCGCCCTCATCAGTATTCCCTGTTGGCTAGATTTATCTTCCAAGAAGGCCACTACAGGAAGAAGGCCCCTGCGCAGCCGAAACCGGGTGCGTTCCTTCCGAGGCCTTCCACTCTGAAAACTTCAGCGCTGTGGAGAGATAAGCTTTCGGAGCAAGAAATCTGGAACATTGGCGATTTGCTTGGTACAGCGCGGAGTAAACAACCACTGGCGCGTGCCGACTTTGACGTGGCAGCTGTCTCAGAAGCTAAGCTAGCTATAGAGCCTGACCCGGAGCCACATCCTCGACATATAAACCTGTGTGGATGGCCAAATGGAAAAGATGAGCAGAAATCAATTGCACTGCTCTTATGCGCCCGATCAATCCTTCTTGTACGTGAAGATTCGGAGAGCAACCGATAACGAAATAGGAGTTTCCACCTCTATTGGCGCGCCGACGGCGCGCAACGCGCCTGCCGGTGGTTGGAGCCTTGGTGACGGTGCCCGTGTAAACTGTCATGCCCCACTTGCCTCGAAACTCACCCAACCTTCTGGCGCTATCTCGTTCAGCCTAAACCGCTTGCAAATTGTTATTGACAAGTACGATACTTCATGGTAACATGTTGTGTGATAGTTAGACGCCACCTCGCCGAAGCTCTCCAATTTCAACGTTCCTCTCTGCCCCTAACCCATTCGCCCCTAAGTTCTTTCCTCTCACACTTTTATCCGACCCCCACCTGCTAAACCCTACCGTGTCAAACTCTTACAAAATGGTGGGGGGGGGGGTCGAGGCAGTCAAGCGCCCATGTGCCAACCCCCTTAAAATCAACACTTGCACGACAGTTCGCAAGTGTTGCAAACAAAAGACTTACGCCCCGGCTAAGCCTCTGGATGCAATACTTACAAAAATCATAGGGGGGAGGGGTGGTTATGGTTAACCAGAAATCGCCTCGCGGACCTGTGGCTCACCCCTTCAGGGGTGAGGTTTCTGTCTCTCGGTCGGCGTGCCGGAGCCTTCTTTCAGCGTGTGGACGGCGTCGACGGGCAAGTTTTCAAAGCGTTCCACCAAGCCGCTGGGCCAGCGCACCTGCACCGAATCGACCTTGGAAGCGGATCCGAGGCCAAAGTGAACACGCATATCATTGTTAGACATATAGCTGGAACCGCTGCGCACTTCGTCGACAAACGTGCGCGTGCCGGCCTTCACGGTGATCCTCGCGCCAATGCCGTCGCGATTCGATTTCGTGGTGCCCGATCCGGAAAAATGTCCGGAAGAAAACGACGTTCTCATCGTCCGAAACGCAATCCAATGATTGCCGTTGCGAACGTCGTTCACCAGCAGCATCGGCGGCGCGTTCATGTTGCTGATCACCGCGGACATGCGGCCGTCATTCCACAAATCGCCCACGGCCAGTCCGCGCGAAGAGCTTGCCGCCGTGATTCCCGGCCCAGCGTTGGCGGAAACATCCGTGAAAGTTCCGTTGCCGTTGTTGTGATAGAAAATCTTCGGCTCCCTGAAATTGCTGCCCAGGTGCTGACTGTCCACCTCCGGATAAACGTGGCCGTTCACCAGCAGCAGATCGGGCCAGCCGTCATTGTCTGCATCGAGGAACGTCACGCCCCAGCCGAGACACTGCGTGTTCAAGCCGAATCCCGCGGGAAAAGTCTTGTCGTCAAACGTTCCGTCGCCGTTGTTGTGGTAAAGCGTGGAGGTATCGTCTGAAAAATTTGTCTTGAAAAGATCCAGACGGCCGTCGCCGTCATAGTCGCCGACCGTGGAGCCCATCCCGGCTTGCTCGCGTCCGTCATCATTGAACGCGGCGCCCGCAACAACCGCGACATCGGTGAATGTGCCGTCGTGATTGTTGTGGTACAGGATGCTGGCGGTGCTGTCGCAGGCTACGAAAATATCCGGCCAGCCGTCGTCATCGTAATCCAGCGTGGAAACGCTAAAGGAGTAATGGCCGTTGCCGAGATTGTGATAAAGAATATTTTTCGCCCACGGCAGCCCGCGCGGCCCGCACATCACCGGAACGCCTTTCCACATGCAGGAAGGCTGCGCGCCCGGCGCAAACGCAGTGGCCGAATCGTAGTCGACGTAGTTGGCGACCATTAAATCGAGCTTGCCGTCGCGGTCGTAATCGACGAAGGCGCAGCCGGTGCCCCAATATTTTCCGGTGCCCGCGACATGCGCTTTTTCGCTGACGTCGGTAAATGTTCCGTCGCCGTTGTTGTGGTAGAGAACATTTTTGCCGTAGTAGGTCACGTACAGATCTTCGAAGCCGTCGTTGTCGTAGTCACCGACGCACACGCCTTGGCCCCAGCCGGTGTGAGTCAAGCCGGCTTTTTCAGTGACGTCCGTGAACGTGCCGTCGTGATTGTTGTGGTAGAGGTGGCTTGTCGGCGCTTTGCCCGTTGGCAAAGGTTCCAGCTTGGTGCCGTTCACGACAAAAATATCCGGCCAGCCGTCGTTGTCGTAGTCAAAAATGGCGACGCCGGTGCCCGTCGTTTCAATGATGTATTTTTTTGTGTTTTCCCCGCCGAAAATCACCGGAGCACTGAGCCCCGCTTTCTGCGCGACATCGGTGAAATGCACGATCGGCTTGGCGTTTGCATTCTGGGATTTAGCAGCGTCGGCGTTGGGAGAGTTTGGTGACTGCATAGAGAGCCAAGCGCAAAGCACAACAAAGGAGAGAAGCCGAACAAAAGAAAAGTCGGGAGTCATCAATTTCCAATGATAGCAAGGTCTGGTCGGAGATGAAGTCTACTTGAAGAGAATCTCCGCAAAGAAGCTTGTGGAATGGTTCGTGAATGTGAACGTGCTAGTATTTTTGAGAACGCTCTGCGGAAGTTAATCGAATGAAATTGATGTTCATTCATCGCTCGACGCCAATCTTCAGACTCTGCGCTGCGCTACTGTTTCTCTGCTGCGCTGGAGCGTTGAAATGTGCCGCGCAATCCGCGAGTTCTGCGAAGGCGGACGCGGCTTCGCGAGCGAGCGCCACCTATCAGCACGGCATGTCGGCGCTGCAAAAGGGCAATCTCGCTTCCGCGCGCGCGGATTTCGAAAAAGTCGTGCGGCTGGCGCCGAGCAGCCCGGAAGGACACAACTCTCTGGGCTGGGTTTTGCTCGCGCAGGGAGAGATCGATTCCGCGATCGTGCATTTCCGTTCCGCGGTGAAACTGAACCCGGATTTTGCGCTGGCGCACATGAATTTCTCCATGGCGCTTTACCGAAAAGGAGACGTGGCCGCCGGGCTGCGGGAAGCGAAAGAAGCGGTGCGTCTGTCTCCGGACGATTCCGAGACTCATCACATTTTGGCGCGCACGCTGGATTTTTCCGGGGATCTCGACGGCGCCATCGGCGAGTTTCGGCGTGCGATCGAACTGGAGCCGCAAAGGGCGGAATTGCACGACGATCTCGGTGCCGTGCTGGTGCAGAAGTCTGACGCGCAAGGGGCGGCCGCGGAGTTTTCCGAAGCGCTCCGGCTGCAACCTGATTTCGCGCAAGCGCATTTTCATCTGGGCGTTTTGCGTTACCAGGAAAAATCAATCGAAGATGCCGTCCAGCATCTTCATTCAGCAGTGCAACTGAATCCAGCGGACCCGGGCGCTCACTATTATTTAGCGCAAGTTCTGAAGACCAGAGGCGACACAGCGGCGGCGATCCGCGAGTTGCAGGCTTGCGTCGAACTAAATTCAGATTATCCTGACGCGCAAAATAGCCTGGGCCTGCTGCTGCAGCACAACGGCGAGATGGAGCAAGCCGTCAAAGCATTTCGCCAGGCGGTGAAATTGCAGCCGCAAAATCCCGACGCGCACAATAATCTTGGGCTGGCCTTCTTGCAGACAGGCGATGGCAACGGGGCCATCGCTGAATTCCAAACCGCAATCCGTTTGCGGCCCGACGACAGCGGATACAAAGGCAACCTGGGCGCGGCACATTTGCAAGTGGCGGATTTCGACGCCGCCATTTCTGAATTTGAGGCAGCGCTTAAGCTTTCCCCGCAGGATGCAACACTGCATTACGATCTTGGACTCGCGCTCAAGCTGAAAGACAAATTGCCGGAAGCCATGGCCGAAATGCGCAAGGCCGCGGAGTTGGACCCCGGGCAAGCGGACGTGCATTACACGCTCGGAGTGACGCTCTGGCAGCAAGGGGATTTTGCCAGAGCTGCGGACGAACTACGCGCAGCGATTCGTACCAAGCCGGATTACGCGGAGGCGTATTACACGCTGGGAACGGTGCTGAAACAGAAGGGCGAGCTTCAGGATTCAGCGTCGGCTCTACGGGAAGCCATCCGGTTACAGCCGGATTTCGCGGGCGCGCATACCACTCTGGCAACCGTGCTCCGCCAGCTCGGAGACGCCGAAGGCGCCGCGGCCGAAAGCAAAGCGGGAGCGGAAATCGCGAAACAGAAGACCAGCGAACAAGCGGCGCTCTTCGCCACAAATTCGGGACGCCGGCTACTCAACACGGGGGATCTTGATGGCGCCATTTCGCAATTCCGGGCGGCGATCAACTCTTCGCCAAATTACGCGGCGGCGCATTTTGAGCTGGGGCTGGCTCTGCGTCAGCAAGGAAAAGCAAAAGAGGCGCAAGAGGAATTTCAGAAGGCGGCCACGCTCGATCCGAGTTTGAAGGCGCCAGCATCGAAGAAGAATTAGGAATACTCAAAGTGCGATCGCGAAGCTGACAGTGTCAGAGTTTAGTTCAAACCTGTTCGCTCTACGCAGGCCCTTTGCGCAGAGCGACCAACTCCGAGCTGACTGGCACGCCCTTGGCAACTTTCACGTGAATCACCGCTTCAAACGGTTTCAGTTCACCCGAGTTCGAAACCGAGAGCCGCAACAGCAGTTGTTCGAGGGAATCCTGCTGGCATACATATTCGACAGCGGCTTGCGTGCCAATGGTCGTGGCGCCCGCCAGAATTAGGATCGAGTGCGCAGGATTCAATCCTCGCTTCAGCGCTATGACCGAATAGTCGGCAGTCAGCGCCTCGTCTGGCGGAGAAGGAAGAAACTCCTTTGGTTCGCCGGACTCCGGATGAAAATTGATGATTTCCATGGTGCCCATGCGCGGCCCGGAAATGATCTGCTTGAAGGCGAATTCCTGCGTATTGGGCAACTCCAACAGGGTCAGATTCTCCGAGGGAGAGCCTATGAAGATGAGATCGTTGTTCTTGGCGTCGTCCAGGGAAAACAGGCTGCCGCGCTTCACGCGAATTTGCTGATGAAGCCTCTCAAAAACGCTATCGAGAGCGTGCACTGCCAGCACTTCACCTACCCCGGTGTAATGATCCAGGATCACCGCGCCGGAATCCTTGGCACGATTGTAGTAGCGCATGCCAACGTAAGGCCGGCCGACGAAGGCCGCGTTACTGAAAATGACCCACGGCTCCTGCTGCCCGGTAAGAAACCCTTTCCAGAAAACGTGAAAAGCAACCGGCAGGTCAGGACTGTCGCCGGCCACCCGGGCTTCCGCGACCCTGCGATTCAGGAAACGGTCGGTCGCCACGGCGACGGCGGAAGCGAGCACAACGGAAAGTGCAATGACGGCGATGACCCAAGTACGCGAGGTCCGGCCATTCGCGTCCAGATTGCTCGTTGACTCGTGAGCAGAAGCCACGTGGTTGCGTCCAGCCCCGTGGGGACGAGGGTGAAAGGTAAGGCCGTAAGTGCCTTTGGGCAGCTCCACGACGGTCTGATCTTCAGCGCCTTCGGAGGCGTAGTACTCAGCCAGCTTGGTGCGGAGCCGCCCTGCCTGGACTCGCACCATGGAATCTACGTGGGGATCAAAATCCTGCTGCCGCCCGAAGACTTCCGTCGCGATTTGATACTCCTTTGGAGAGGCACCCGGGTGCTCCAACGAATGAGCTGCCAGGTAGCGGAGCAGCTTGCAAAGAGATTCGGAACCGTGCAGGGCATGGCTGCTGAGAAGTTTGTCGATTTGGTCATGGAACAGGGCTTTCTCAGTCATCGAAAACCACCGGTGGGGATTGTAACACCAAAGTAACACCTGTGCATCTCTGTGTGAGGACACAGCTTAAACCGCGTAACCGTATCAGACCCTTGGAGACTATCCTTGTAACCAAAAAACTGATAGAAGGCATCACAAATACACGCTGACTCCGGTTTGGTGTCCGCGCTTCCTGTGCCCTATATGTGCACACAATTGAGTGTGGGAGCGTGCGCGGATGGCGTAGCGAGATTTCGGTCGAGGAGTTTGGGGGCTGTTCACTGCTAATTGGTCGGTTGGTTCGGCTACCGCATTTCCCATTTTCATACTGAAACGCGCCTTCTTGATTAAGTTTCATGTTGGCGCAACGACGTGACGTTTGCCGAGCGAATTGACGAGAGCAATGCTGCAGCTGCCGTGGGGCAAGTGATTGGAATGGAATTGGCAAGTGCTTTCAATCAGGAAAGAGCAGTCAGGAGGGGTGTAATGAGAAGGCTAGCGACGGTGGGGTGGATTCTCGTTCTTTGTCTCGCGGTGGGGTTTGGCGCAAGCACGGCATCGGGCCAGGCGGTGTATGGAAGCATCATTGGCACGGTGACGGACCCGCAAGGCAATGCGGTAGCGGGGGCCAAGGTCACTGTGACATCGGTGACGAAGAACACGACTGATGAAACCACGACAAATGATAGCGGAAATTATTCCGTTATCCACCTGATCCCCGACACCTATAGGGTCAAGGTCGAGGCAACGGGTTTCAAGGCTTATACGGTGCCAAACGTCCTGGTGCAGGTGGATACGGCGACGCGCGTCGATCCGCAGTTACAGGTTGGCGAGGTCACGCAGTCGGTCGAAGTCACTGGCGAAGTACCGCAACTCAAGACCGACCGTGCCGACGTTTCGCTCGATTTCAGTGCGGATTACGTTGAGAAACTCCCGCTTGTAAACCGCAACTTTCAGTCGCTGTTGCTTTCGGCTCCCGGGACGCAGCAAATAGGCTGGGGCCACGCGGCCACGGAGAACCCGCAAGGCTCGCAGCAGACTTTCGTCCAAGGCCAGCACTTTAGCGGCACGGGCTACGAACTGGACGGAACCGACAATCAGGACCCGATCCTGGGCATCATCATCATCAATCCCAATTTGGACTCGGTGGAAGAAGCGAAGATCACGCTGCTGAACTATGACGCTGAATTTGGAAAGTCCGTAGCGGGCTTGATGGTGGCGTCAACCAAGTCCGGCACGAATGATATCCATGGGAGCGCTTTTTGGTTCCGAAACTCCGATGCCACACAGGCGCGCAACCCCTTCACCCAGTCAACTGGCGCGCTGCCTCATTCGAAGTGGAATCAATTTGGCGGGTCGGTGGGCGGGGCAGTCATCAAGAACAAATTGTTCTATTTTGCCGACTATCAAGGAACCCGACAGGCCAACGGCGTCACAGATAACATTGTGATACCCACATCCAAGGTTCTCAGCACCTGCACGGCGACAACGGGTAACTGCGATTTGAGCGAGTACCTCACGGCAGGTGTCAGCGGAGGCGGCCAAGTCTACGACCCTGCGACTGGAAACGCCAATACCGGCGCGGGACGCACGGCCTTCGCGGGCAATTTGATTCCTGTGGGCCGGCTCTCTCCCATTGCTGTAAAATTATTGAAACTCTTTCCGCAGCCGGCAAACGCGAACGTGAAGGCTTTTAACTTCTTTGGTAACGGTTCTGGCCCATTCCACGGGAATACGTTCGACACACGGGGCGACTATCAGGCCCCAGGGAATTTGCACATCTTTGGCCGTTACACCCGTGCCTACTATAGCCTAAATGGGCAGCCCATCCTGGGTATCGGGCTCGGAGGCCAAGGTACTGGAGTTGGGGGCTTGAGCGGCAGCTCCATCATTCACAACCACAGCTTGGCAGCGGGATTCGACAAGGCAATCAGCACAACGCTGCTGACGGACTTCCGGTTCGGCTGGTTCAAGTACAATCCGCATTCGATCAAACCGGACGCGAACGTCGCGGCCGCGCAAGCATTGGGACTGAACGGACTAAACACTAGCGATACGTCCACCGGAGGCCTCCCCGCTTTCCAGTTTGACGGCACGCTGACTAACTTTGGAGACGGCCTGGATCCTTCCCGCTGCAACTGCCCGCTAATTGAAAATGAGCACCAGTACCAGTTCGTGAACAACTGGACCAAAATCAGTGGGAACCATGCCATGAAGTTTGGCGCAGACCTTCGCTTTGCGCACAACCTGCGCTTCCCAAGCGACGCCAATCGAACGGGGCAACTCGTCTTCAGCCACAAAGAGACGTCGCTTTACGACCCGGTTTCCGGGAGCAACGCGGGCGGGCTGGATCTAGCTTCTTTTCTATTAGGTGATGTTTCCAAATTCGAGCGTTTCGCCAGCGTTAGCCAAAATGCCGCGGAGAGTCAGAAGCGCTTTTTCCTGTATGCCCAGGACCAATTCCGGATGAGCAGCAAGTTGACAATCACCTATGGCATGCGTTGGGAAGACTATTTCCCGGAGTCCGTGAATGCCAAGGGCAATGGCGGTTTTGCAAACCTCGACCAAGGCGTCATCCGGGTGAGCGGGAACGGCCCGTACGGGTCAAACGGCAACATCCGAAACTATATCGGCGCATTCGGGCCGCGCATAGGCATCGCATATCAATTGCGGCCAAAAACTGTCGTGCGCATCGGCTACGGCCGGAGTTTCGACATCGGAGTATTCGGCTCGAACTTTGGCCATGCCGTGACGCAGAACCTCCCCGTGCTTGTTCACCAATCCATCCAAGCGCATGACCTCATTCCTGCAGCCATCAACGACAACGTTCCCGTATATCAGATGGACTCGGCCACCGGGCCACAACCGGCCCAGTTCCCGGCGGTCCGTTCTAATGGCACGATTCCTCTGCGTGGACCGACAAACAGCGTGGATCCGCGAATTCGTCCGACGGTGCAACGACCCGCTAGCATAGATATGTGGAACGCAACGGTCGAGCACCAGTTGACCTCCACGATGACAGTGGAAGTGGCTTACGTCGGAAATAAGGGCACGCACGGATTCGCGGGTGACGGACCGGCATATAACGTTAATGAGAGAAGCATTGCTGGGTATGGGACTGCGAACCCGGACAACGCACGTCCCTTCTTCAACCATTACATCTATCCTGATTGCTCTGTCTCGCAGGGAGTCTGTGGCCTGGCCAATGTTCCACTGTCGGATCAGCTGACTTGCTGCTCGTCGGACTTGGGGAACTACTTTGGCATGGATGCAAGCAGCAACTACAATGCGTTGCAACTCAAAGTGGAAAAGCGAATTTCTCAGGGACTCCAATTCGTCTCGCATTACACTTTTTCGCGCGCGAGATTCCATGACAACAACTATTACTCCGTCGACCCCTCAGTCGGCTATGGCCCCATGAATGTGAACCGGAATCACGTGTGGATAACGAACATCCTCTATGAACTGCCGTTCGGCAAGGGCAAGAAATACATGAGCGGCGCCAACACTTTGACGGACGCTCTTATCGGCGGATGGAGATTGACGAGCATCACCAACTGGAGCGGGGGTCTGCCGTGGACGGCGAGCTATAGTGCCTGCGGCGAGGACGAGAATACCAGTATCTGCCGTCCTAACAAGGGCTCAGGATCACTTAAGCTGGGCGCGAAGCGGGACTCGAGCGGGAACCTTACTTGGTTTACTCCCGTCTTTACTACTATTCCGGACCCTACTGACCCAACCAAGACTTGTATAATCCCCGGGCTCACCTTAATTGCCGCAGGTTCATGCAAGTCTGACCCCAACCAATGCAGCATGGCAAGGCCGACCATAGCGGGATTCTCTCGTCCGGCTTGCGGCACACTCGGAAACATCGGGTACGACTCGTTTCGCGGGCCGCATCTCTTCACTTCAAATCTGTCGCTCGCGAAAAACTTCCGCATCACCGAACGTTACAAGGCGGAGTTCCGCATGGACGCCAACAATATCTTTAACCACCCGGTCCTGGGCTTCAACTACACCCAGGGCAATCTTTGTGTCGATTGCGGTGGCGACGCCGGACGGATAACGAACATCGAAAATAACACTTCGATGCGGCTACTGACGTTTGGACTGAGATTCTCTTTCTAACAAAGACCAAAGACGCCTTACCACCCCGACGGGGAGCCCTCACGGGCTCCCCGTTTTTTATGCTTTAATCGTTTCGTAAGTGCTGCGCGGAAATTCCATATGACGCTACTCCCAATTCGTTCTGTTTTCGTGCTGGTTGGCGGCCTTGCCGTCTGCGCCGCGCTGCATGCGGAATCGCCGGCCGCACAGGGCGCGCCAAAACAGGATGGTTCAACTCCAAGTGCATCGTCCGCAACGCGGGACGCCAGCTTCGAGCAAGCCACACGCCTGATGCAACAAGGTAACAACGATGAAGCGCTGCGACTCCTTGAGAACATTGCCGCAGCGGAGCCCGCGCGGCGCGGAATCGTGCGCGCAATCGGCATCGCTTATTACAAAAAGAGCGATTTTCTGAAAGCTGTGGCGAGCTTCAAAAAGGCGCTGGAGGAGGATCCGGGAGATAGCGAGGCGATTCAGTTGATGGGGCTCTCGTATTACCTGGCCGGGCGGCCCGCGGAGGCCATTGGGCCGCTGGAAAAGGTGCAGACGTGGTATCCCAGCGCGAACGTGGATGCTTCCTATATTCTGGGGATTTGCTACATCCAAACGAAAGACTACGCCAGCGCGCGCAAGGCGTTCGCAAAGATGTTTGGCGTGTCCGCTGAATCGGCCGCCAGCTACCTCTTCACGGCGCGCATGCTGCTTAGGCAGGACTACGATCCGGTCGCGGAGGAATACGCGAGGAAGGCGGTGGAGCTCGATCCGAAGCTGCCGCGCGTACACCTGCTGCTCGGCGAACTTTATCTCTACAAATCGCGCCTGCCGGAAGCTGCCGAACAATTTCAGAAGGAACTGGAGCTCAATCCGGGAGATGCTGCCGTCTATTACAAATTGGCGGATGCCTATGCGCGGCAGCAAAAGTACGAGGAGGCGGAAAAACTCTTGCAGCGGTCCATCTGGCTGGATGCAACGTCCACGGGGCCGTACATCCTAATGGGCAAGGTGCTGGAGAAAAAAGGCGAAACCGCGCTCGCCGTGCGAGCCTTGCAGCGCGCCTTGGCCATGGATCCCAATAATCCCATACCTCACCATTTGCTAGGGCAGGCTTACCGGGAATTGGGCAGGACGGAAGACGCGGAACGCGAACTGAAATTATCGGAACAGTTGCAGGCTCAGAAGGACTCGAAACCCTGAGCGGAGTATTTCGCGCTATTTAGAAAATCACTGCAGCTGCTCCCCCACCGTAAGCAACACTCTTAATGTGTAGCCGCCGCGCTGCTACCCTGCTCGCCGGCGAGCTTCTGTACCATCTCCGCGGGCAATTCGTGCAGGAGCTCCAGGAACACTCCGTTTGTCCAGCCAAAGCCCACAATGTTCATATGATAGCCCGCGGTCACCTGGGTTTCGGACGAGCGCGTGACGGCGTTGTATTTTTCCCGGATGGTTCCGTCGCGCCGGAAATTTTCCGCCACAGTGGAGAGAAACTCGTACGAGACGCGGTCGGCTTCCTTGTTGAATCCATATTTTCGCAAGCCTTCGTCAGCAATCAGCTGATCGGGCGCCCAGGCGTACGGGAAGTCCCACTGGCCGCCCGTTTCGTGAGGGCTCATGACCAGTCCGCCGGGCTGCTCAAACGTGGGAAGATGCTTGATCAGCGCTTGCGCCTGCTCAGCGGTCGCGATACCTGCCCAGAGCGGAAAGAAAGTCGTCACATAATCGTAGGACGATTGCGCCTGATGCACGAAGTCATAGTCCACGAACAAGCCGCGCTGGCCATTCCAAAGATATTTCTGGATTGCCGCCTTGCGCTCTTCGGCGCGCTTCCGCCACTGTTCCGCATCTTCCGTGCGGCCCAGAATCTTACTGAGCTCTTCGAGATCTTTTTCGGACTTATAAAGCAGGCTATTGAGGCAGATCGGGGCAAAATGATGCGTTCCGGCTCCGTACGGGCCAAAGCGAAAGGAAATGTCATAGCCGGATTCGCGCATGGAGCGGTCGCCCTTGTAGAAGTCCGCGCTCAACGCCACGCCTGCGGCGATGGTGCAATCCGTTTTGGCCGTCGTGCGGGCAACGTCGCAAACCTGAAGGGAGTACGTCGAGCCGGCGCTTGAGGAGGCAGTTTGCCCGGGCGCTTTTCTAACCACGAGACTCTGGTCCACCTCCGGATGAGCCAGGATGTAGGCAACCACTTCGCGATAGTGACCTGTCTCATCCTTCACGCTTTCGGGCGCGGGGCCGTCTCCAAAATCGAAATAACGCGAGAGACCAGTGGACCCCGCGAGGTGAGGTTCCGCAACCCACAGGCTGTGATCCTTGACAGCAAGTTGGTAAGCCCTTTCGAGCCACTTGCGGTCTTCATGGCCCGCGGACTTCTGCGCGCCGTAGACACCTAGAATCATGGAGGTCAGGAAAGGCGGCTGCGAACGGGTGAGGTAATAAGTGCGGTTGGCGTTCAGAACGGCGCCATAATGCTCGACCTCGAACAGAAAATTGTTCACCATGTCCCGGGCAAGATCGAGCCGGCCATCGCGGAGAAGCCCCACGATGATGAAGTAACTGTCCCATCCGTACATTTCATTGAATCTTCCGCCGGGGACAACGTAGTGGTTCTCCAGATAGAGCAAGCCAGGAGGATCGATGGACTGAGCCGCGCTCGTTCCCAGATGACTAGCGGACGGAGGCAAACTCTTGACTTGAATCTTGCAACGAGTCTCGAGTTGCTTCACGGATTCCGGCACGGGAAAGTCGGCGGGAAGATAAAGCTGTGGCGCGGTAGTCAGCTTGGTATCGCTGAAAGTGGCACAATCAGAAAGAGACCGGGAGAGAGTTTTCCATCCGGCGGAAATATAAGAGCGAATTAGCTCGAGCCCGGCGCTCGCACCTTTGTGCGATTGCTGAGCCGAAATGGGGGCAGGAATCAGCGCGAGAAGCAGGGTCAAAAAAAGCGGCCGTAGCCGTTTGGCAAGGGGCCAAAGCAAGGCCGTGAGGGACGCAGCAACGCTTCCGGGGTGCATGTATTGAGTGAGCATAAACGGTGGCAAGTCGTTTAGCAACAAGAGTTTGCGCGGAATGCGGGAGGCCGATTCTCAACAAACCTAACCCATCCCCAGGGGCATCAACGATCATTGATTCGAGCGACGCCTTGCCGGCTGGCGTCTCTTTTTCAGAGCCTGATTACGGCCTACACCTAGATGACGAATGGGAAAGTTGAAACCGGACATAGTGAGTTGTCAATTTAGAAGCCACTCGGATCGTGTGGGCAGGTTCAAACAGTCACACGAAACACCGAGACAACGCCCTAGTGAGCAATGGAGATTGCGGGCAGATGGTTGGTGGACGTGACCGGGATCGAACCGGCGACCCCCTGCTTGCAAAGCAAGCAGAAATTCAATCTAAGTCGTTGCTTCGGTTGCGCTTATCAGTCCCAAGCTGTTCTTAGGTTGCTCCAAAGTTGCTCCAAAATGGTTCTTACGAGTGGCACCTTCCTCCGGATGTCCATTACTTCCGGATGTCCATTACTTCCGAGTAGGCCGTCATGCGCAGATGTCAGCTTGGCACTGTCACTAGTCTCTCCCACATTTGCGTAACCCCGTCAGACAAACCGGCAATCTTTGTCCCGCAGTAGTCTCAAATCTTTGGGTTGCCGATGCACCAAGTGTTTTGCATTTCTCAAACAAGATGCTAATATGACGACCTCGAAAACGGTGGTTCGTCTCATCGAGGGCAGACGATGAAACCTCTTCCAGGGCCAGTCCCCTGCCCTTATCATGTTCTTTACTCCGCAGTGCCTCCCCACAGGTCGTTCACATACTATTCCAAACAGGCGCTGCTCCTAGCAGTCGTTTTCGCCGTCTCGTCGCTCTCGATTGCCGGCTTTATCGGCTGCGGGGGCGGCGGTAACAATGGGGCGGGTGGCCAGAATTCGCCCAGCTATATCCTCAGCGTCAATCCCACCGCGCTTTCGATTTACCCAGGCGGTATGGTCACCATCACGGTGACCGGCCAGGCGCTGAACGGGTTCAGCGGAAGCATGTCGGTATCCTTTGGCGGATTACCTGCCGGTGTGACGGCATCGCCGTCTAGTTTCACCTTTACGGGTTCGGGAACGCAGCAGGTTCAGTTGAACGCAGCTTCCACTGCCGGGGCTGGGAATTTGACGATAACTGTGAATGGTTCCGGCGGGACACTCTCGCCGTCCACGCAATTCCAGCTCACGGTTACGGGACCTCCCGGCATTTCTTTATCCTTGCAGCCTGCCAGTGTTTCGCTCATCCCTACGGTGCAGCAGCAGGTGCAGCTTTCCGTCAATGCGATCAACGGCTTCAACCAACTCGTCAGCGGAAGTGTTAGCGGCTTGCCTTCCGGCGTGAGCGTGAGCAGTTCGACTTTCAGTGTTTTTCCGGGGGGTACGGCGACGTTCTACTTCACAGCCGCAACCGGTGCGTCTTCGGGCACGGTCACATTCAGCGCGAGCAGCGGATCCGTTACTGCTACGGCGCAGTTGCCCATCTCCATCAACACGACGCCTGATTTTCAGCTCACTACTGGGACGAACAATTTCCTTGTGATCAGCCAGAGCGCGTCAGAGACTTTCAATATTTCCGCCGTGGGTTACAACGGATTCAGTCAACCCGTTTCGATTTCCTTCTCGGGAGTGCCAACCGGCGTCAAGCTCTCCCCGCCATCGTTCAGCCTGCAGCCGGGCGGCGGAAGCCAAGCAATAACGGTGAGCACCACGTTTTCTGCCGCACCGACCTCCAATGGAAGTTTTGTCATCACCGGTTCGGCGGGAGGGATGACCCATCAGCTCCAGATCAGCCTTTCCATTGTCGCTGCAGCTCTGAACCTGACATTGCAACCCACAACGCTTACGGTGCCCGCCGGGGCAACCAATTCTTTTGAGCTTCAATTGGGGAATGCGAGCATTGGGACGCCAATCGGAAGCATCGCATTGCGGGTTAGCGGCGTGCCTTCCGGCGTAACGGTATCACCGACGAGCTACACGTCTCCGCCTCAGGGAGTCGGATTCAATGTGTACGTCACGGCAGGCACGGGAGCCACGGCAGGCACGCTTACGGTAACGGCGACCTTCGGCCCGGCTCAGGCTACGGCTTCCATGCCGATTGTGATTGGCCCTCCGGATCAGTTCAAACCGGTTGCCCTGAGCACTGCGGATCTACTGCTCCGCGCCGACACGCTGGCTCCCTATTACGGTTTCCCGCCGCCGAACTACACGGTCTACCATGCGGCGACGCAAAGATTTTTTTCGACCGAGCCGTATCTCAGCCGACTCTACGTCGTGGACGCGACTGCAAAAAAACTAACAGCAACTCTAACCATTCCCGGCGCATTCGGTCTCGATCAGGCTCCGGATGGCAGCGTGCTCTATGTCGGCACGATGCTGGGCGACTTGTACGTTGTTGACCCCGTACAACTGACGATCGTGAAGCGCTATGCCGCGAGCACGATCAGCCAATACGGATTCCCGGCAAATGCGGTATACGCGCTTGCCAACGGCAAATTGATTCTTGAAACCTATTTCCTCGTACCTGGCTTTTCCTGGGTTGACGGGAACGGGCCGATCGCGTTGTGGGATCCGGCTACGAATAACATCACGGTATTCGGACAAAGCGGCACCGGCTACGGATATAACGGCTCGGCACCGACGGTCCCTTCGTGTTTCAACAGAGTTGAGAACGTGATCCTTACAAACAATCGCACGCGAGTTCTTCTTGCCCCGGTCCTTACCGGATCGGGTAGTTCGCAGCTCTGTTCCCTGGACCCTGCAACTGGCACCTGGAACCTGTCCGGACAGCTCTCAGGAGGCTCCCTGAGCTCGCTCACGACGTTTGGCGTTTCATCTGACGGCAACACTCTTTTCGCCTTCGATGGGTACAACATTTACAATCTCGATCCTGCGACCCTCGCGGTGAAATCTTCGTTTGCCGCGTCGGCTCCAAAAACAGCCTCTTACGCCCCAATCTCCGTTCTCCTAGTGGGTCCAGATAAGAGCTCCGTCTTCCTAACCGACCCGAATGGTTCGGATGTATTCGATAAGTACGACGTCGCGACGGGAAAACTGAGCGGGTGGATTTCTCAGCTGAATATGCCTGCTCCGGGTTCGTATTCGACGGTTCAACCGATGTATCAGGGGATCACTCCGGGGGGATTGGCCAGCGGTGTGATCCCCGGTGGAGGAATCGGGCTGCTTGACACAATGGCGGTGCAGCCACTGCCCATCGGATCGCGGTTTACGGAAACGCAACTGGCAATTCCGTTTGGCCCCGTTACCGGGGGAACAATGACGAGCTGGCTCCCCAATATTGGCGGTGTGCCTCCTCCACCACTAGGAAGCATCTATTTTGGCGCCAACGCGGCCAGCGCTATCAACAACAATGGTTTTCCCGGCTTTCTGGAAGCCGTCACACCAGCGGGAAATCCAGGCCCGGTTGACGTTCGGACATTTGCGACGGACGGCTCATCCCAAGTGATCCCCGATGGCTTTTCGTACGGTCCCTGGGTTTTGGAGTCTGCCACCACGTATTCAACAGTGGAGGGTGGCGGGACGGGAGAGTTGTTCGGTTACGGTTTCGGGCCACAGCTTTACACGGGAGGCGCGCTTTTCATAAAACCTCCGTCTGACCTTCAAGTGACGGTTGGGGGCGCTACGGCCACGGTTGCCGATTTTAGTCCTAATCCGTACGGCTCGACCTACTTCACGGCACCGGTTTTTCCGTCGAATGCCTTGCACTATACGATTCCTCCGGGGACGGCGGGGACGTCTTCAAGCATAGATGTAACGAACTCCACGGGTTCCACGATTGCCACGCAGCAGATGAACTATTTGCCCCCCGTCCAGCGGTATGCGGTGTCGGGACAATTAGCCGACGGCATGTACGATGGAATCCGCAATGTCTATTACTTCAGCGATGCGAACCAGATTCGTGTTTTCTCGTTGACGCAGAATGCCTGGCTCCCGTCAATTCCCATTCCGGCGCCTCAGGGCGCGTCCGGACCACAACGCCTGATAGGGATGGCAATGTCTCCTAATGGCGCCAGTCTCGCCGTAGCCGATGCTGGGGCCACTGCGGTGTATGTAATCGACCTGAATCATTCTAATGCCCTAAAGAGTTTTCCCTACGCTTCGCAATTCCTTCCCTTGACGGAAGTGCCGACAGCTTTGGCCATAACCAACAGTGGCGTTGTGTATGTGGCGACTTCCGACCTCAATGGGGACGGAGGCTGCGGCTTTCTGCTTCGGCTTGATCCCACGACTGGGCTTTTGAGCAATGTGGGGCCTTCGTCTTCGGGAAATTGCCTCCCGACTCAAGGCGGGATGATCGGCGGGAGCATCGTCACTTCGGCGGATGGCACGCGGATCTTCTTCAACGACGATGGGATCCTCGGATATCTAGATACAGTGTCGGGCCAAGTCACTATTCCGAATAACGGCTATTCTGTCTTCGCGCCGAATGGTTACGAGCTCGAGATGAGCGGGACCCAAACTCGCCTTTTTGCTGATGGATTCTTTGTGGACACAAACCTTAACGGCATCGGGTTGCAGGTGCTGAACGTCCCCGAGAGCATCGACGCAAACTATCTTTATGGCGGGGCCTTTTCGGCAAACGGCAGTCTCTTCTTCCAGCCCGGCACTAATGCCATCGACGTCTTCGACGGAGTTACTGGGGCGTTTCGCGCTCGCATAGCTTTACCCTTGCCGCTTTCGCCGAATTTCCGCGCTCTGGTCGCAAACGGGAAAGATGACCGAATCATCGCCATCACCGGCAATGGGGACGGCATCGCCGTGATAGATCTCAGTTCGATTCCAGAGCCTGCTCCTGTAACTTGGTTATCTGCGATCGCAGCTCCAGCCGTGACATGGAGTCCTCCATTCCCCGAGACATCAAGTCGGCGCCTACCTGGAAGCCCTCTACAGACGATTCGTCGCCTAGCCAGCCCGCTCTTGCGGAGCCGTTCGCAGTGGCGTTAGATCGCTAAAACCACCGCTACGAATGTGATGGCCAATTCGAAGGGCGCTCGTCAAGCGGCGAGCCAACGGCTGAACACGAGTCGCTTAATCCCGACAAACGCTCAATGGCAGCGAACGAATGAACGAATGGCAATACGGAAGTAAGAAAGAAAAAAGATAATGGACGTGAAGGGATTCGAACTCCTGACCCCCTGCTTAAACGGCAGGTGCTATACAGGACAATCTTCGGCGCTATTTTGTTGAAACGAATATGGTTGGTGGACGTGGCGGGACTCGAACCCGCGGCCCCCTGCTTGCAAAGCAAGCGTAAATTCAATCTAAGTCGTTGCTTCGGTTGCGCTTATTAGTTTCAAGCCTTTCTTAGATTGCTCCAAAGTTGCTCCAAAAAGATAGCCATCGACAAGCGGCGTCAGCGAGGCCGCCTACTTTTACAGCGGATCCTGGACGCGAGTAATCCAGCTGCGGTAGACGAATTTCACCTTAAGACTCTACGCTACCCACTTCATCATCAGTTTCTTGCGCTTTTTCGCACAGTCGAGAAGATAAAGGTTGATTAACTTCTGGTAAGGAAGTCCTGTCTCATCCGCCAGTCCCTTGAAATAGTCCACGACTTCCGCACTCAAGTTGATTCCAACGGCTTGTTTCTTGCCCGCGTACGGGTTCTTGAGTTCTTTCATCTTGGAAAAGTCATATTCCTTCTTCATAAAATCTAACCTCCTTCTTGGTTGCCTTCCGCGCGAAAATGATCCGAATCACTGAATCGGATTCCTTATAGCAGTGAACGACGACCAGAGGTCTTGCCGTTGAACTCACTCCGATGAGGATAAACCGATCCTCCTCCTCTGAGTGTTCTGGATCATGGAAGAGGCGTGCATTCGGATCGCGGAAAGCGCTCTGGGCTTCTTCAAACCACACTCCATGCTTCGTCCGATTGCCCCTATTTTCCCTCTCGTCCCACTCGAAGCGGAGCATTTCTAGATATTATCTAGATATAGTGTAGATTGCAAGCGGGCGGTAGCGTCGAGGAATGGCACCCATACGGGGTGCAGACCGTGCCAGAGTTTCTGGAATTCAGTTCCTCAGCGGAGTTCGGTCAACAAAGCGCTCCAGGCTTCGCGCTCGCGGTCAGCACCCACCAGCGGACGCAACCTTGCGACCCGGTCTTGGAGGTCACGATAAAACCCGTCATTGGATTCCGCCTTCTGGAGCTGTTCCCGAAGTGCCCCGCTATCGCCCACGGGAAAGTATCCTGTATATTCTTTTCCCAAAATGCCGACCGAGCCGGGAATAAGCGACGAAATGACCGGAGTGCAGGCGGCGATGGCTTCGCTGACAACGTTGGCCCCGCCCTCAAGGTGAGACGTGAGCGCCAGCAGGTGCGAGCGGGCCAATAGATCCACAGCTTTTTCGTGCGTGAGAGGTCCCAGCCAGTGGTAGCGCAGATTGGTCCGCTGTTCGCCTTCCACCTGTCCCTGAAACTCCGGGTCCAGCAAGGCCCCGGCGTGCTTTACCTGAATCTTCGACGAAGCCGGCAACTCGCGGACGGCATACGCCGCCCGCAGCGGGTCCTTGACCCGCCGCACGTGCGCCAGCACGCACACCTGGAAACAACCCTCTTCCCGCGGAGGAGATATTGCGGGGCGCTCAGCCGATTGGTAAATTACGCTCACTTTTCCCCGCGCGCTTTCGGGAACGGCCCGCACTGCAAGCTCCTGCAGCACAACAATCCTCGTTGCCAGATCCAGCGAACGCATTGCTTCGGCGCCCTTCTCCAGGTCGCCGTAGATGTCCGTGCCGGTCAGCGCGAGAATGAGCGGGGCACGTCGATGCTTCTCGCGAAAACGCCGCATCGCCGCAAAGCTGTGACGCGCGTGCAAAGCAATCAGCAGGTCGCATTGTTCCTCATTCCAGTCTCGCTGGACGTCGACTTCGTTGCCTAATTCTCTCAGGAGCCGTGCCCAGCGATCCGCGGTGGTCCGGTTTCCGGTGTGGATTTGCGCGGGTGCCGGCGTAACTAGTGTGATTTTCACTCGCTGTTATGGCCGGCAGGTGCGAAATCCCGCCCACACGTCGCGGCGATCCGGCGGATAGAAGTTCCGCCAGGTATTGCGGAGCAGCCGCGGCTGCGTCGGCCACGCGCCGCCGCGCAGGACCTTGTGCGTACCGAACCACGGTTGCGAGTATTCACGGTAGGGATCGATTTCAAACCCGGGGTATGGCCCGAAGTCGGTGGCAGTCCATTCCCACACATTGCCGATCATCTGGCGGCAGCCAAACGCGCTGTCGCCGGCCGGGAACGCGCTGACGTTCACCGCGCCCATTGCTCGCAATCCCAAGTTGGCGTGTTCCACTCCCGGTGCTTCGCCGCCCCAGGGAAACCGGTGCTTTACGTCCGCAAGTTCCTTGCCGGAATGGGCCGGTTCGGCCGAGGCAGCCACTTCCCATTCGGCCTCGGTCGGCAATCTGCGCCCAGCCCAATTACAGTAGGCCTCGGCCTCCCACCAGTTGACGTGCAGTACAGGGCGGTGCGGCTCCAGCGGCGTCCACTGATCGAAATTGCGCCGCAGCCAGCGTCCCGCTGCTTCGCGCTTCCAATACACGGGATACTCCGCGTGTGCACTCTCGCACCAGTTCCATCCCGGCTCGCTCCAGAATTCTCGCCGGCTGTATCCCCGTCCTTCCACGAACTCCGCAAATTCCGCTTGCGTCACCGCCGCGCGCGCGATCGCGAACGGAGGCACCTCAACCGCGTGCGCCCACTTCTCATTGTCGAAAACAAACGGCTCTTCGCGACCCGCTCCCAGCAGAAAACGTCCTCCGGGAACTTGCGCATCTCCGCGCAGTGGTCCCGCCCCGCTGGAAATCACCGCCTCCAATCCGGAAATAAAGGGTGCGGTCCACCCATGCGTTTGCCGCGTGTACGTGAAAGCTTCCGTGTGCATGTCCTCGTGGAAAACGCCTAGAGCAATAAAATAACGGTCGTTCTCGGTGAGCTTCGCCCGTTCGATACGCTCCAGTACACGGTCGCGCACGGCCATCATGTACGCCAACGTGTCGGCGCGCGACGGCAACGGCAAGCTCCAACGCGTGTCATGCGGGATGGCGGCTGAATCGTAGAGCGAGTCCCCGTCAGCGCGGATCGGCGTCGCACCAGCCGCGTGACGCAACGCCCATTTTTCCTGGAACCAGGCGACGTGGCCGATTTCCCACAACAAGGGATTCACGATCCGCAGTTGCGGGCCCAGGAGCTGCTCGTCCGAGAGATCCGCCACAACTTCCAGCGTCCTCCGTCGCGCGTCACGCACCCACGCGGCGAGCGCCGCGTCTCGCTTCACCGAACCATCCGCCGCAGCTTGTTGGGGAGCTGCCACATGCCACCTTCGGGCCGGGAACAACAGACAAGAATCCTATCCAATTAACAGGCCTCCAGCAACCGCGGTGGTCCATACGGCCCCCGCCACCAGCGCCGCAACCTTCCAATGGCTATAGCGCGCGATTACCAGCAATGAGGCCAGATTGATGGCTGGACCGGCGATCAGCACGGCGAGGGCAGTTCCGGCGGAAGCGCCGGCGGCCAACAGCGACAGGGCCAGAGGTATCTCGAAAAATGAGGGCATGGTGAGCAGCAGCGCCCCCGTTGCCACCACCATCAGGATCAGCACCTTCGATCCCCCTGAAGCAAGTGTCTGGATGGGGATGCGATTGGCAATGACCATGGAAACCCAAATGCCCAACAAGATCCAGGGCACCGTCCGCACAGAGATGTACGCGAGCGAGCGGAAGTATGCCCGGATGAGGTCACCCAGGCCGTCTCCCGTTTCTGCGAACTCGTCGATGCCTGCCGTGCGCACCTGCACGGGTCCAGCAACTCGCGCCACCAGCGCCGAAACCATGACCACCAGAACGATGGCCATAACCAATCGCATCCCGGCAATGGACAGAGGGAATAGCAGGAATGAGAAGGTGAGGGCGGCAGGGTTCAAAGCAGGAGCAGCCAGGGTGAATGCTAACGACGGCCCCAAACGGCGGCTCCGACGATACACCGCGGGAAACATCGGAGCCACACAACAAGAGCACAACATTAAGGGAGCGCCAGCCGCTGCTGCAGCAAGTTGTGGTTTGACCAGGCCTTGCCCGAACAGCGTGGCCAAATGTCGAGGAGAAACTGTCGCATGGACCGCCGCGCTGATGAGAACCCCGAACACCAGCGCCGGCCAGACTATATTCAGGTAAGCAAGCGTCTGGGCACCGCTCGCGATGAACTCCGAGCCGGCAGGACGATGCAAAGAGTCTGTCGGTATCTGCAGTGAGCCCGTCGCGCGCAATTCATTGATGCGCTTCAATCCGCCATGCGCCTTGTAACCGATCAACCCGGCCGGCAGCCCGGCGAGCAGGAGAATCGAAACAAGCACGCGAGGACTGAACCTGCGTGAACCACCACTGGTAATGAAGGTAGCATTTTCGGCCATGGAGATTCCTCATGCTGCGGGAATTGAGAAGGATACGAATGTTACGGCTAGAAAACAAGCGATGAAGTATTGCTAACCAAGTATGAAGGACAATCTTTTACGCGCGACCTCTTGCTGGAGGATTCGGAGTTTGCAAGCCGGTTTGGAGCGTGGCTCAAAAAGCAGGTTGGTCGTTCCATCCAAGAGATCGGCGAGACGATCATCGGAGACATTTAAAGTGTCATTCCTTAACCTGACTGGAGTCCCTCCTGAAAGCTCTTCCACAATGCTTGCACCGTCATAGAGGTAATTCGTTGTCGATCCTGTGGTTTTCGTGACCCGACGGCCGAACGGATCGTATTGAAATGCAGCGCTCCCACCGCCACTGATTGCCGCCAATTGATTCCGGGCATTCCAGGTGTATATGTTTGTGCCATCGCTCGCTAAATTCCCGTTCGCATCGTAGGTAAGATTCGAGGATCCGAACTGAGTAAGCTGGTTGTCCGAATTGTAGGACGCGGACGAAAGGGCTTGCGGAACTCCTGCCCGCGCGAAACTACCCCCCCGCACTCGTGCGCTGGCCTCCCGGGTCATACGTGTACGTAAGATTGCCGAGCGTGCTCGATCCCAGCGTGTAGTTGATCCCCGTAAGCTGCGACGCCCGATCGTAGCTGTAGCGCATCGTGACGCCGTTCGGCAGCGTGACCGTCGTGCGCCGACCATCGGTGTCGTAAGCGAAGGCCACGATCGAGGACCCCTGAGCGACCTGCGCCAGGCGATTGGCGTTGTCGTAGCTAACCCCAATGGAATGAAAACATGCCATTCGTGCACAGCCCATACCGATATCAGGCTGGTTCGACCGGGCTATCGTTCTTTCATCGGAAAAACCTGGGTGTTGCAAGTCTAGGATCCCATTTGTAGCGACAAAAGCTCCGGCCATAACGCTAGAAGCGTGTACCTTATGACCAGTCCGGCACACAGGGCAACTAAGACGCTGCATAAGGAGCCCACCAGGAAGTACTCCGCAAATTCTCGCTCCTGGAGTTCCTCTGACCGAATTAGGCCCTTTGCTGCGATGAGAAAGCCCAACGCTGCATAGCTCCCCGCAACCACGACCACGGTTAGAACCAAGCGCTCCAAATTTCCAATCAGGCGGCCGCGGTTCATCTCCACTAGATCAAGTCTCTTCGTTCCGGTATCGCAATCTGCTTCCGTGCCGCGCAATGTAAGTTGCGGAAGAGTTTCGGTTTTGCGGAGACATCCGCGGACGATGTATGTTCCGCCTCGAATGACGAATAGCAAGACACCGCTCACAATGGAAATTGCCGATATTTGTTCGCGAGAGATGGGCAACGAAAGATGGGCGTGCATGTGTAGATCGAAGTGTCTTATGAAGGCAAAGCCAAAGAGTAGATTTAGAACCACTACTACTATCTCTAGTTCGGCCGTCCACTTCTTAGGACTTCGGAATCGGAACCACGGTTGAATGGCGATCAAGGTAGCCAGCCAAGCGCTGACAATGACGGAGTGGCAGATCCAATAGGAGAGAACTGCTGCGACCACGATCCTCAAAAGCAGCGCCCAGCGCCAAGTTTGCCATTTGAACGTGACTCCGTCCGCATCCTCGGGCAGGGGATCGGCCGTGATTCCGTAAGACAAGATGGACCACAGCACGAACAATTCGGACCACATCAAAAACTGATCGCTAATGATGAGTCTTGGCACTTTTTTTCTCTAATGGTGGATCTACCCATTTTTCGATAAAGACTCGCCAAGCTTGTTCTGCTTCGGCATATGCTCCCCAGCCCATTGACTTTACCTGTTTGCTGACCGCTTGTCGGCTGATCTTCAGGTGCTCCGCGGCTTCCAGTTGAGTGCGTCCTTCGCGCATGAGTTCAGCGATCCGAAGCTGTTGATGGGTAAGCTCGGAACGGTGGAAGGACAGAAGGTGAGCGATGCCATTCATCACTTGATCGGCCTCACCGAACCCAAAAAAGACCCCACCCAAGGATCTTTTGCGCCTTGCGTTTTCTATTGCCGCCCGCGCGTTATAGAGCGCGGGTCCGTCGACATTTATGGCCTCTTCTTGGATGGGTGTAGTCAAGACACCGAATCCGACACCCACTCTCAGGTCGCGATCGGTGAATCGCTGGTCAATGTCCCACATCAAGTCGGGAACAGGTGTTGCTGACAAGAGTAGGCCTTGAAATTCGTCGCCGAGGGTAATGACGAACTTCGCCAAGATGTCTTTCGCGTACTTCTTATTGAGATATTGAATAAATTCTCTGAACCTCTCTTGTATCTTTGGGCGTCGGCTGGGAAGCAATTCACGCGAGCCCACCATGTCTCCGATGAGAGCAAGGCAAGGCTCGCTACGAAGTACCCCTTTTCCCCTGGTCGGCGCCATGCTCATATCATACGGGCATTCGAAGTCATGTCAACCTAATAAGGTTGTCTAAAGCTAGAGCAACCTATTCTGGTTGCTTAATACATATACAACCTAATTTGGTTGCCGCACATACTTCTGATGATTGTGCACCTTGGCCCAAATCGGCCGCTCTGAACCACGCCGCTCCAGTGGCGCGTCTCGGTTTTCCCGCCCGCAGCAGAAATTCGCACAAAGAATAATGAAAGGGAATCGCTCGCTTACCCGCTCTTAGCAGCAGGGTGCGGCCGCAGCGCGCGCGCAATCAGCCCGAGCCCGCCAACGAGCAGGATCAGCATCACCAGCGTGTTGAAAAGGCTGGTCGGCCGAAAATAGATGCTCATGTTGGCGATCACGCCCGCCAGAATGAAAAGCGCACCCGCGCCGTAACGACCCAACCGGCAAGGCCGTTCCAAAACAAGATCCCCACGGTGCAAGCGTTGCTCGGTCACTCTTCGCCTGAGGTCACGCGGCAGATTCATCTGCACGCGATTCCAGCGGAGCAACGCCGAGCGGTCGAAGACGTGGAGAAGCTTTTAGTTGGACCCAAATTGCGGAAGTCGGGCAGCGGCCAAATTAGTAAATGATTGATTTGCGGCCTTGAGCGGCCTGAGACATAGGTAACACATTGTACCGGACACATAGGTGACACTTTTCCCCGTAAAGGGGAGGGAGTGATGCCTTGGAAGGAGTGTTCGGTAATGGATGAAAGACTGCAGTTTGTGGCT
>Ga0209239_1000144_pt1 | contig 42616 bp, 35 predicted proteins | sample GraSoi013_2_20cm_FD_185824 | JGI IMG/M metagenome (GOLD analysis project Ga0209239, IMG submission 185824) | Grasslands soil microbial communities from the Angelo Coastal Reserve, California, USA - Sample 10_02_2013_2_20cm (SPAdes) (version 2) | ecosystem: Environmental > Terrestrial > Soil >...
TCGTTTTGCACGAAAGCGAATTTGTGCCGCTTACCCCTGCACAGCTCGCACAGTTTTAGCTGCCTGATAAATCTGCACCGCTGTAGCCACGGCGCTGTGCGCCGTCCGGAACGTGCGGCGCCGAAGATGCAGACGCCCCACAGGGGCGTGGCTACAACATTCATGAGGTGACTTCTAGATTAACGCCTGAGCCTGGCTGCAATCAATGGTCCTGAATTGTCCTGGCTTGCTTTTGGCACAGCGTTTTGTTTGGATCGCAACGTGCCTCCCGATGATGAGGTTACTTCACTGACCGCGATTGGCGGAAATGCTTATCACGGTCCGGCCCTGTTTACTACCACGCACTGGAGCGTAGTACTAGAGGCGCAAGGTGAATCACCGGCCGCACAAGAGGCGCTCGAAAAGCTTTGCCGCATGTATTGGCGACCTATCTATAGCTTCGTTCGACGACAGGGAGCTAGGACCGAGGACGCAGAAGATCTCACCCAGGGTTTCTTCGCTTTATTGTTAGAGCGCAAAGATCTGAAAACTGTGCGCAAGGAAAAGGGACGACTTCGTTCTTACCTGCTAGCGTCGGTCAAACATTTTCTGGCCGACGAGTCGCGCCATGTGATGGCAGTCAAGCGCGGCAAGGGACAACGCTTAATTCCGTTGGATGACATTCGTGAGCGTGAGCGGATCGATGTCGAACGAAACGACAGGTTGACAGCCGACCAAATCTACGAACGTCGTTGGGCGTTTACGGTTCTGGAGCAAGTGATGGCGCGGTTGCGGGACGAGTATCGCAGTGCGGGCAATCTGCGGTTCTTTGATCAGATGAAGAAAATGCTCATGGACGAACCGGATCGGCCTTCGCAAGCCCAGGTCGCCAACGAATTCGACATGACGGAGAACGCAGTCAAGCAAGCGTTTTACCGATTTCGTCAGCGTTACCAAACGCTATTGCGGGAAGAGATCGCGCATACGGTTGCAATGCCCAGCGATATCGAAGATGAGCTCCGCCATTTGATTGCTGTGGTCCGGGCGTAACCTCTGATAGAATTTTACGCAGTACAAGAGGGGAGTGCGCGAGCGACTCTCCGATCATGATCAGCGCAACCAGACTTTGCCCAAAGTGCGGCTCGGAGATTCCCGCCGACGCGCCTGAGGGAGGCTGCCCGGGTTGCCTTCTTGAGAGTGGTCTTGGTCTGCTCCCGGATGCGCCTGTAGCCGCCGGCCATCACGGCAGCTCCGCTGAAAATGTTCAAACGAATGATACGAACGCTGCGCCCCATAGTAAAAAAGCAGAGCACTTGGTGGAGATGTTGGGAGAGTTGGGCGACTACGAATTGGTGGAAGAGGTCGGTCGCGGCGGTCAGGGCGTGGTGTTTCGCGCGCGGCAAAAGAGTCTCAATCGCACGGTCGCGTTAAAAGTTATTAGCCTTGGTCAGTGGGCGAGCAAAGCGCATGTGAAGCGTTTTCGTCGGGAAGCCGAAGCGGCCGCCAGTCTCGATCATCCGAGCATCGTTCCCATCTACGAAGTGGGCGAGCGCGATGGCTCCTGCTATTTCAGCATGAAATTCGTCGAAGGCGGTCAGCTTGACGAAGTAAGCAGGCGCACGCCGATGTCGATCCGGCACGCGGCGGAATTAATCGCGAAGGTAGCACGCACCGTGCATTACGCACATGAACACGGCATTCTGCATCGCGACATTAAGCCGGGGAACATTCTGCTCGATGACAAAGGCGAACCGCATCTCACTGATTTTGGTCTCGCTCGATTAGTCGAAGCTGAGAGCACAATCACACGCACCTTGGAGGTGTTGGGCACACCAAGTTACATGGCACCTGAACAAGCTGCCGGTAATAACACCCAGCTTACAAGTGCAACAGATGTGTACGGATTAGGTGCGGTCTTTTATCAATTACTGACAGGTCAGCCGCCGTTTGCCGGTGGAACAACCTACGAGACCATCAAGCTACTCTTGGATACCGAGCCGCGGCAACCGCGCCTCTTAAATCCGAAAATAGATCGGGACCTCAGCACAATTTGCCTCAAATGCCTCGAGAAACATCCAGAGCGACGCTACTCGTCCGCTCTTGCGCTCGCCGAAGATTTGGAATGCTGGCTAAAGCATGAACCGATTCAGGCGCGCCGCACTGGGCTTTTCGCCCGAGGGAAGAAATGGGTGCAACGCAATCCAAGCAGCGCGCTACTTGCAGCGTCACTGGTTGCACTGGCAGCAGCTGCTGGCTGGATCATTTGGAAAAGTGAATTGATCCGACAACCCCTAGCAACTGGAATCGCCGTTCTGCCGTTTGAAAATCTGAACGGCCAGAAAGAAAACTCCGTCTTCGCTGATGGTGTGCAGGACGACATTTTGACCAAGCTGGCGAAGATCGCCGATCTCAAAGTCATCAGCCGGACCAGCGTGATGGAATATCGCGGCAAACGAAATATGCGCCAGATCGGCGATACGCTTCGCGTGTCTCACGTGCTGGAGGGAAGCGCACGCAGGAGTGGTGATCGGATTCACTTGAACGCCCAGTTGATCGACACACGCACCGACACCCACGTCTGGGCGGAGCAATACGACCGCGGTTTGAATGATTTGTTCGCAATCCAAGCTGAGATAGCGCAAAAAGTTGCTGACCATCTTCACGCCAAGCTGTCAGCTAGCGAGAAGGCGTCTGTTGAAGAGAAACCAACTCAGGACTTCGTGGCCTATGATTTTTATGTCCGCGGTGTCTCCATAATTTACAACGCCCAGGTGGACTCTCTGGCGGACTTAGCGAATCTTTCCGAGGCTGTAGACCTGCTTAACAAGGCAGTTACTCGTGATCCTAACTTCTTTCTCGCCTATTGTCAGCTGGCCTTTGTGCACGATTTGGTTTATCAGGAAGAGAAAGACCATACCCCGGCTCGTTTGGCCCTCGCAAAGTCGGCCATAGATTCTGCATTTCGGTTAAGGCCGGATTCGGGGGAAGCGCACCTGGCGCTGGGATGGCATCTCTATTGGGGATATTCCGATTACGCCCGCGCCCACGCCGAACTTGCTCTCGCACAACAGGGTCTACCGAATAATCCGGTGGTTTACGAGTTAGCTGGATTGATTGACCGCCGGCAGGGTCGCTGGGCTGACGCCACACACAATCTCGAGCGCGCATGTGAGCTCGATCCTCGAAACATCCCTAACTTGATTACCCTCGCAACTACCTACCTGTGGCTACATGACTATGATCAAATGGCCAGAATTCTCGATCGTATCATTGCACTTGGACCAGACCGCAGGATAGCGCGGCTCATTCGTGCTCACATTGAAGTAGACCGGCGAGCGGACACAGGACCTTGGCGTGCCGCAACTGAAAAGATCCTGACCAATGAACCTGGGGCAGAGAAAGATCCAGTTCTCGTGAGCTGGCGCTTGGATCTTGCTTTGTGCGATCGCGACTTGGACGCTGCTGGCAGCCTTGCCGCGGCGCTTTCCCAGAAGGATGGGCGTGACTTTTCGCTGGGTTTAGTTGCTCGTTTGAAAGGAGACGTCGCGGCTGCCCGCGCTGCCTTTATGAGAGCGCGCACAGAACTGGAGGAAGAGATACGCGTTCACCCTGATAATTTCAGTTTACTTTCTGATCTCGGGCTGATCGATGCAGCCTTGGGAAGAAAGCAAGAGGCGCTGAGCGAAGGCCGGCGCGCGATAGAACTGGTGCCCGCCGCCCAGGAAGCGATGAGGGGCCCATCGAATAACGAGGGATCTACAAGAACGCGGTTTGCCATGATTTGTGCCTGGGCGGGCGAACGTGACCTGGCCCTTGAGCAACTTGAGAGGCTCGCCGGAGTCCCGACGGGTCCAAGTTATGGCGACTTGCGCTTGGGTCCGATGTGGGATCCGCTGCGCGGCGACCCGCGCTTCGAAAAAATCGTTTCCTCTCTCGCGCCAAAAGAATGATGCAGAAGCGCCGCGAGGACTAAGCCCGGCTAGCCTCGATTTAGCTTGCATGTAGCCGGTTCGGTTGCCCAGACTGACGCGGACCAGGAGAACAACTGCCAATGAAAGTTGGCGTAATCCAACCGGCAATACGTCGAACTGCCTTCGCCGCTGCTGTCGGCGTTAATCTGTTGATCGCACCTAAGGTTCCCGCTCAAGCGATTGTACCGGCGGCGTTAGCGTCGCCGCCTCCTGCGCAAGTGACAACGGGCGCGACGGCCGAAGTAAAGCGAGTCATTGTTACTGGCTCGAACATTCCCACCGCAGAAGAAGTCGGTCCTAATCCGGTGGATACGTATCGTCAGGCGGACATCGAAAAGCTGGGCATTCGCAATGCAACGGACCTGACAACGTTTCTGCCACAGCAGGCGGGCGGGACCAAGAACCTGAACGGTCGCACTGGCGGGGACGGCACCGTCCAATTCAACCTGCGCGGCTTGTTGTCCAAAGAAACCCTGGTGCTCGTTGACGGAAAACGTGTCGCCCTTGGTTCGTTGAACGCCGTCGGATTCAGCGGAGGCGTGGACATTAACCTGATTCCGTTTCCCATGATCGATCACATCGACATCTTGAAGGACGGCGCCTCGGCGGTGTACGGCTCCGACGCCATCGCCGGCGTGGTTAACTTCTTTTTGGTCCACAAGTTCCGTGGGCTGGAGATCGGGGGTAGTTATGGGAACACGAACCTCGGAGCATCCAACGACATGGGTGAATGGGAGGCATGGATCAAGGCCGGCACGGGCGATGACAAGACCGATATCGTAGTCATTGCCGATTTCTGGGAACGTACCGGCGGCCTGTTTAGTCGTGACCGGGACCTAACGGCTAACGCGTTTTACATACCTTGGGGAGGAATCGATGATCGCGACTTTGTTGGAACTGGCAGCGTAGCTAGACTCTTTTCTTTTTTTGGGTTCCGCCTGCTCCCGCGCATGTTTTTCGGTCCAGGCGGTACACCGCTACCCGGCGTAAACACGCCCCTTCCGCACTCGGCACCAAATGCTGCGACTTCGCCATTTTATAAGAACGTCCTTGTGGTTAATCCCAATGCATACCCAGGCGCCCCCGGTATCCATAATCCGAGAGTACAATTTGACCAGACCGGCACGAAATATAGAGGAGGTGGCGATTACTTCTTCTATAACTTCGCGGCTATAACACCAGAGCTTCCGCCGGCGGATCGCCAAGCCTTCTACGGTTCTTTCACGCGCGATCTGTGTGACAAGCACCTCACGGTGTTTGCTGACTTTAAGTATGTCCGCTCATTTTTCGATTCGTCCCTCGCAGCGGCGCCGATTATTCCCGATCCATTCAAGATACCAGGCACGAATTTGCCTTTTAGTCCGCGCGCCTTCAGTGTGCCAATTCAGAATCCGTTTAACCCCTTCACAGTCGCCGATGCGACTATTCCAAATTTTTTTACCGATGGAAGCGGCCTCCCCGTAAATACCGGAGTTGGGTTTCGTGCCATTAACGACACCGGTCCCAGACATGAAAAGTTCACTTACCACGACTATCTATTCGATGTTGGCCTGCGCGGCGAAATGGGAGAATTTGGCGATTATTTCAAGACGTGGAACTGGGAAACTGGTTTCCGTTATTCCCGGAACGAGGGGCAGAATCTGTCCGTCGGTGAAGTCAGCGAACCTGGATTACGGGAAGCACTTTTGGATACGGACCCAGCTACGGCATTTGATCCGTTCCTGAATTTCAATGCTCACAACACCAAGGCGGCCAGAGCGAAAGTTTATGTTAACCTGCATAACTCAGGCGAATATGAGTTACCCATAGGTTACGTCACTATTAACGGCGACCTGTTCAACCTTCCGGCCGGGCCGGTCTCATTTGCTCTAGGCGGTGAGTATGATGCGCCGAGATGGACGCTCGATCGTGACGCGCTCAATACAACGTTTCAAAGCATCGGCTCGACAAATGGTGGAAGCGCCAGAGTGAACCGGGATGTTTGGTCAATCTACCAGGAAATACGAGTACCTTTCACCAGCCCAACGTGGAACTTCCCCGGCTTCTATAGCTTCGAGGTTGACTTTGCCGAGCGGGAAGAGTGGTACAGCCAGAACACCTCTGCAGTTCTACCTTCTGGAGCCTTCCCGTTTCTGCCGGCGGCGCACAGCCAGTATAATGCGCAGAAGCCAAAGGTGTCGGTTCGCTGGCAGCCGCTCGATCCCAAATGGATAGGGGCGCTGACCTTGCGTGGCAGCTACACCGAAGCGTTTCATGCTCCGGCTCTATCTGAGATTTCGCCCGCTTCCCTAGGAGTGCCGATAGGCGTCTCGGATCCGCTTTTGCATCGGTTCTATGGCGCGGAAGGACGCATTATAGGAAATCCCAATCTGCAGCCGGAAGTAGCCTATGAATGGTCCTACGGGGCCGTTTACAGCCCGAAATGGATCAAGGGCCTGACGCTCAGCGCGGATTGGTGGCATATTGACATGCGATCAATCACGTCCTTGCTCGGGTTTCAATTCATTGTCGATAATGATATCCCCGGCCTGGTTTTCCGTGATCCTTCTCCGAGTCCTGGTACACCGGGACGAATCACCCTGGTCATTGATCCTAACAAAAATCTTACAGGCGCGATCTTTGAAGGTCTCGACTACGAAGCGACCTATATTCTGGATTCTTCGATTTTTGGCCACGGCGATTTTGGCCGGCTAACGGCAACGCTCAACGGCACCTGGCTATCCCGGGCTGAGCTTCAGATTGCGCCTGATACAAAACGGTTCGGTATCGCGGGCGAAGTCATACCGCCGGGATTCAGCCTGACCGGCTCGCTGCCATGGAGCCGTGCCAATTTTAGTCTGTTCTACGACGGCCCGGCCGACACGTGGCTGCAGGGTTTGGATATTGGCGCAGTGGTCCACTACACGGGCCAATACGAAGATGACAATGTCAGTCTGACCAGCTCGCCCGAACCACAAATGCCTAGAAGTGGCGGCTTCCCTGACTTTGGTGAAATACGCGCGCGGAAAGTGCGGGAGTGGATTACTTTCGACCTGATCGCGTCGTACACGTTCAACCTGCCGCCGCCTGCTCCGGCGCCAGTGCCTGGCTTTGCCAAGGACGGAGGTAAAAATTTCAAGATAAAGGATGGCAAGGAGAAAAACATTCTGCCTGTATCCACCGCTGAGTACAATCCCTGTGGATGGAGCGCTTGGTTGAATAACACCACGATTTCCCTCGGAATGCAGAACGTGTTCGACGAAGACCCGCCATTTGCAGCTGGCGCAGGTGGCTACGACGCATCGCTTGCCACGATCAAAGGCCGCTTCTGGTACGTCCAGTTAAAGAAAAGGTTCTAACCGGCTGGAACAACTTACCTAGGAGCTGCCAAGGGCGGAAGCATCCGCTGCGCTTTGATGCGCACTTTCTCGATTTAATGCCCCGCGTTCACCTCGCGCCAAAATAAAATTCACCACGGATTGCACGGATAAGACGGATAGGTAGGGCGCAACCGCCGGGCGCGCCGAATCTCTTTTGTTTGTAACAGAAGATAACAAAGAAAACAAAGGCTATGCTCGGCTGGAACCGAAATGCTTTCTTCGCTGCCTTCGTTTCTCTGTGAGAAATCCACACTTTCCGCGTAACCTCGTGCCGGATTTTACGCACTACCTGAGTGAACGGCCAGAAATAACTTCTCACAACGAGGAGTTAGAGAAGGCCAAAACAAGAAGGAAGTTAAAATGATGAATAAACCAAACATTGTAAGACTGGCCCTCGTGCTTGCCTCGCTGGTTGCGGTAACAATCGCGTCCGGCCAGGACCCGCGCCCCGTTGGAACGGTGGGCGGAAGACTTCAAGGGACCTGGGAGATGCAGATAACTCTAACCGATTGCGCAGGTCACGTAATAAGGAGCCTCCCGTCACTAATAGAATTCGTGGCGGGAGGGACGGTGGTGGAGTCGAACGGAGGGACACCGCAGGCCCTGAAGACGCCTGGAGAAGGTGTTTGGCGCCATACCACTGACAGTAACTATGCGTTTCGCTTCAAATTCTTCACGTTTAATGCTCAGAACGTCTTTACGGGCTGGACGATCATTGCGGGGGAAACAACCGTGGATGAGACAGGAGACGCCAATACGGGGTCTGCGACCGTCGAGGTCTATGACCCAAACGGCGTGTTAGTTGCGAGTCTATGTGCTGAGACTGTTGGCACGAGATTCGAGCTCTAGCCGATTACGGGGTTTGGCGTGTGACATCCGCGCGCCAAACCCCAGCCTAGCTCAATTAAAACTGAATCCGTTATCGGATTTAATTCGCCGTTCGGCATTCGAGCTTCGTCATTCTTGCCATTTGTATAAATCCTGTCGGCGATGCGCGAGCGACTCGACGCGGGTCCGAACCGAGAGGATGAGTTCCTGAGACACATCGGCTTGAATTAGTTCTTCGCGATCCGCGGATGCGGATGCAACCGCGACTCCGCGCGGATCGATAATCGCAGAGCTGCCACAAAACCATAAGTCGTCATCCTTGCCGACACGGTTCGATGCGATCACGTAACTCTGGTTTTCGATTGCGCGCGCAAGGGCAAGCGTTCTGAAATGTTCGATGCGCGGGAACGGCCATGCGGAAGAAACGATAAGGACGCCGACATTCTGCTCAACGACCAACTTCCGATACATCTCCGGAAACCGGAGATCGTAGCAGATACTCAAACCGAAGCGCAGGCTGTCTAGGGCAAAACTCGCGAACGTATCACCCGAAACAAAACACTTCTCTTCTTCAACGGGTGCAACCGCATACAGGTGCGTCTTGCGATATTTCGCAGCGATTTTGCCGTGTTGATCCACAAGAACCAGGGAATTGTAAATTGAAGTGCCATCGCGCTCTGATACGCCGCACACGATGGCAATGGAAAGGTTCGCGGCGATTTCCTGAAGTTCAGGGATGAAACCACTCGTCCAGGAATTAGCATGAGCTTGGATTACGGACATCGAGTAGCCCGTATCGGTCATTTCCGGAAAAACAATCAGTTCCACGCCACCGTCCCTGCCTCGGCGACAGAAGTCGCGAACTTTGAGCAGGTTGGCTTTTGGATCGCCGAGCGAACAAGAAATCTGAGCGGCCGCAACCTTCATATGAATCCGCCCACTAAATACACGAAAGGACGCGAAATCTCATATATGACCATTCAGCGCCTGTTTTCCCTTGGTCCGTTTTGCGTTTTCGTGGGCCAAGCAAATCAGAGAAGCGCGGGTAAGCAGTTACAAACGCACCTGCTGCGCGTCTTTAGCTGGAATCCACCCGCGCAGGTTATTCGGTAACGCTGCATAGATCCAATCCCCACGGGTGCTCAAGATTTTGACTTCACTGCCAGATGGCAACGCCAGGATGCTGTTCGCAGTATCCGCGGTTGCAAGACGCGCTTGGACGTTCTTGCCCGTTACTATGGCCAGGGCGCTTCCATTGCTCCCGCGTTCGAGTGTATACACAGCGTAGATCGCCACTGCGCTGAGTAGCAGGCAAAATATTAACGTGGCGATTAATGTGGCCGATCTGCGACGCGCAAAGATCAACATGACCATCGCAAACACTGCGAACCAAAAAGCAATAGCCGCTGCGATGCTGTATTGATTAACACTAGCAAATTGGAAGTAACGCTCCGGCCAGCTTTGCTGCAGCTCAAGCGAGCGCGCCTCGTCACGCGCGATCTGCAAATTGGCTATGGCTTCCGGGTGATGTCGCTCCAAGGCAAGCGCGCGTTCGTAGTTTAAAACAGCATGCCCAAAGTCGCCGACACGAAAATAGGCATTGCCGAGATCGTAAAATAGATTTGCGCTCCATTGTCCTGCACCAACGAGTGCCTCGTACCCGGAGATCGCTTCCGCGAAATTGCCTTGGGCGTACTCCTGATTTGCTTTTGTGAAGTCGCCTTTTGCCTGCGCAAACGAAGATACTGTCGATACGGCGCTGCAAAAAATTGCAATAAAACCGGCGGACACTTTCATCTTAAATTCTCAATCAACTCCAGCACTTCTCGCCGGCTTTCAGGAGAAACTCTTCCGGGACCGTTATGAGCTCCACTGTATTGCCATTCGTCGCTTTGCTCGAACAACCTGCGGAGCCGGTCGCGTGAATCGCTATTAAGCTTGAAAGTCTCTGCCGCAGTCTCCACATCCACCATGTTTGGATCGATGCGGCGATTTCCTGACGCCATGGCGGCTTTTAAGCGAACGACTCTGGATGCTTCGGCATAATACTCCCGGGGGGATACGTCGTTGCGATGCAACTTGTGCATTAGATCAGTCGCTTCATGTCGCAGCGCAGCGACACGTTGCGCCTCACGATTATCAATTCTTGTCCGGCGAATTTTCCAACCTGCAAATCCAATTAACGCGAGCAACGGAATCAGCTCCGCAGCCCAGAAAACTCTTTGTGTGTAGATCGGCGCAAACGATTCCGCTGCCCGGGGCCGTTCGGTCAACTGATAAAGAATATCCTGCTGCTTGGTTGCATTCGGGACGGGCGGACGTGCTGTCCCCGTGGACGGAGTGGGTGCCGCCGACTGGCCCGCACCCGCGTTTTGCGCAACCGCCGCACCTCCCTGCACATTGATCGGAATCGACTCACTGTGCAGGGTGACATATTGTTCCTTCACCGGGTCGAAGTAAGAGAACGCGAGCAGCGGGAGTCCCTGCTTTTTGTCGTTGGGGGAAAGCACCATCTCGAAAGTTTTCGTGCCACTCAGGCCGACCTCATCATCCTGCTTGAACTTGGATGACGGCGGATATTTGTGCCAGCCGCGCTCGTCTTCAATAACTGGGGCATTGACGCGGTCGAAATTGCCGCGTCCCGAAATTGTAGATGTGATGGTGATGGGATCACCTACCTGCACGGTCTTTGGCTTTGCATCGGTCGTCATGGTGAAATTTCCAATTGCACCCGAAAAACTGGGGGGCGCATTTTTCGGCAAGGGCTTTACCTCGAGTGCCACAGGTTCACTCTTGATCTCCACGTCGCGGCGCTCCCCCCGTTGACTGAACGGATTCGAGAAGAATGGATCGGAGAATGGGTCATCTTGATCGAGCAGGTCGAAAGGCGAACGCGGGCGTGAGCGTGGCGCGCTCTGCCTGCGAGGAACGACAACTTGTGCCTTCGCTTTCACCGGCCCGATTTCAAATTTTCCCGCGCGCGCCGCGGCGATTGCAGTTTTAAATGTCACCACCTCATAAGGTCTCCCACTGATCGTTTCAGTATTTTCCCCGGACTGCTGCAACTTCTGCGCGGTAAATCCTTGCCCCGTGATTTCCGGCGGTTCGACGAGTCGCGGGCGAACGCGCGGATCAAATCCCATTCGTATCTGAACCGGAACGATCTCACCCACGTACGCGGTCTTGCTTGGTACGATCAACTCTGCGAAAACCAGGCTGCTTGCGCTGGCTGCCGCTGCGTCACGGCCAGGCCGGGCGCCAGACGAACGACCGGGAGCATCCGCAACGTTTAACGTTAACGCCGGTGTACGCAGCGAATTGTTTCCGACGCGAATGGTTTGAGGCGGGATGGTGAATCTTCCCGCTCTCAACGGCATTACAGTATAATCATATATCACACTGGAGGTTAAGTTGAGATTGTTCATCTCGATGCGTTGTGACGTTCCCGTTCGCCGAATTTCGAGACCGTCCACCATGATATTCTCCGGCGCGTCTGCGCCATGTGCTCCGGCAACTCGAATTTCCAAATGCACCGTTTCGCCCAGTGCGGCTTCCGAACTATTCAAAACCGCTGTCACGCTCGGCGAATCAGCACGCGCAAATTGCGCCGTTGCGATTATTCCGAAGACAGCAATAAAAATTCGTCTGGGCGTCGACATCCTAAAGTGCATCTCGCAAGCGTCATTCCGAGCGGAGTCGAGGAATCCCATGGCTTAATACACGGTCGAATTCACAGGATATCTCGACTTGGCTCGACATGACGAACCTGCCTTACCAGTCCTTATAGACATGGCGCGTTGCTCTGCGTTCATCAAGTTGAACCCGCGCCTCCTCGTCTTTCATCGATTCCAGAAGAGCTTCCGCCTGGCGCTCGCTCATCTGGCCCTCCTTTTCGGGTTCGGCTTCGGCAACTTGTGCGTTCCCGTCAGGCGGTGGCTTCTGTGATTTGTCTTCGCCGGCTCCCTTCACTTCACCCGCAAATTTCTTGGATTCTCCAGGAGTCGCGGAAGGTGTCGTATTTTCCCCTTCACCCTCTCCTGGGGATGGTGAGGGGGTTTCATTTTCGCCTTCGCCCGGGCTCGGCGATTCTTCACCTTGCCGTTCTCCTGGCGAGGGTGAAGGCTGTTGACCTTGTTGCTTGTCGGCTCCCGGCGAAGGAGAAGGAGTCTCCCCAGGCTGCTGCTGTTTTTTTTGCGGCTCGTTCTTCGCCTGGGCTTGGTCGTTTTTTTCCTGTTGCTGATCTTTCTGATTTCCAGACTTGCCTTGTGATTGCTGATCTTGGGACTGCTGCTGGTCTTTTTGCTGCTGCTCGCCCTGACCTTGTTGTTGCTGCTGATTCTGTTGTTTCTGTTGTTGCTGTTTTTGTTGTTCTTGCTGTTTTTGCTGCTGGTTCTGCTTCTGATCCTGCTTGTTCTGTTTGTCCTGTTTATTCTGTTCGTTCTTCTGCTGCGGCGAGGGGGAAGGGGAGGGCTGTTCTTGTTTTTTATTCTTCAGTTCTTCGATCTTCCGCTTCACGTAATCGTAATTGTCCTTCGCTTCCTTGTTTTGCGGGTCGAGCTTGAGCGTTTGCTCATAATGATCGAGCGCGTTTGTCCAGTCGCTGAGCTTTTTATCATCGCCCTTTTGTGCTTCGCCACGCTGATAAAGTGTGTTTCCAAGGTTATAATGGCCTTTGCTTTGCAAAGCGGTATCCCGGGAAAGCAATGCCTGGCTAAATGATTCCAGCGCCTTGCTGTAATCCTTCAGTTTGTAAGCAGCCGCACCTGAGTCGAACTGTAGCTTGTCCTCTGCGCGCGATTGCGGATGCGATTTTAACGCGTTCTGAAACTGGCTGTAGGCGTCTTCGAATTTTCCGCCGCGATACGCGTCGAGACCCGGCGCGGTGGCGAAAGCAGGTGAAGAAAGGAACATCACGAGAAGTACGGTTGCAGCTGCAGCCCCGGCAGGCGCGTTGGCAACGCCACGCACAGCCTTGCGAGCAGGCGCGACAGCGGAAGCTCTTTGTCGCGCCCGTTTTCGTTCGGGAATCAGGATCGACAGTGCGAGAGCGATTAACGCTGCGCCGAGCGGCCATTCGTAACGTTCAATCGGTCGACGCGACAAACGCACATCCATTTCGGCAGCCTGCATTTTTGCCAGGCCCTCATTCTGAATTTGCTGCATCGTGCGAGGTCCGTTTTCCAAGTGAAGATAAAAACCCCCAGTAGTCTGAGCGATTTCGCGCAAACGTTTATCATCCAGCTTCGATTTAACGACTTGACCGGATGAATCTTTGACGAAGCTGGTTTGACCATCGTCGCCGGTCACCGGAATGAGTGAGCCCTGTGGTGTTCCAACACCTACCGTGAAAATTCGCACACCGGCGTCGGCCGCTTCTTTCGCGGTTTTCATGGCGTCCCCACTTAATTCTTCGCCGTCGGTGAAGATGACCAGAGCGCGATTTCCCATGGCGCTTTTACCGAAACTCTGCGTGGCGAGAGTAATCGCGCTCGAGATATTGGTGCCGCCTTCAGGAATTGTCTTGGTATCCAGATCGTTCACGGCCTCAACCACCGCGTCATAATCAATAGTCAGAGGCGCCTGTAAAAACGGGCGGCCGGCAAAAGCGATCAGACCAACACGGTCGCCCTGCAACTGACTGATTAAATCCTGGATCGCCAGCTTGACGCGATCGAGTCGGGTCGGCTGCACGTCATTGGAAAGCATGCTGCGCGACGTATCCACGGCGATCAACAAATCGAGACCCTTGCGTTTCACGTCTTCAAACGTGTAACCCCAGCGAGGCTGCGCCAGACTGACAATGGCCAAAGCAAGCCCGAGCAATTGCAACGCAAATCTTAATATCCGACGGGGACGATTCACCGTTCCAGCGAGCTGCGGCAGCAGCCGCGCCGAAACGAATTCCTGCAATCGTTTGAGACCGCGCCGTTCTGAGCGAATGAACAACGCAATCAGAAGCGGGATCACAAGCAATCCCCAAATCCATTGTGGCACGCCGAAAGTCATGTGTTCGTTAAGACGTTGAAGGGTTGAAACGTTAAACTGGCCGTGAACATCATTGTCATTCTGAGCGAAGCGAAGAATCTCTGATTATTCCTCCGGCAGCGCCCTAAGACGGTAATCTGAGATGTTTCGCTCAGCTCAACATAACAGGGTGAACGCTTCAACGGTTCAACGCTTAAACGCTTCAACCTTCTTTTCACGGCAGTTTTTTCCAGATGGTTTGTGACAATAAAATCTGCGCCAGCAATAGCCCGCAGCCGCTCATCAGACACAGCGGGAACAGGTCGCGGTATTGTTGATATTTTTTCACGCTAACGGTCGATTTCTCCAGCTTGTCTATGTCATTATAAATTTGCTCCAGCGATTGTGTATCGGTCGCGCGGAAGAATTTGCCGTCTGCAATTTTAGCCACTTCTCTCAGACCAGCCTCGTTAAATTCCACGCGCTGGTTTTCGTAGAGAATGTTACCTAATGCATCTGTTAACGGTCCTTTGGGAGTGAATATCGGGGCGGGGGCGATTCCGTTGATTCCTGCGCCGATTGCATAGAGGTGGATCTTTAACGCTTTGACTGCCTCGGCCGCAGTGTTTGGTGGAATTTTGCCAGCATTATTTTCTCCGTCGGTTAAGAGAACGAGCGCGCGACTTTTCGAACGTTTATCATTTAACCGGTTAGCTGCTGCTGCCAGGGCCGATCCAATGGCAGTGCCATCCTCAACCAGTCCAATCCGCACGCGATCCAGGTTTTGCAGCAGCCAATCGTGATCCAGTGTCATCGGGCTAACCACATACGGGCGACCCGCGAATGCGATGATGCCGATGCGGTCGTTTGGTCGGCCTTCGATGAATTTACGTGTGACTTCGCGGATCGCATCGACACGCGTCGCCTCTTGTCCGCCGATTGTAAAATCCTTGGTCAGCATCGATCCGGAGACATCCAGCGTCAGGATAATATCGATCCCACTGGCTTCGATCTGAGTAAGACTTTTGCCGAGCTGCGGACGCGCGAGGGCAATCACGAAGACCGCAATCGAAGCCAGCACCAGTGACCGCAGAATTTTGCCTGCACGCGCAGCGCTTTGTTTTCCGATCGCCCGAAGGCTTGCTGTGGATGAAAAAGTCAGCGCAGCGGCCGGCCCGCGTTTTCCACGCAAATACGCGAGCAACGGAACCACCAAGAGCAGCAGGAGCAGCCACGGATGCGCGAAGGTCAACGCGCTATTTCCTGTGAACCAATCAACCATGGTTGACCTCCTTTCACAAAGCGGATCGCTTCCTCAAGTAACGATTCACTGTCTGAAGTTGTTGCTTCGTACCTTGCAAACTTGATCAGGTCGCAGCGGTTCAAGAAATCTTCGAGCAGCGATTTTTCGTCGTCGGAGAACGGCGATGAACCTCTGAGCCCATTCAGAAACTCGACAGACGTTTGCCGCGTGACGGGCAATCCGAACTGTTCCGTCACGTAGCGCCTGAGAATGTCCGACACACGGATACTGAAGCGATATGGATCGATCGCTGTGATCTGTCCTCGTATTTGCTCGAGCAATGCAAGTGCGCGCTCGCGGGGTGATTGGGGCGGTGTTGGGCGCCGAAAAGATTTTGCAACAAACCACACAATCAAACCGATCGCCGTGAGCAAGACGAACATTCCGAGAAAAACCAGCCACGGCGAAAGCAGCGAATAATCGACAGGCGGCGCAATATCGTGAAACTCCTCAGCCAACAGCAAAGGAATAATGGAGTAGTGGAGTCGTGGAGTAGTGCCAGGCGAATTCATTTCATTACTCCATTGCTCCACCGCTCCTCCGATCTCCCTCATCGAACACGAATGCGGCGCTCGCGTTGTTTGAAAAAGGAGCGCAGCTGCGGCAGATAGTCTTTGCCGGTTTGCAGAGCGATCGCGTCGATATTGTTTCGGCGCAGCACGCGCGCAAGCTCCTGCTCGCGTTCATCCATAAGCCCGCTAAAACGCGCTCGCGTTGTGCGATCCGCCGTGTTGATCTCAATTTGATCCCCGGTCTCGGCATCTTCCAAGGTGATGATGCCGATATTTGGCAATACTCGTTCTCGTTCATCGTGGATATGGATGGCCACGAAATCGTGCCGCCGTCCACTCACCGCCAGCGCTCGCGAAAAATCGGGCGCCTGAAAATCCGAAATGAAGAAAACCACAGCGCGTCGTGTGACAATTTTATTCAGATAATCGAGGGCCAGCGCCGGCTCTGTGCCGCGTCCCTTTGGTTCGAAAAACAAAATCTCCCGGATAAGTCGTAGCGTATGGGAGCGGCCTTTCTTTGGAGGAATAAAAAGCTCGACGCGATCGGTGAAGAGGATGAGCCCGACCTTGTCGTTGTTCCTAATCGCGCTGAAAGCGAGCAAACATGCGACTTCCGCGGCCAATTCCCGTTTTGATTGCGTTGTGCTCCCGAAGTTTCCTGACGCGCTGACATCCACGACCAGCATTACCGTAAGCTCGCGTTCTTCTGTAAATTTTTTCACAAACGCGTTGCCCATCCGCGCGGTCACGTTCCAGTCGATCGCGCGAATTTCGTCGCCGGGCTGATACTCACGCACGTCTTCAAAATTCATTCCCCGGCCTTTGAAAACACTGTGGTAATCGCCGGCGAACGCGGTCTCGACGAGCCCTCTCGTCTTTATCTCGAGAGTCCGGATTTTTTTGAGAATCTCCGCTGGTTCCATCGGAAGTGAGAAGTGATTGGTGAGAAGTGAAAAGTGATTATGCGAAAAATTCGTCGATGTTGGATGACTGTTCGCTCGTCGAGTCATTCTCTTCTACGCGTGAAATCCCTCGATAATCCGTTGCTGGAGAATGCTTACAGAAGTCGTCGGCCCGATCGATCATTCGCGAAAGCATTTTCCCTATCGAAACGTATTGGGAATCAAGCGGGTCGAATTGCTCAGGAAGAACATAGCCAGAATCTCGCGCGTCATCTAACCAGGACTGGGTCTCAGTGGCTTCGCCGAGTGCCTCATCGACCTTGTTAACAAACACGGCCCTATAGCGCCGTCGGCCCCACGCCTCAGCAATCATTGCTTTAATAGCCCGTGAGCTGCGCCGAATCTGATCCGTTAAGGAATAACGTTCCTCGACGGGAAATTCGCGACTCAAGACGAATATGGTTCCTGCTGCATTTCGAGCTGCCTGGTAGACTTTCAAATCCCGAAACGATCTCGCAATCACTGTAGCGACTTCTCACTTCTCACCAATCACTTCTCACTGTTGGTCCTCATCACGGCACCGGCAATCCAGCAAATATTCTCTCAATAATCGTCTCGCTGGTCACTGCTTCTGCCTCGGCTTCGTAGCTAACAATGATGCGGTGTCGCAACACGTCGGGGCCAATGCTTTTGACGTCCTGCGGCGTGACGTAGCCCCGGCCGTTCAGAAACGCATGAGCCCGAGCGCCCAGCGCAAGATAGATCGTCGCACGTGGTGAAGCTCCGTAACGAATGAGCCCTTCGAGTCGTAAGTTATAGGCTGCGGGCTCACGCGTCGCCCAGACGACGTCCACAATGTAATCCTTCACGCGGTCATCGATGTAAATGCTGTTAACCACGTCCCGGGCAGCGATGATTTGCTTCGGATCAACCACTGGATCAACTCGCAAATCCGGCGAGGAAGTCGCCATCAAGTCGAGAATGTTTCGCTCCTCGGACTTTTGGGGATAACCAATGTTCAATTTGAACATGAAACGGTCGAGCTGCGCTTCCGGCAGTTGATAAGTTCCTTCCTGTTCAATCGGGTTTTGCGTCGCCAAAACAAGAAACGGATCGGAAAGCGGATAGGTTTGCTCGCCGATGGTGACTTGCCGCTCTTGCATCGCCTCAAGCAGCGCGCTCTGTACCTTGGCTGGTGCGCGATTTATTTCGTCGGCCAGGATTAGATTGGAAAAGATCGGGCCGAGCTTGGTGGTAAATTCCCCGGTCCGCGGATTGTAAATGAGAGTGCCGATTAGATCTGCAGGCAAAAGATCTGGCGTGAATTGCAATCTTTGGAAACCGGTCTGGATACAGGCGGCCATCGTCTTCACCGTGAGCGTCTTGGCTAGCCCCGGGACGCCTTCGAGCAGGAGATGACCATTAGCGAGCAGCCCGAGGAGGAGACGATCCACCAAATATTTCTGGCCTATGATCACGTGACCGACCTGTTGGCGGAGCCCGGGAATCCATTGGCCCAGCTCCCGAACTTCCTGCGTAATTTCCTGCGTAGATTTCATACGGACTCGTGAGACACGCAGGCTTGGGAGAACGTTCGATCAAACGTGCCGCAACCTGCTGAATTTCTGCTCATTTCGCTCACGAATCCTCCCGGTCTAGTCGCGTGAGCGCAGCGGCAGAATAATGCTAAACGTTTAGATCGCAATGTTCCTTCTCAAGCCATGGCATCGAGCGATTGGGGTAGCCGCGTTTGCAGGTGTCGCGATGTCGGTCCTTGCATGGATCGCCTGGAATGATCCGGCCATCAATTTTTTGAGCCGTGATAAACGAGCCGAGTGGATAGTCTTTCCTGTTGCAGTTGACACCCACGCGCATTGGTTCGCCAGTCTCGACGCAATATTCCGGCGCGAGTTTATTCTGACGGATCGACCGGCGACCGCGCGTTTGGGCGTTCGCTCAATGCGGCGCGCCGACGTAAGAATCAATGGCGTAGCCGTTCGCTTTCCGTCGAATCGCAATTGGAAAGAGATTGTGAGCGTCGACGTTACCGGGCAATTACAGGGAGGCAGTAACGTGATCGAAGCTCGCGTCTTTAATCATAATGGACCCCCGGCGCTGTGGCTTACTTTGAATACGGATCAACTAAGCTTGCGCAGCGACAGAACTTGGGAAGTATCGTTTGCCGGTTCTTCATGGCGTCATGCCGCGTTGGCCGCGGCGGCGAAGACTCCAGGGCCCGGTAATTCCATTGCTGGCGGGGAAGGCACGTTTGATACGCTGCAAAAAGTTTGGCCTTTCTGGATAGTTCTCATTGCAATCGCTTCTGTAGCCGTCTTTATCTGGAACCTCAGCCTTAAGAACTGCACAACACGATGGCTGGAAAAAACGCTCTTGCTCGTCCTAGCCGGCCTCTGGTTGCTGTTATTCTGGAATAATTCGCGGCTGTTGCCGTTTCACGCCGGCTTCGACGCGAAGGAGCATCTCAAATACATCAACTACATCCAGGAACACCGAGCATTGCCGTTGGCGAGTGAAGGCTGGGAAATGTATCAGCCGCCGCTCTATTACTTGATTGCGGCGGCCAGCCTTTCAGCGTGCAAACTGTCGATCAACGATCCTACGTCGATTTTATTACTGCGTTTGATCGGCGCGTTCTTGGGCATCGCCCAATTCGTCTTTGTTTTTCTTAGTTTACGGCTTTTGTTTCCTGCGCGAACCGCGTTCGTCGGACTTTTGCTCGCAGCATTTCTGCCGATGCACATGTATCTCGCGCAGTATGTGACGAATGAAATGCTGGCCGCCACTCTGGCTACAGCGACGCTATATGTATGTTTGCGACTGCTGAAGAGCGATACGCCGCGCGTGTCGCAGTTCGCCTGGCTCGGATTCACGCTTGGCGCAGCGATGCTGGCGAAAGCGACCACCGTTTTGCTACTTCCCATCGCGATTGCTGCAATCGCCGGGAAGCTCGCTTACGCGCGAGTGCGACTCGCAATCTCGCTGCGCAACCTCGGGCTACTGCTTGCGATTTGTCTTACTGTATGCGGCTGGCATTACGCGCGCATCTGGCTGAGGTTCGGTACGCCGCTCCTTGGCAACTGGGATGTAGTCAGCGGATTCACCTGGTGGCAGGACCCCGGTTATCACACTGCGACTGATTACCTTCGTTTCGGCCGATCGTTGGCGCATCCACTCTTCAGCGGTTTCGCCGGATTTGCCGACGGAATCTATTCTACACTATGGGGTGACGCATTATGCGGCGGCGCGTCGAGCCTGAGCTTCGCCTGGAACCGGCAGCCAATGGTAGCCGGTTATTTGTGGGCGGTGATTCCCACGGTGTTGATTCTCGTAGGCGTCGTCGCCGCGATCGTTCGGTTTATTCGAAAACCTTCCGGCCAATTGTTCGTGTTACTTGGTTTCTGGGCAGTACTCGTGCTCGGCTTAATTTTTATGACTCTCAAAGTTCCCTCGTACGCACAAGCAAAAGCGTTCTACGGGTTGTCAGCTCTCACGCCGCTTTGTTTCTTTGGCGCGCTGGGTTGGGAAACGCTGACACACGGCAGTAAACGTCATCGATTTGTTCTTGCTGCACTTTTGCTCATTTGGACGATGAACAGTTTCGCCACTTATTGGATTGTTCTTTCAGTGCCGCAGCATCTTTATGCCGCAAAAACCTTGGGCACCGATAATCAGATCGACCGCGCCGCCTCCGAAGCACTTAAAGCCGTAGAAGCAGATCCCGCGAATGCGACCGCGCGCGGGCTTCATGCACTGAGCTTGAGCGAGCTGGGAGAAGACCAGGAAGCCATCAAGGAAGCCGAGCGCGCGGTTGAACTGAATCCCACCAATTCTTCTGTCCACTTGGATCTAGCCGTTTCGGCAAAACGTAGTGACCCCGAGCGCGCAATCGCGGAAGCGCGGCGTGCAATCGAGCTCGGTCCGGAGAATTCTTCGGCCCAGCAGTTCCTGATGAATTGTTTTGTCGAATCACACCGCTACGGCGAAGCGAGCGATCTTGGACGCGAATGGCTGGCTGTGACTCCATATGACGCCGCTGCTCATTCCGCCCTAAGTGTGGCACTGGCAGAAACCGGCGATCTTACATCGGCAGCGCAGCACTTTGGTTACGTAATGATGTTACGGCCCGAAGCTGAACAAGCCCATGCACAATTGCGCCAGATTCTCCTGTCATTGGCCAGAGACCCGGATGGATTGCAGCGACTCCGCGACATCGCTGCAAATGCGCCGGACTCACCACGAATGCTGGATGAACTTGCGTGGTTACTTGCGACCTATCCCGATTCGAAATCGCGCGATGGGACCGAGGCAGTTCGCCTCGCGGAACACGCTTGTGCTCTAACCGAACGTCGGATCCCCGCTCTTCTCGATACCCTGGCTGCGGCTTATGCTGAGGCGGGAGATTTTCCGCGGGCAATCAGCGTAGCCGAAGAAGCGCTCAATGACGCGCGGTCCTCCGCCGACAATGATGCCGTCAAGCTGAGCGAAATCATTCTTACATCACTTCGCGAAAGCCTTCCCTATCGCCAGGAGCCGGAGTAAGCCTTTATTTCGCTCGCAAGCGTGATGTTGGCCTCGCACTCTGGGCGCGGGGACGTAGCGTGAGAATGATCGGTAACCCTGGAAAAGGTTGCGCCTGGCGGAGGCGAGAAGCCAAATAGCGCTGGTACGTTTGATTCAGTAATCGAGGATCATTTACGAAAAGGACGAACTCCGGAGGCCGCAGCTGCTGACCTTCTTTGCCTTTCGATTGCGCAGCATAAAAAAGTTTGAGGCGCCGCGCTCTAATGATCGGTGGGGGGGTCGCTTCAAATGCCTGCCGCAGTAATCGGTTTAGAACTCCAGTACTGACGTGCTGCCGTGCGGCGCGTTGGATTTTTTCGATCGACCCAAACAATTTGCTGACGTGTTCTCCAGTTAACGACGACGTAATTAGCACCGGCGCATAATCCAGAAAGAAAATTCGCTGACGCGCGACCTCCACGAGTTTGGTGATGGTCTGCTTTTGATTGCGGTTTGGTTTAACCAGGTCCCATTTGTTCAAAATGATCATCGCCGGCTTCTGCGCTGCTTGAATCAATCCAGCGATTCGTTTGTCCTGCGCAGTTACGCCCGCTGTGAGATCAACAATCAGAATGCAAAGGTCGGCCCGGCGGACGCTCCGTTCTGCGCGCATTGCACTGAAGATCTCAACTGAAGTTGATTGCTTCCCGCGTCGGCGAATTCCCGCCGTGTCGATGAAAAGGAACGCGCGCCCGCCGCGCTCATAAAGAACGTCAACGGTATCGCGCGTGGTTCCTGGCAATTCACTCACAATCGCGCGTTCGCTGTGCACGATGGAATTGACGAGTGAAGATTTTCCCACGTTTGGCCGGCCGAGAATCGCGACCGCGAGTGACTCGGGACTCGTGGGTCGTGAATCAACATTGGGCGAGGGGAGAAGACGATCGACTGTGTCTAGCAAATCCAGCGTGCCCCGATCATGTTCTGCGCTGATCAAAACATTCGATCCGAAGCCTAACGAATCGAATTCCGCCGCAAACGGCTCGTGTTTGTCATCGTCGATTTTGTTGATTACAAGGATCACAGGTTTTTGAGATTTGCGCAGCACGCGCGCAAGCTCTTCGTCTATCGGCGACAAACCTTCTTTTGCATCGACGACGAAAAGCAAAAGATCGCTGTCGCGAAACGCTTCCTCGGCGGCGCGGCGAACCTGCCTGGTCAGTTCCGCTTCACCCGCGCCAAAAATGCCGCCGGTGTCCCAAAGAACAAAAGGCCGTGTACCACTTGCGCAAACCGCGGAAATTCTGTCGCGTGTAATTCCAGGCTGATCGTGAACGATGGCAACTTTTCGCCGAATGAGACGATTGAACAGGGCAGATTTGCCCACGTTTGGCCGGCCCACGATCGCAACGGCAGGAAGCTTGTTCGGAGCGTCGTTCATTATACGGAAACGTCGATCTCACTGTTTTGTCGCATTCGCGTGCCCTTCGGCTTGCAACTGGCGCACCCCGTCGGTGACGTAAACGATTCCTGAGATGAATGTGAACACCCCGGCTGCGATAACTACATACAGCAGCGGAAGAAAGTGAAGCTGTAGCATCACCCATCCAATCGCGATCATCTGCAAGACGGTCGCCACTTTTCCGGTCCAATTTGGTTTCACCTGAACCTTGCCATTGAGCAAATAAAGGACGATTGCGCCCACCAGGATGACGGCGTCACGCGAGATGACGAGAACGGGAAACCACGCCGGGAACCTTCCATAATCAGGATCAATGTCGCTCCAGTTGCTGATGCTTAGCGTAATTATGCCGCTCAAAAGCAGGCCCTTATCGGCGAGCGGATCGAGAATGACTCCCAGCGAGCTTCTCTGGTTATAATGGCGCGCAACGTAGCCGTCCAAACCATCACTGACGGCAGCGATCACGAAAATGGCAATTGCAGTATAACGCAGCCACTCAAGCGGCGTGCCATGGTGGATGCTCTCGCCATAATAGATCGCCATCGTCACAAAAACCGGGATCATCAAAATCCGGACGACGGTGATCTTATTGGCAGTGGTCATAACGCGGATGAGCGCAGAAAATTGTAGGGCGTTTCTGTGAAACGCCAATGCCTGATTGGCGTCTGGCACAGACGCCCTACAACTTTGGCTACTTCGATCTGGCGTCTGACAGGACGCCCTAAAGTTACGCTGCAGCGGCTGCTGCGTGTCGGCCTTCGGCAAATTCTTCGATCATCTTTCTATTAAATGCCGGGATGTCGTCCGGTTTGCGACTGGAAACGAGTCCGTTGTCCACAACGACTTCCTCATCGATCCACTTTGCGCCTGCGTTGCGCATGTCGACCTGAATTGCTGGCCACGAAGTCATCTTTCTGCCGCGAACAAGATCCGCGCTGATCAGGACTTGTGGTCCATGACATATGACCGCCACCGGTTTGTGCTCCCGGAAAAAATGCTGCGCAAACCCAAGTGCGTTTTGATCTGAACGGAGCGCATCCGGATTGAACAAACCGCCCGCAATCATGAGCGCGTCAAACTCGTTCGGTCTCGCATCTTTAACTGCGAGATCCACATCGAATTTGTCGCCCTTGTCCGCATGATTCATCCCTTGGATTTTGCCGGGCTTAAGAGAAACGATCTTCGTTTGTGCACCTGCTTCATCCAGCGCCTCACGAGGTTTTGTCATTTCCACTTGTTCAAAGCCATCCGCTACAAGAATGGCCACCTTCTTCCCATCGAGTTTTCGTACCATAAGATTTACCTCCCGTTTATTGATTGATTCGGCCACGCGAAATTGGCCGTACTAATGCTACGAAGCGCACCCGCCGATTGGATGGGGTTGCGAAGGTTCCCGGGTTTTTAGGGTAGCGGGTTTAGCCGCAATCGTCCTAAGCGTCAGTTAAGCGGAAACTGCCTGTTTCTCTGCGGTCGGAATTTTAAATCCTTCAATTTGCTTTTTTATCTCGTTTGCGAAGCTGGCTGCGCCGGCGCCGTTTACGACGCGATGATCGAACGTGAGCGAAAGTGTGGTGACTTCCGCACTTTCATTTTTCTTCCCGTTAGGAATTAACTCGCGATGCGCGGTGCCTACGAAAAGCGTGCCGACTGAGGGCGGCACAACAATAGGCGCACCTGCTTTGACCCCGAATGCGCCCAGACTGGTTATCACAACCGGGGCGTTCATCGCGTCGACGCGGCCGCTGCGAGTAGCATCGACTGTTTCGTTGTAAGTCTTGACGAATTCCGGCCAGGTCTTCTTGTTCGCATCAACGATCACCGCTGTTGCCAGGCGATCGCCTTCCATCGCTACCGCAATGCCCAGATCGAAATTTTCGTTCTCAACGATACGCTCGTCTTCCAAAATGAGGCGACGGAAGGGTGGATGTTTTTCCATGGCTCGCACCACTGCCCACGCGATCATCACGGAAGGAGAAGGGGCATGTTTTCCATTTTTTCTTTTGGCTGCGTCGCGCGCGTTGCGAATTGCGTTCCATCGCGCATCGATCTGCAAGTTGGCAGGGATCACGTGAATGAGCTTGCGTATGATCGTTGGCGAAAGCGCTGGTTCGATTGGTGTAGCCGGGGTCGTCGAGCCCAGCTGGCTGATCTCGCGCCTAGACACTGGATAGCCGCGGTCAGCGCCCGCGGCTACAGCGTCGCCCGCCGATTCTTTTGCTGTCTCGTGAAACTGGTCAGCTAGCGATGGCTCGGCCGTCACGATCGTACCAAGCTCCTGGCCGATCTCGACCGTGTCGCCTACCTTTGTTTTCCATTCACCCATCGCGCCGGCAAAGGACGACTGAATGGGATAAACGGCTTTATCGGTCTCCACTTCGCAGAGGTCATCATCGAGCGCGATGGTGTCGCCGGGATTTTTCAAAAGCGAAACGACTTTTGCATTGCGAATCCCTTCGCCCATGACTGGGACGGTGATGCTTTGTATGCGCTGCTTGCCAGTTTCCGCTGTAGCCGCAGGCACTGACCTCGGGGCCACCAGCACTGGCTCTGCAATCGGGGTGCCGCGATCAACGCCCGCGGCCACTGCGCGTTCCTGTTTTGTCGCAACCGAGCGCTGAATTGCGGAGACAATCCGCTCGACGTCTGGTAACGCCGCGTACTCATAAATCGGGTTGTAACCGATCATGACGTTTGCCTTACTCACAAGAACCGGCGGGCTGATCATTTCGTTCCATAGCTCGGGTGCGCTCGCGATGTGAGAAATCAACATGTGCCCGACACTGCAATTTTCGGTGTCCTCCTGAACCACGACCAGTCGGCGAGTCTTGCGAACGGATTCCTCGATTGCCGATTTGTCCCACGGAACGATGGAACGCAGATCAATCAGCTCGACGCTGATCCCATTGTCGATTTTGTCTAAAGCCTCTAGTGATTTTTCGACGGTGTTGCCCCAAGCAACCAGCGTGACATCGGAGCCATCGCGTAACCTGCGCGCCTGACCCAAGGGAACAGCGCGAATTGGCTCCGAATATTGGTGTTCCGCCCAAAGAAGATGTTTCGGTATCAGAAACATGACCGGATCCTCGCCGTGCATCGCTGTCCATAGCAATCCGGCGGCATCAGCTGGCGAGCTTGGGATTACAATGTTCAGACCGGGATAATGGGCGAGCGCTGATTCGTTCGCCTGGCTGTGCCACAAACTTCCGCCAGGCAGATAAGCTCCATATGGCGCATAAATCACCAGCGGGCATTTCCAATTGCCGAACGATCGCCAGCGCAAATTCGATATGTTCGTGACGAGCTGATTGAACCCCGGATAAATGAAATCAATAAATTGCAGTTCGAAAACGGGGCGTTTGCCGTACGCCGCCAGACCGCAGGCGACACCGAGAATCGTCGATTCGGCGAGAGGCGAATTGAACACCTGTTTTGGAAACTCGGTTGAAAGCCTTTGCGTGAGACGGAACACACCGCCCTTCGGATCTTCAATGTCTTCCCCGAACACGATGCGTCGCGAATCGTCCTCCAGACCCGCGCGCAATGTTTTATTCACAGTATCGCCAATGCGATATTTCCCAGGCGGGAGAATCTCCTTGTTAAGTTTTGGAGGTGATTCGCTAAGGTTGCCAAGTAAGTCGTTAGGCGATGGATTCTCGGCTTTTTCCGCCTCCGTGTACTCGCGGCGAATGCGCTCTTTAACCTCATTATCGAGCTTCGCGAATTCCTCAGCAGTGATCACGTCTTCCTGGATCAGTTGATCTTTCCAGCACTTGAGGGGGTCTGATTTCTCCAGTGCCTGCAATTCTTCGGCGCTCCGATAAAGTTTCTGATCATCGGAACTGGTGTGACTGGAAAGGCGCTCCATCGTGATCCAGAAAAAGAACGGCCCGCTACCTGCGCGAATTTTCTCGAACGCCTCTGCGGTTGCGTCATAAACCTGCTGCACGTCTTGTCCCTCGATTCGGCGCCAGTTGTCAGGTTGGAGAACGTTGAGCGCGAGCGGATTGTTCTTCCGCGTCGGCATGCTGATGCCGTACCCGTTGTCTTCCACAAGGAAGAGCATGGGAAGTTTCTTCTCCGCGGCGAAACAGAGCGCTTCAAAAAAATCGCCCTGGCGTGTCGCAGCATCGCCGACCGTGGTGACCACGAGATTCTTTTTGCCGTCGAGCTGAATGCCCCAGGCCATGCCACACGCCGGAAGTAACTGCGAACCGGTCGGAGTCGGCACGCTCCAGATATGCAGGTCCGCATTGCTGTAATGCGATGGCATCTGCCGGCCGCCGCTTCCGGTGTTGCGCTTTGCAAAATATTCGAGGCCAAGCTGGCGCGTTGTCATGCCGCGCCCGAGAACAAGACCGCGGTCGCGATAATACGGTACGATGTAATCGCCTGATTCCGTTTGGATCGAGACCGCCGCAAGCGCCTCGTGGCCCATGCCAGAAACATGAAAATGTCCTTTTCCCTGACGATTCAAGTTCTGTTCCCGCAGATCTGCGTGACGACTTTCCAGGATCGTGGTTAAGAGTCGCAGCTTATCTTCCTTGCTCAGCACAGGCATACGGCATGATCTTACACGGCACTTAGACATCGACAATCACACGGATTCGCTTCGAATAGAAAATGCACACGGAAAGAACAACATCAAAATTTGGTCGTGGTGTGATCGAGCATTACCGCGAATATCTTCCTGTTGCTGAATCGATGCCGATTGTCTCCCTGGGTGAGGGGGATACGCCGCTGGTGTTTTGCCAACAATTGAGCAAACGCGTCGGTCGCGTGGTTTTCGTCAAGAATGAAGGTGTTAACCCAACTGGCTCGTTTAAGGATCGCGGCATGACCCTGGCCGTATCGAAGGCGATGGAGCGAGGCGTGACTGCGCTGATTTGTGCTTCTACAGGCAACACTTCGGCGTCAGCGGCGGCCTATGCAGCGCACGCAGGAATTTCATGCGTTGTGATTTTGCCTGCGGGAAAAATTGCGACGGGAAAATTGCTTCAAGCTTTTGCTTACGGAGCTAAGATCGTCGCGATCGATGGCAATTTTGACGACGCACTGCGACTCGTGCGTGAGCTCGGCGAGGCCAGCGATCTTGCCATTGTAAATTCGATCAACCCGGATCGGATCGCCGGCCAGAAGACCGCCGCGTTCGAAATTGTCGACGTTCTCGGCGACGCGCCTGATTTCCATCTGTTACCGGTAGGCAATGCCGGAAACATCACTGCGTACTGGGCCGGCTATCGAGAATACCACGCGCTTGGATGGTCGACGAAGTTGCCGGCGATGATTGGCTTTCAGGCCGCAGGCGCTGCTCCGATTTTTTACAATCGCATCGTCGAACAACCCGAAACGGTGGCGTCGGCGATTCGCATCGGCAATCCAGCAAGTTGGAAACAAGCCCGCGCCGCGATCACCGAATCACATGGAGCGATTGATGTTGTTAGTGACCAAGAAATTCTTGCGGCGCAGACCTGGCTTGCACAGCACGAGGGAATTTTTGTCGAACCTGCAAGTGCGGCCTCCATTGCGGGGCTTTTTAAATGCTGCGATTCAAAAGAGGCAGCATATTCATTTCAGAAGATCCACGGACAGAGTCGAATTGTTTGCACCGTCACCGGACATGGACTGAAAGATCCCGATGCGATCGTTGGACAGATGAAGGAATTAAAATCTGTTCCGGCGACTATGAATGATGTGCGACGCGCGGTTGGGCTCTAGTTGCTGACGCGCGCCCTAAGCATTGCGATGCAAACCAAGTCTTAGTTTGTTTTGGAACTTCTCGATCCTGTTCCGTAATCTATTCACGCCATGCGCCTGATCGTTCAAAAATATGGCGGCACCTCCGTCGGGACACCGGAGCGAATTTGCAACGTGGCCCGCCGAATTCTTGAGACGCAGCGTAAGGGCTGTCGGGTCGTGGCAGTCATCTCCGCAATGGCAGGAGTAACCGATCAGTTGCTCAAGCTCGCAAAAGCTGTCTCGCCACAGCCGACAGAACGCGAGCTCGATATCTTGCTTGCCACAGGTGAAGGTGCTGCCAGCGCCTTGACTGCAATGGCCGTGAACGCACTGGGTGGAACAGCTATCTCGGTGACTGGTGCTCAGGCAGGAATCTTAACCGACCACCATCACACCAAGGCGCGCATCGCGAATATCAGTCCGAAGCAGATTCACGAGATGCTGTCGGAGGATTACATCGTAATCGTCGCCGGTTTTCAGGGTCAAACTCCGGAAGGAGATATGACCACGCTGGGTCGAGGCGGCTCGGACTTAACCGCCATTGCGCTGGCGGGGGCGTTGAACGCCGATGCCTGCCAGATTTTTACGGATGTCGATGGTGTATTCACGTGCGATCCGCGCGTTGTCCTCGACGCCAAAAAAGTTAGCGAGATTGCCTACGATGAGATGCTCGAAATGGCGGGGAGCGGCGCCAAGGTGATGCAGTCGCGGGCGGTAGAGTTTGCTAAGAAATTCGGCGTCGAATTCGAAGTCCGGTCGACCTTTACTAAGAGGCGAGGGACCATAACTAAAGAAGAGACTCCCAGTATGGAAGACGTAGTGGTTCGGGGGATCAGTCTCGATCGGCATCAGGCAAAACTCAGCATCGCGGGCGTGCGTGACGAACCGGGAATGGCTGCTCGAATTTTTTCGAATATCGCCGCAGCGCACATCATCGTCGACATGATCGTGCAAAACGCTTCGATTAGCGGAACGACTGACGTTTCGTTTACGATTCATGAGGACGAACTGGAAAACGCCCGTACAATCCTGATGCCGGTGATTGGCCAGATTGGCGCGAAGCGATTGAACACCATAGCCGGCGTGGCCAAGTTGAGCGTGGTCGGAATCGGAATGCGATCGCACTCGGGAGTAGCAGCGCGAATGTTCGAGTGCATGGGGAAAAGCGGGATCAACATCCAGCTGGTTTCTACTTCGGAAATCAAGATTGCAGTCATCATCGATGAAAAAGATGCGGAACGCGCTGCGCAATTGATCCACGCCGAGTTCGGTTTGGCGCGACTGCTGGCCGCTCCCTCTGCGACGCGGCCGCTCGCTTGATCAGTAAGAAGCCTGTTTGTTAACCGTTACACGATCGCACCGCCACAACTGGAACCGGCGCCAGCGGTGCAACCAAAACAATGGTTGCCTGTCGAGATCTCGCGATTTTCGATTTTGTCGGGATCAATGTCCCACAGAAATAAGCGCTCGCGAGTGCCATTGTCGGACCATTGCATCCCGAGTTGTTGATTAAAATCGCAATCATACACCTCGCCGCGCCAGCCGACACTGATCGTATTGCAGCACATCAATCCGCTAATCGTTGCTGGATTAAACGCGTGAATGAGCAATTGCATGTATTCCTCCAGTTTGCCGTTATGCCGGAGATAACTCGCAAAGCGGCCGATTGGAAGATTCGCGAGCGCATAAAGCTCATTAAACACGATTCCGAAATGTTCTTTGAGTTCGCGTTTGAAATCGACCTCAAGCTCGTCTTGCAGCGGCGGCAGAAATGTCCCCACTGGATTGTAGACGAGATGCAGCGGTAATTCGGGATCGCTTCCGTAGCCTAACGAGTTGAGTAACTGCAGAGCAGCGATGCTGTCGTCGAAAACGCCTTCGCCGCGTTGCGCATCTACATTTTTCGCCGAATAACACGGCATCGAAGCAATGATCTCGACTTTGTTCATCGCGAGGAACTCAGGCAGATCTCCGTAACCGTGCTGAAGCAAAATCGTCAGATTGCAGCGGTCGATCATGTGTCGTGATGGCGCCAGCACTTTCACTCGCTCAATGAAATAGCGGAAATCTGGAATCATTTCCGGCGCGCCACCGGTGAGGTCGAGTGTCGGAATCTGCGTTCTGGCCAGCCAATTAATGATTCGATCAACGGTCTTTCGCGTCATGAATTCTTTCCGCTTCGGCCCGGCGTTCACGTGACAGTGCATGCAAGTGAGGTTGCAAAGCTTGCCTACATTCACCTGAAGGATTTCAGGACGCGCGCGGCGGAGCGAGAGAGAATGCGCAGCCAGTTTCTCAGCGAAGCGATTCATCATTTTTACTGCCCGGCCAAAGCTCTCTTGCCATCAGGCAGATCATCCAGACTCGAAACGTAGCAAATCACTAGCTTCCTGGAAAGACTATGATTTATGGCGTCTCCGGAGCTGCCCAAACCTATTATTAGTTCGAAGCTACTCGGCTAGTCGATCCGCAGGTCGAATGGCACGATCCGGAAGCTCACCGTTCGGCAATCGCCACGGACGTTGCTTACGAAAAGGCAGCGCCAGGAGCTTCCCGACCGTCAGCTCGTGTTCCTCCCGATACGCAGCAACACCAATGGTAATGGCATCTTGCGATACATCACGGCGTAATGTCCGATGCAGCTTGTCCCACCAACAAAAAATCGTGCCCCAATTTGAATTGGTCTCACGCTGCACGATGGAATGATGAATCCCATGCATGCGTGGCGTGACCATGATTAAGTTCAAAATCCGTTCGACCTGAATTGGTAGTCGCCAGTTGGAATGATGAAAGAGTGTCGCGGCCTCAAGGGTAATGAAGAACATCACCAGCATCACGGGCGCGATGCCAAAGATCATCACTGCAAGCGAAAGAAATCCGATGGAAAAAAACATCTCGCCAAAATGAAATCGCGCGGCGGTGGTCACGTCGAGATCGAGATCGGTATGATGCACATTATGAAACCGCCAGAATAGCGGCACCATGTGGTTGGCCCAATGCCACCACCAGTAAGCGTAATCCATCAGCAGAAACGTCGCGATGCCAGCAGCCCAACCAGGAAGGGAAAGCCAGTTCAGCAGACCGATACGTCGATGTTCTGCCCAGATCGCGACCGCGATCGGAATTGGTAGCATGGCGAAGCGTACAATGGCAAAACCTGGGAGCGAGAGCACAAAATTGCGCACCAGTCGGTGCACCACGCTAAAATGCTGGCGACGCAGCGGGAAACGCCATTGCAGCAAGAGCAGCACAAGAAACATGCAAGCCAGCACTGGCCTGCCGATATAATCCATCAAAGGAATCCTTGGCACGACCGGAGGCATGGCTGGTAAAGACTTAAGTGTATCCCTCTTACTCCTATTCCTACTCGTTGGAGCCAGTCGAGCACGAGTATGAGCAAGATAAGAGAGAATAAGAGCGCGTTGCCGTTACTTTGTCAGTACTTCACGTGCCGGTGCGCCGGAATTTGAAAGTTGTTTCGGGCTTGACTACTTCGCCGTTCATCTCCAGCAGCGGGTAGGCGAGAAAATTAATCGGGCCGCTCGCAGGCTCGGGATCGACGATCAGGTCGCGCCCCTTGGTTAGTTCGAAACGATTAGCCGGATTATGCCCGAAATAGTAATTCGCCAGCTTTGGATTCTTCCACGCCTCGCTGATGTCAACGGGAACCCAGCGACCATCTGCCAGGAATTCAGCCCAACAATGATAACCGTCGATCCTGCCCTCGTTTTTGTCAGCAGGAATGGTTGCACCGATCGCAAAGCGAGCCGGAATGCCGATGCTGCGCGCCAATGCAATGAAATAGGCGTGAAAATCCGTACAGTTACCCGTTTGTGCGTCACATGCGTACATAGCATCACCGCGGCCCCAGCCAGTACCGGATTTGTCGTAGCGCATTCGGCCCATAACGTGATCGTAAAGCGCTTTGGCGCGTTCAAGATCATCGGTTTTTCCCGCCGTCGCTTTCTGAGCAAGCGTCCTGAAGGTTTCGTTGATGGGCACCAGTTTTTCCGGGCGAAGGTAATGCGCAGTTTCCGCTTCGGTTGCGGAATAGGAGACCTTCTCTTTGCGGACGACGCGGTAGCGGACCTCCACCGTTTTGCCGCTATCGGAAGGCTGCGGATAGATCACGCAAATATCATTGCCGTAATCGCGGTCCTGCACTTTTTCCCATTTCATTGGGATACTCAGTTTTTCTTCGGTCACAGTTTGAAAAGCATCGGTCTTTGCAAGCGGGACCCAGACGCGGGTCTCGCCCTTGATCTCTGGAACTTTAACTTGATAGATGAATTCGAATTGATCTGTTCCTTTGATGATGCCCGGATTGTCAGCAGCGCGGGTCGCAACCGCGGTCGCCAGGAAAAATATCGGGACAGTCAGAAGTCGCACGGAGATTAGGATCCGTTTGCAAGGTTAGCTCGCCGGCGCTTTGTGCCACGTGCCGTTCTCTTCTTTCCAATTGTAAAGCGGCTTGCCGTCGATCTTGTGAACCGACGTCTCGGTGACTTTCATTTTGCCCGGCTGTCCAGTTAAGAAGAAGTCGATGTCGTACGTTTTGCCATCGGTAGCTTTCATATCGACGCAGGCAAAGTACTTGCCTCCACCGAGATCCTGCAGGCGATCATCGTGTACTTTTACCAAATCGAGCGCGAGATCTTGGCCCTCGTGATTGACGTGAAATTTCCCGTCAGGGCTCTTTTTGCTTTTCGCGTCGATATTTGTCTTGATGCCGGCAGAGATATCGGTCGTGCTGACTTGTTTTGCCTCCGTACCTTGTTTTGGATGCTCGGTGGTCTTTTGGGGATGCTCCGGATGTTCCTGGGAAAAAACCAGCGCTGCTGATGCGAAGAGCAGTGCAATAGCTGCCGTGATAATAAGTCTTAAGATCATATGAATTCCTCCGTTTTCGCTTCGTTTGTTGATAGTTGCATGGATGCTTCGCTAGCTTTCTGGCCTTGTGGCTGAGACAGCAGGGAGGTTCCTACTTCTACTGGTTGCGAGAGGCATCACGCAGCCGTTTTATTCCTCGGATTAATCTCCGTGGACCAATTGGTGAAAAGTACTCAAACGAAGGTCTCGATTATTGTCCCGGTCTTTAATGAGGCGGTACTTATACGACCATTTCTTCAGCATTTGCGGGACCGAGCGGCAGAAGCGGAAATTATTGTCGCCGACGGCGGAAGCACCGATGACACAGCTGATCTCAGTGTGGGCTTTTGCGATCAACTCGTCCGGAGTGAACCCAATCGGGCCGTGCAAATGAATGCTGGGGCACGTGCCGCACATGGCAACATTCTTTGGTTTGTCCATGTCGATGCTGAAGTTCCGCGGGGATGTTTGCACGAGATCGAGCAGATCATGAATGAGCCGAAGGTCGCGGGAGGTTTTTTTCGAATTCGTCTGCCGCGAAGCTCCATTTATCGATTGACGGACGGCTTTGCGCATTATGCCGGGATCTTGCTGCGAATGCGATGTGGTGACCATGGGCTATTCTGTCGGCGCACGGCGTTCGTGCACGTTGGTGGCTTTCCAGAAGTGCCCCTAATGGAAGACGTGGAGTTTTTTCGCCTGCTTCGGCGGCGCGGGCGCGTGATATGCAGCCAGAAGCGGATCTTGACGAGCCCGCGACGCTATGAAGCTATTGGACGGGTGCGTTTGACTCTGGCTTACGGATTGATCGCAATGCTTTACATTTTCGGTATCCCGCTGTCGAAGCTTGCGTCGCTCTATCGGCGCGTGTGCTGCAAACCGTGTAACCAGAGCTGACGGAATCGCGTACTGTCGCGTGGAGGCGGCCCGATGCGCCCGGTGAGGGCGCCTCATCCGTTTTCTATGTACAGGGAAAACAAATCAAAAAGGAGGCAGTCATGAAAATAATGAGCCTGATTATTACTTTGGTCGCGACGACGGCGCTCATTGCTCTTGGACAGGAAGGGACTGTGGAAGAGGTGAAGCACGGAGCGAAAAAAACAGGAGAGACAGTTAAAAACGGGCTTGAAACTGCGGGCAAAAAAACCAAGGAAGCTGCTGAAACAGTCGGAGAGAAAACGAAAGAAACGGCCCAGACCGTTGGCAGAAAGACCAAGGAAACCGCCCAAACCATCGGCGGGAAAACGAGGGAAAGTACGAGTTCGACTCACCGAAAATCCAAAAAAACATCGAGGAAGACCAAGGCAGAAACCAGCGAGCAACAATCGACAAATCAGACGCCTAATACGCCAAGCCCCACCGATCGTTAGAATCGAGCTCGCCTATTCCACTCGCGCACTGGGCCACGTGAGGTTCCGCTCTCATCAGCTCGGGGATGTTGAGCCCTTCGGCTTTGCCCAGGACAGGCTGCGCGAAACATCTCTGACAGTGTTGCTGGCCGTCATAGCTGAAACAATCTGAGATTCTTCTCCCGCGACTGCGGGATCAGAATGACAACGGTGGTTTACAACTTTGTTCGTTTCTGACTTGCTCAGGCTGATTGAGTGAGTCCTATTTGGCCGCGATTAGTTCGCGAAATTTTCCGAGTCAAATGAGCGGTCTGCGCCTGGGCGTCAACATCGATCACGTAGCAACGCTGCGGCAGGCGCGGTATGCGACGATGCCGGAATCCAAAAACGCGGAGCCTGATCCACTCGTCGCCGCGCGAATGTGTGAGCGAGCAGGGGCCGGAGGGATCGTGGCTCATTTGCGTGCCGATCGCCGCCACATCCAAGACCGAGATATCGAGCGGCTGCGCCAGAATATCATGACCAAACTAAATCTGGAGATGGGCAATACGGAGGAGATTATCGATATTGTGCTTCGGATTGTGCCGGATGAAGTCTGTCTTGTTCCGGAGAAACGCGAGGAGATCACCACCGAAGGCGGACTCGATGTCATCGCAAATCGCAAGACATTGGAACCGACGGTGAAACGGCTTCAAACTTCTGGCATTAAAGTCAGCTTGTTTATCGATCCCACGTTGGAGCAAGTCGATGCGGCAGCCGAGTTAGGCGTGGAAATGGTCGAACTACATACCGGGAGCTTGGCCAACGCGTTTACGGAAAAGATCCAAAAAGAAGAACTGGAACAACTGCGGGCCGCCGCGCGCGCCGCGGCCGAGTCACATCTTCAGGTCAACGCCGGTCATGGAATCAATTACAAAAATATCGAGCTCGTCCATCAGGTTCCGTGTTTGACGGAGCTTAATATTGGTCACTCCATCGTATCGCGGGCCGTCTGGGTCGGGCTTGAAACTGCGATAAAAGAAATGCTCGCGGCGATGAAAAATTATCCGGGATGAGCGTGATCGGTACAGGCGTCGATCTAGTCGAGTGCGCGCGGATCCAGCGATCCATCGATCGATTTGGCGATCGTTTTCTCCAACGTGTTTTCACCGACGGCGAGATTGAATACTCGATGTCGATGAAATTCCCGGCGCGTCATCTGGCTGCGCGTTTCGCGGCAAAAGAGGCTGTTTCCAAGGCATTCGGCACCGGCATCGGCAAAGCAATCGGTTGGCGCAACATCGACATCCAGAAAAAGCCGAGCGGCGAACCATTTCTCGTTTTCTCCGGACCGGCCAACGAACTCGCCACACGACGCGGAGTCACTGCCGCACTCGTTACGCTTAGTCATACCGAGCATCACGCAGTCGCATGTGTCGTTCTGGAAGGTACGCCTTCTTAGCCGGGACAGAAGAATTACTAGGCGTGAAAATGGTCTCAATAGAGGACGATCACTGCCAGGCCCCTTCATGAGCCGACACGCCATCCGCATCGCGCTTGTCATCGTCGCTTTCGGCGCAGCCGCCGCCATTGCGATTGGCGATATCGCGCACCGGGCCGCGGCGCGCCGGCTGCGTGAGGCGATTCTTGCGGAGCTTCAGCCGGTCGTCTTGAAGAATTGTACGTTGAAGCGCTTCGGCAGCGCCAACGATGGCGGATACCTGATGTGCGAGAATCTGATCGAGCCCCTCGATGCAGCGTACTCGTACGGCGTTGGCAGCAACGACGATTGGGGGTGCGAGCTGTCGCGCCGCTATCACGTGCCGGTGCATCAGTACGACTGTTTTGATCCTGCACGTCCGATCTGTGACGATGGCACGTTCGTGTTTCACAACGAATGTGTCGGCAATCGCAGCGGCTATACGGGCTCGCATGTCTTCGACACGATGGAAAATCAGATCAGGAAGAACGGCGACACGGGCCGGCGCCTGATCATCAAGATGGACATCGAGGGTGGAGAATGGGATTCGCTTTTGGCAGCCCCCGACGAGCTGCTGGCGTCGATTCCTCAGATCACGATGGAGATGCACGGCTTCGACGATCCGAAGATTGTCGAGGTGCTCCGGAAGCTGAAGCGGAACTTCTATCTTGTGAACCTCCACTTCAATAACTGGTCGTGTACGCCGAAAGCCGCGCCGCTACCAGCATGGGCGTATCAGACCCACTGGGTGAACAAGCGCATCGGCGTGCTCGATATCGCGGCTCCCTTTCCCGCACCGATGAGCTCGCTAAACGCGCCGGATTCGCCAACATGGCCCGATTGTCAGTTACGCACATCGCGGTCGAAGCACTGAGGCTCACGGTTGTGGTTCGCAAAATATTTCTTAGAGGATAGACGCGCGAAGGTGAAACGGTCGCCGCGGCGACTCTTCAACGCGTTGCTCACAAACAACGTTGAAAGTCGGCCCGCTTTCCGGCTATGAACGGTGCCATGGAATATTTTCGGCACATCATGGAAGTGGTCGGCACCAGCGTGGATGGCGTGGGTGTATTCATCGTTGCAGTTGGCATGGTGGTTGCCACCGTGAGACTCGCAACTCATCGTTCACACGACACTGGCAATTATTATTCGCTTTACCGGCAGGATGTGGGGCGCGCGATTCTGCTCGGTCTCGAGTTTCTCATTGCTGGCGACATCATCCGGACCGTTGTTGTCGCACCCACCCTCCAAAACGTAGTGGTCCTGGGATTGATCGTGCTCATCCGGACGTTCCTGAGTTTGTCACTTCAACTGGAAATCGAAGGAAAATTGCCCTGGCAGCGTGAGGTGGTTCGCGGAGATCAGCACTGATTAAGCTGATTTTACGTTTAGTGTAGGAATTGCGGACTTATATGCGTCATCGGCGGCGCGATGTGAATAACTACCGATCTTCGGCATGGCGCGGAGTTTTGCCGGAGCAGCATCCGGATTCCCGCACACAACGGCAGCCCAGCACAGCGATACAGGCACCGATCACGGGAGCAAGCAGGTAAATCCACAGGTATTCGAAGTGGCGCGACATCATGGCGGGTCCGAGCGATCGCGCCGGGTTCATCGACGCTCCACAAATTGGTCCTGCAAACATTGCTTCGAGTCCAATTACCGCACCAACGGCAATCCCCGCTGTGATGCCTTTTTCAGCCGCTCCAGTCGAGACGCCAAGGATCACAAACATCAAAATCGCAGTCAGAATCAGCTCAAGGACAAATGACTGGGTTGCCGATCCGGAAGGAACTGTCGTGCCCAGCATCTTGTTTTGCGGAAAAAGAAAGTGCAACGCGCCACTGGCTGCTAGGGCTCCGGTGCATTGACTGGCGATATACGGGATGGCTTCGCGAAGTGGAAACCGTCGCGCGGCGAAAAAGCCCAGGCTTACCGCAGGATTTAGGTGTGCACCGGATATGTCGCCGACTGTGTAAATCATTGCGAGTACAATCAGGCCGAAGGTCAGCGCGACGCCAACATGGGTGACTGCGCCGCCTGTCGTTTGGTCGATCACAATCGCGCCTGTCCCGGCGAAGACGAGAGCGAACGTCCCGATGAATTCTGCCGCAAGGCGCTTCACACTTTGTCCGCAACGCAATGTTCTTCGCAGAACGAATCGATCTTGCCGCGAATCTCATCGCGAACGCGACGCGTTTTCTCCAGGCGCTCCTCGTGCGTGCCGGTGAATTTAGAAGGATCGTCGAACGCCCAGTGCAACCGGGTAGTGACTCCTGGAAAAATCGGACAACCTTCACCTTCGGCTTCGCTACACACCGTCACCACGAATTGGAATATCTGTCCCGACTTCCAAACATCGAAAACGCGCTGCGTCGTATTCTTCGAGATATCGATTCCGAGTTCGCGAAGTGCCTCCACAACCAGTAGATTGATCGTGCCGGGTTCTAATCCCGCGCTCTTGGCTTCAAAGAGTTCGCCACAGCTCTTATTCAACAGTTCCGCCGCCATTTGGCTGCGAGCACTGTTATGAACGCAAATGAACAGAACTTTTTGTTTTCGCATTTGTCCTCCCTCCGTTTACACCGCGCCTGAATACGCTGCGCGGCTCACAACAGTTCTTTGCAAGTTTGGAAAGCTTTTCCATATCGCGTTTGAAGGCTGCATCAGTTTGGACGCAGTCCTGTAAACATTTTAGATTTCGCTCCAATTCGGTTGCCCGGCGTTCGGGCAACGAATAGATAACCCAATTCTGTTCCTTCTTTGTGCGCACCATCCCTCGGCTGCGCAAGTAAGCGAGATGTTTTGAAATCTTAACCTGTGGCTCACCCAGAATGTCCTGAAAATGGCAAACGCAGAGAGGGGATCTTCCAAGGAGATGGAGAATGCGCAATCGCGTGCGATCGCAAAAGCACTGATAGATTTGGATCAGATCCATGTCGGCTAACAACAAGTTGCGGACGTGGCGCAACAGCCGGTTGCTGTTTCGCTCTCACGACGCTCGCGCGCTCGACATTGTGTCCGGCCGCGCTGCAAGATTAGGTTTAGATGCTCGCCATCCGGTGCGGCTTCAGCAATTGGATATTGCGCTACGACGCAGCAATCGTATTCGACATCTACATCCAGGTCCCCACTTGGAATCACGCGGCTTCCGAGCTGCAGGATTGTTGCAAAGCGATCTGATCGAAGCCGATGATCGGCGTCACTGCCGACATGTGTTTGCAGCACGACCTTTTCTTCCATCCCGGTCAGTCCGCCGCAATCGATGAAGTTCCTGACTACATACCCAACTTCAGTGACGTGGGCGTGTGCAGGGATGTAATCACCATCCGGCAAAACAAATCGTGGAAACCTCCCGGGATTTGCTTCAAGCGCGTTTTGTAGACTTCGGAGTGTCATGCAGATCTATATACCTGTTCAGGCATATAAACAACCGACAATTATTGCATGCAAAACATTCGGTGCAAATGACCTCAGCCCTGCCATGGCAACGTAAAGCGCCACACTAAGATTAACGACAGAATTACGCGACCTTCCCGCAATCGCATTCACCGCTAATCGCTGCCCGTGCCTCTTTGATAAGAAACGGAATCAAGGCGAGAGCAGCGACGCTATCCAGCCACCACCAGCCCAGGATTCGCGTGGTCGCGAGACCCACTATCAAAACGATAGACAGATATCCGCAGACAATTGATTCGACCGCGTCGGCTCGCAGCGCGCGGGAATTGAGTCGCGCCGCGACTTTCAGCTTGTAACCGGCGAGAATTGGCATGCCGATCTTGGCTACGACGCCAATGAGAATGCCCCAGACGCTTTCGCGCGTGTCGGTGATTCGTTTGGCGACGAACAGCCGTAGCCGGAATTAAGAAGGACGTAAGCAACCAGCGCGTAAAGCGAGTAGCCAACCAAACGCGCTGCACGATCCTCAACAAGGTTAACATGTTCAGATGTCGCGGTGCCGCTCGCTTCAATTCGCAGTCGCCACAACAAAACCGCAGCGCTGAAAAGTTCGATGACGCTGTCAATTCCGAACGCCTCCAGCAACAAACTCTTCGATGCCCAGCCGAGCAGGAGCGCCGCGGCCCCTTCGATCGTCATCCAACCGATCGTGATGTGCGTGAGCAGCAGCGCCTGCCGTACCGCATCGCCGCGCAAAGTTGTACGATGCATTGTTTCATCTTGGACCAGGTTTTGTTTTGTCAACGAGCTTCTCGACCTTAGTCACGTCCAAATCCCCGGGGAGTTTGAGTTTCATTTTGCGGTCACCGAAAAACTCCGTTGTCCTTTTCCGTGCGGACCCTGGAAAGAAATCTTGGCGTTCCAATCGCCGGCCATATCGGCTTTGACTCTGGCGCGATATTGGCCGGGCGTTCCGGTTCTTTCCGCAGCGCCACCGCCTTGCATCTGCATACCTGGCATATTCATGTTGATGTTGAAACTCACGTTGCCGACATCAACAAGCTGACCGTTGCGATCGCGAAACTCGACCATGACTTCGTTATTGCCTTGACGAAGACCGCGCTCGCGATTCACCAAACTTACCGTCAGATCGTTCACCGCTTGAGTGATGAAGGGCGCGCCGGAGATTCTTGTTGGACGCAATTTCTGCCATGCAAAATTTCCGGCGTAAAAAACTACGAGCACGCCGATGGCCAAAGCGGCCCATGTTAAGAAACGCTGCCGCATTTGCCGCGATGGAACGATTTGAGGTGGAAGAAAGGGCGCAGCTTCTTCGGCTTTCTCCGGCAACTCGCGTCGTCGCCAGATGACGTAGAGAACCGGGTAAATCAACAATTCGAGGATTGCGCTCGTGACCACACCACCGATCATCGGAGTCGCAATGCGTTTCATCACGTCCGCACCGGCTTGCATGGCGGGCGACCACATGATCGGCAGCAACCCGAAAAAAATGGCGCACACGGTCATAATCTTAGGTCGAACACGGCCAACCGCCCCTTCGATCACTGCGTCATGCAAATCCCGCATCGAGGTCATCCGCCCCTCAGCTTTGAATTTTTCCCATGCGTGATCGAGGTAGAGGAGCATGACGACACCTGTCTCGGCGTCGAGTCCAGCAAGGGCGATGAGCCCAACCCAAACGGCGACGCTCATGTTGTAGCCGAGGATGTAAAGAAGCCAGAAAGCGCCAATCAACGAGAACGGCACAGCGAGCAACACAATTGCAGTTTTCACCAATGATTTCGTGTTCATGTAGAGGAGCACGAAAATGATCAGCAGTGTTAAAGGGATCACGATCTTGAGCCGCTCCTTGGCCGCTTGCAGATATTGGAACTGGCCCGCCCACGAAATGTAATAGCCCGGCGGATATTGAATGCGCTGGCTGAGCTGTTGCGACGCCTTACGAACGTAGCCCTCGATATCGCTTGTAGTGATGTCCACAAAAACGAACCCGACCAATTTTCCGTTCTCACTGCGCACGGAGGGAGGACCGGTCTTGTAGCGAATGTCAGCGAGCAAGTCTATCGGCACCTGCGCACCGGTAGGCGTGGCGACAAGCACGCGTTTGAGTGCGTCGATGTCCTGCCGAAAATCGCGGGCATAACGCGCGTTGACCGGGTAGCGCTCGCGCCCCTCAACGGTGGTCGTAATGTTTTTGCCGCCGATGGCTGACTCGACGATATCATTCACGTCGCCAACTTTTAAACCGTACCGCGCCGCCGCTTCGCGGTTAACGGTGAAGTCGAGGAAATAGCCGCCCACGGTGCGCTCGGCAAACGTGCTGCGTGTGTTTGGAAGACCGACGAGTTCTTTTTCGACTTGCACGGCCAGCTTTTGGATCTGCCCGAGATCGGGCCCGAAAACTTTTATACCGAGCACGCTGCGGAACCCGGTGGTGAGCATTTCGATGCGCGTTTGGATCGGCATCCAAAAAATGTTCGCCATGCCAGGCGTCTTAATATTGGCATTCAGCTCTGCGAGCAGTTTGTCCCAGGTCATTCCCTTGCGCCACTGATCAGGCGGCTTCAATGCGACAACGGTTTCGAACATCGACAGCGGTGCCGGATCGGTTGGCGTATCGGCCTGGCCCGCTTTGCCGAATACGGTCACGGCTTCGGGAATTTTTTTGAGCTGGCGATCCTGGATCTGCAAAATTTTCGCGGCCTCGGCAATCGACATTCCCGGAATCGCCGTCGGCATGTAAAGCAGGGTGCCTTCGTTGAGCGGCGGCATGAATTCGCTGCCAAGTTTCTTAAACGGAAAAATCGTGAGCGCGAGAAGGAGCGCGGCACAGGCGAGTGTAAACAGGCGATAGCGCAGCACAAAATTCGCGAGCGGTTGATACGCCCAGATCAAGATTCGATTCACCGGATTTTTGATCTCAGGTGTGATTTTGCCGCGGATCAAGAGCACCATCAGCACGGGAACCAGTGTCACGCCAAG
>Ga0209239_1000146_pt1 | contig 42341 bp, 42 predicted proteins | sample GraSoi013_2_20cm_FD_185824 | JGI IMG/M metagenome (GOLD analysis project Ga0209239, IMG submission 185824) | Grasslands soil microbial communities from the Angelo Coastal Reserve, California, USA - Sample 10_02_2013_2_20cm (SPAdes) (version 2) | ecosystem: Environmental > Terrestrial > Soil >...
GTACCACTGGCACACGACGCTCAAAGTCTACTCGGGAAGCGCCCAGATCACGATTCCCGCCAACGTGGGGCTGAGTGCCGTGTGCGTTGAGCCGTTGCATACGCATGACACGAGCGGCACGATCCATATCGAGACGGACGTGAATCGCCTCTACTCGGTCGGGGACTTCTATCGGGTCTGGGGCAAGTCGTTCGACAGCCCGACTCAGATGAACGTGAACGGAACGGCCGTTTCCCCGAGCCCGAGCGTGGTCCTCTACGACCTCGAGACGATTGACATCCACTACACGTCGTTTGCATGATCGGGCCGCGTTTCAACTCGACTTGTCGCCGGGCTTCGACGCGAGCACCATAATGTTTATGGCCGTTCCCTAGGTTAGCCCGAAATCATCATGGCCCGCTCGCTCCGCCGCGACGACCGAGGCGTGAGCACGCTCTGGTCCTTCATCGGCGTCGTGGTCCTCGTCGCCGCGATCCTCGGGGTGTATTACGGCTACGTCGTCCCCAAGTTCGCGCCGCCCCCGCTCCGGGCCCAGAGCGGGGACCAAGTCCAGGTCGACTATGTCGGCACGTTCGCGGAGAATGGCCTCGTGTTCGATACGAGCGTCGCGGCCATCGCGAAGGACAACGCCTCGTACCCGAAAGCGTTCATGTTCGCTGGGCACGGGGAGTATGCGCCCCTCCCGGTGACGGTCGGGAGCGGCGGAGTCGTGCCGGGCTTCGACATCGGGATTCAAGGCCTCGCGATCGGCGATTCGAAGAGGATCGTCGTGCCGCCCGCCCTCGGATACGGCCTCGCGGATCCTACCAAGATCTTCGTCAAGCCGCTCCTCGAGACCGTTCCGGTCCGACTGACCATGGACACGTCCTCGTTCGTCGCGACGTACCAGACGGCCGCCATCTCGGGGACGAACGTGACGGATCCGTTCTGGGGATGGACCGCGACGGTGAGCGTGGCCGGGACGATCGTGACCGTCACGAACAGCCCGATCCCCGGCCAGCTCGTCCGGCCGCACGGGGCGTGGGACGCAGAGGTCGTCTCGATCGATGATGCGGCGAACGCCGGCGAAGGGGCGATCCTCGTCCATCATCTCTTGACGCCGGCCATGGTCGACCGGGTCGGACAGAAGAACGCAGGCGGGACGGTCGTCTTCGTGGTGACCTCAGTGGACACGGACGCGGGCACGTACACGCTGAACTACAATAACCCGACGAAAGGTCGGACCCTCGTCTTCCAGGTCACGATGCTATCCATCTCGCGGCTCTACTGAGGCCCGCCGATGGCCTCCCTGGACGAGCTCCTGACCTCGCTCTTCGGGTCGCTCGGGCCGGTCGGAAGCCTCGTGATCCTCGTGATCATCTTTGCCCTGGATGCAGCGTTGTTCCCCGCGCTGCCGGAAGTCTGGATTGTGGTCACCTACACGTATCGGCCGACGGAGATGCTCGGCCCGGTCGCGTGGGCCGGCCTCCTGCTCGCGATGGCAGTGGCGGGCGACGTCCTCGGGACGAGCCTGCTCTACGTCGCCGTCCGACGCTGGGTCGTCCTCCGTCGGAGGATGCCGCGCTGGCTCGAGCGAGCGATGAAGAAATGGACGGGTTTCCTCCTCGTCCAAGACGAACGGGTGATCCTCATGAATCGCGCGGTTCCCGTCATCCCGATGGTGGGGGCGTTCATCGCGACCCTCGGATGGGATTATCGACGGTCCATGGCCTACGTCGCGATCGGAGGCCTCGCGAAGTACGCCATCCTGTTGTATGTCGTGTTCGCGATTGGCCTTGCCTACGACGTCGCGACCGCCCGATGGATCACGCTCTCGCTCGTCGTGGTCGTGGTCGGCTTGTCATTCGTTGCCTCCTGGCTTCGGCGCCGTCGAATCGAGGCGTCCTCGGCAGCCCGGCCGTGACGGGTCACCGTGCGGGCGCTGGACGGAAGAGCCCTCGCGGGCTGCGCCCCGTGGCGTAGTATAGGATCGTTGACGCGACGTACTCCTGGAGGATCGTCCGCAGATACCCATACGTACGGAATCGGCGCATCGACGTTTCCACGATGATCGGGAGGAGGACAAAGCGTCCAATGGACCGGGACCGGATTGCCAGATCGTGGGTCTCGTTCAGGACCAGATCCTCCCGGATCCCGCCGAGCGACTCGAACGCCGTCTTCCGGAAGAAGAAGCAGTACCCGGCGTTGTGCGGGATGCCCCAGATCGTCATCGCCCGCTGGTACGCGTTCGCAAGGTAGAACAACGATCGCTCGACCGGTCGTCCCTTCGCCGGCGCGAAACCCGTTGCGCCGCCCACCACATCCGGGTCCGCAAGGGCCAGGAAAACGGCCTCGAGGAGATTCGGTGGCAGGACGCAGTCCGCGTCGACGAAGACCAGCACCTCCCCGGTGGCCTTCCGGGCCCCCCGATTCCGACCTTCGCCGGGGCCTCGTCGTTCCCCCTCGACGACGATCGCCCCGGCCTTGCGGGCGACCTCGGGGGTGCCGTCCGAGCTGCCTGAATCCGCGACGAGCACTTCGTCCGGCGGGATCGTTTGGTGCTTCAGCGACTCGAAGAGCCCCGGCAGATACTTCGCCTCATCCCACGTGGGCACAATGACAGAAATCCGCGGAGCCAGCAGAGGGCCGGCCGCGGCCCGCGCCGCGGGGGGCTCGTCCATCCTCGTCACGCGGCCACGAGTCGATCGTAGACCCGCTCGAGGCGCCGCGTGCATCGCTCGACCGAGAACCGGAGTGCGGTCTCCCGGGCGGCCTCGTGCATGCCGTCGGGCTCGCGGAGGCAGCGGAGCATCGCAGACGCGCAGCCCCGGACGTCGTTCGGCTCGAACAGGGCCCCGTTGACGCCCTCGCGCACGAACTCGGGGATCGCGCGATAGTTCGCGCCGGCGACCGGCCGGCCGGAGGCGAGCGCCTCCAGGACGACGAGCCCTTGGGTCTCGAACTTCGACGCGATCGCGAACGCATCCGCGGCCGCGTAGTACTTCGGCAGGTCCGCGTCCGGCACGAAGCCGGTGAAGATGACGTCTCCGGAGAGGCCGAGGTGCCGCACCAGATCGTAGTACTTCTCCATGTACGGCCCGGTGCCGACGATCATGAGTTTCGTGTCCGGGTTCGACTCGAGGACCTTCGGGAACGCGTGGATCAGGGTCGTCAGGTTTTTCTCCGGCGCGACGCGGCCGACGTGGAGGATGACATCGTGGCCGTTCAGGCCCCACTTCGTGCGCACGCCTTGGCCGGAGATGTCCGGCCGGAACCGGTCCGTATCGACGCCGGTCGGGATCACGTCCGCGATCTTCGCGGAAGGGGAGAGGGCGAGGATCTCGTCCAAGATGGCGCGGCTCGGCACCACGACCCCGTGAGTCTTCCGGAGGAAGATGCGGAGGTAGAAGCGCAACCCGCGCTCGAGGAGATGGAGGTTCAGGCCGAATGGCGAGTAGAAGGCCAGCGTTTCGTGGATCATCGTGTGGAACGTCGAGACGCGGGGGACTTTCGCATGCCAGGAGGCCCAGATCCCTTTGATCCCGACGAAGCCGACCCCATGGATGTGGATCACGTCGATCCCCATCTCCTTGATCAGGTCCGTCTCCCGGCCCGGGAACATCGCGAGTCGGTAGCCCGGATAGTGGCGGAACTCCTTCGCCCGGACGTAGATGGTCCCGGGCTCCCGCCTCCCGCGGCGGCGAGGGTCTTCCGGCGCGAAGACGACGACCTCGTGGCCGTGGGCCTCGAGCTGCCGGCGGGTCGTCAGGACCGACGTCACGACGCCGTCGACGGTGGGCAGGTAGCTATCCGTGAAGAGTGCGATCCGCACGGCATCCACCCCCGTGCGAAGACGCCTCAGGCCCGGTGACTTCCGCGCCTTTTCCAGGACTGTGTATGGTCCGCGCCTCCACGAATGTGCCGTCCCGGCACCGGCCGTTGTGGGCTCTGCTCGCGTCCATCGTTGGCGTGGCGAGAGCCCGACGGCTCGCGTGTCGGTTCACGGTTGGATTTTGGTCAGCCTACTTGAAGTTTGTGGGCGGTCTTTTGTGCATTGATAATACGCCTCCAAGCACGAACGGAAGCGCCCTCGGCGAGGTCGAATTCGTCAATCCGCGACCGCGTAGGAGTTGATGATTTCGACCCCGTGGCCGGCTCGATACGATTGACGGAACCCTGCGGCGACTTTCCGCCGGGCGGATTCGACGGCGGCGAGGAGGGGTCGCCCGAGGGCGAGGTAGGCCGCGGTCGATGCGGCGAGGGTGCAGCCGGCTCCGTGCAAGGTCTTCGGGTACCGCCTCCCGCGAAGTCGCCGCATCCGGCGGCCGTCATAGAGGACGTCGACCAGCGGCCCTTTCGTGTGACCCCCTTTGACGAGGACCGCCTGGGGCCCGAGGCGGAGGATGGCGCGTGCGGCGGCCTCCATCGATTCGACATCCGCGATCCGCGTGCCGGACAACCGCTCCGCTTCGAACCGGTTCGGGGTCACGAGCGCGGCGAGGCCGAGCAGATGGTCCACGAGGGCGTCCCCGAAGTCGTCCTGCTCGAGGCGCGCCCCGACCGTCGCCACCATGACCGGGTCCACGACGAGGGGGAATGTGGTGCCCCGAAGCTCCCTCGCGACGGTCCGAACGATTTCCGCGGAGAAGAGCATCCCGGTCTTCGCCGCCCGGACATCGAAGTCCCCGAGGACGGCGCGGAGTTGCTTCCGGACTTCCGCGACCGGGATCGGGAAGATCGAGTCGACGGAGCGTGTGTTCTGGGCCGTCACGCACGTGATCACGGACGTCCCATGCACCCCGACCGAGGCGAAGGACTTCAGGTCGGCCTGGATTCCGGCACCGCCCCCCGAGTCGCTCCCGGCGATCGTCAGGGCGGTCCGCACGGGCGCGCCATGGAGGGGGCCGGCTTAAGGCTGACGCGGACGACGCCCTGGGCCGCTCCGAGCGGAACACCGTTAAATAGCGCGTCTCTCTTCGGAACCGAAACCATGCGCGCGCGGAGCGGCCACATCAAATTCGACAAGAAGGTGAAGTGGAAGAACCTCGTGTCCTCGTTCCGACCGCTGTTCCTGAAGTTCCTCGAAGAGACGCAGCAGCTCCCGGAGGACATGGAGAGCGTCGACGTCCTGATCGAGGAGAACCTGCGGGATCTGCGGAACAACCGGAAGCCCGAGGGGTACAACCGCGAAGGGCTCATGCGGATGATCTTCCCGATCTCGAACGAGGTCGAGTTCTACGTGTACGGTCGCGGGAAGACGATCGAAGTCGCCCGCGTGACGGAGCAGCTGAGCCGGATCCTCCAGAAGTATCGGCTCAAGCACACGATCGAGTGGGACCGCCTCAAGGTCCTTGCGGACAAGAAAGACGCGTAGGCCCATCTCCCGCGCAACGGCCCGCCCGGCACATACCTCTACTTAGAGGTATGATTCGGCGACGATCCGATGGGCTATGAGCGGGTCTCATTCCCGAACACGACGGTCGCGACGACCGAGTATTGCGCGCCTCCGGGGGTGAGGACGCTCTTCTTCAGGTGGATTCGGTCGACCCGGTGACTTCCGAAGACTTCGTCGCGACGGGTCTCGAGGATTCTTCGGACGCGGTCGAGATCGCGGTGGCCTTTTACGCGAGCCAGGGTGACATGGGCCTTCCAGGGGCGTCTCTCCGCCGCGAAGCCGAGGGACTCGAGCGAGGCTTCGACGTCCGCGGCGATTCGACCGATAGGCTCGGCGCCCTCGACGCCGACCCAGACCACGTTCATCCGGGAGAGACTCGGGAACGCCCCGGCTCCTCGAACCGTGATTGGGAACGGTTGGATGTCCGCGCATGCCTCACGGATCGCCGTCACGATTTCGGGGACCAGGCCCTCCTCGGTGTCGCCCAGGAACTTCACCGTGAGGTGCAGCTGGTCCGTGGAGACGACTTTCAGCGATGCGCTCGCCGTGCGGAGCTGCTCCGCAAAGCTTTCGAGCGAAGGCGTCGGTGGAATGTCCACCGCGATGAAGCTGCGGAAGGTCATGGAGGCCCGTCCGCGGGCTTCGGTTCGGGGGTCTCCGCGACGAACCGACCTCGCTCGTCGAAGCGTCCGCGGAGATGACCCTCTCGAACCGCGGTCCGCAGGATTCTCGTGGCAACTTCGCCCGTGACGGAGAGTTCCGTCGCAAGGTCGTTGACCTCGAGCGTCCCCCGGGCCGTCGCATATGCGGCGGCGTGGGCCAACGCGAGGTCTCGTGCGCTCAGCCGTCGGGCGTATGCAAGAAAGTACAGGCCTGGGACCAGGAAGACGAGTGTGCACAGGGTGGCGGCGGCGACGCTGATGACCTGCTGCAGGACGGCGCCGGCGGCGGCGAGGATGGCCCCCACCCCGGCAAGGGCCAGCGAAACCGTCGCGAGCAGGTCGTACCACGTCCGACGGTTCACGCGGTGTCCGCCCCATCAATCGACGACGAGGGTCCCGCGGAACGGTTCGCCGAGGATCGCCGATCGGAGCGCGACCGGATCGCGACCGTGGACCACGCTCAATGGGGTCCGGTCTCGGGCGACGACGCGGGCCGCGACGGGGTCGAAGACGATGCTGGGGCCGGCGGCCTCGTGGCCCTTCCCCGTGAGGTCGATGAGCTCCCGGAAGGTCATGCGCTCGAGCAGCCGTGCATCCGGGTCTTTCCGCGGGTCGGTCGTGTACACGCCGGCGACCGACGTCGCGTTCACGATTCGCGCGGCGTGGACGAATCGCGCGAGGGACGCGCTGACCCGGTCCGTCGTATGGCCAGGGCGCGTGCCCGCCATGACGACGATCGGATGGCGACGCGCCAGCTTCGCCGCCTCCGCGTACGTCTTCGCGGGCTCTCGGTTCGCGCGGCCGGCAAGAGCCGCTGCGAGCAGACGCGCATTGAGGCGCGTGACCGCGATGCCGAACTCATCGAGCGTGGGCTCACCGATGCCGAGCGCCCGTCCCGTCTCGATGTAGTATCGCGCGATGCGCCCCCCGCCCGTGACGACGAAGAGTTTCACGCGCGCGGAAACGTCCATCAACAAAGCAGCGAGATCTCGGAGATACCGCGCGTCGTCGTCTCCGGGAACGAGGACGGATCCGCCGAGCGAAACGACGACTTTCTCCATGTGGATGCGGTCTCGACGCAAAAGGTAATGAACGATAAATAACTGTGTGGTGCGAACCAATGAGCGAAATGTCCGGGATGGACAAATACAAGTTCCGCCGCGCCCTGGAGCAGATCGAAGAGGCCGCGGGCCGCGGCACGGAGCTCGTCAGCGTCTACATCCCACCGGGCCGACCGATCTCGGACGTGACCAACTACTTGCGTGCCGAGCTGTCGCAATCCTCGAACATCAAGAGCGCGAGCACTCGGAAGCATGTGACGCAGGCGATCGAGTCCGCGATCCAGCGACTGCGGTCGTACCGGATGCCCCCGCCGAACGGCCTCGTCGTCTTCACGGGCCACAAGCAGATCGGCGCGGACCAGACGGAAATGGTCGCGTTCGTCCTGGAACCGCCCGAGCCGGTCGCGTCGTTCCTGTATCGGTGTGACTCGAAATTCTACACGGCGCCATTGCACGAGATGCTCGCGGAGAAGGACCTCTACGGACTCCTCGTGATCGACTGGAGCGAGGCGACCCTCGGACTCCTGCGCGGCAAGCGGATCGAGGTGATCAAGAATCTGCAATCTCAGGTTCCGTCCAAGCACCGGATGGGGGGGCAGAGCGCCCGGCGTTTCGAGCGGGGCCACGACATCGCGGTCCACGAGTGGTACAAGAAGATCGGCGACCTGATGACGGAAGCGTTCCTGAATCAACCGGACCTCAAAGGGATCATCATCGGCGGTCCTGGTTACTCGAAGGAAGAGTTCGCGACGGGGGAGTACCTCCACCACGAGCTCAAGAAAAAGGTCCTCCCAACCTTTCTTGACACGGGCTACACGGACGAGTACGGCCTTCGAGAGCTCGTCGAGAAGTCGCGGGAGATCCTGAGCGGCCTCGATCTGATGCGGGAGAAGTCGCTCGTGCAGCGTCTGATGGAGGAGATCCGCAAAGAGGACGGCGGCCTCGCCGCGTACGGGGAGGACCAGGTCCGACATGCGTTGCAGCTCGGGGCGGTCGAGACGCTCCTCATCTCCGAGGGCCTGCGCAAGTCCCGGCTCAAGCTCCGCTGCGCGAACGGGGACTGGGAAGGCGAGAAGACCGTCGCGGAGGACGGGGAGTTGCCGTCGTGCCCGAAAGACGGAGGCGCCCTGACCGTCGTGGAGAACCGCGACCTCATCGAAGACCTCACCGCGATCGCGGGCGGAATGGGAACGACGGTCGAACTCATCTCGAACGACTCGGAGGAAGGGCAGCTCCTCTTGCGGGCGTTCGGCGGCATCGCGGCCATCCTGAGATACCGGGTGACGTGATGGGCCACGACCCATGGACCGAGCTCCGGGACCGCGCGGAGCAGGTCCGGCGCACAATCGAGTCTGAACTCCGCGTCACGACCCTGGGCGTTCTCCAGGAGGCTCCCGCCGACCACGGCCTCTTCGCCCTCGCCGCGCACACGTGGGCCAAGGAGTTGAAGACGTCCCCGGCTTCAATCGCGACGCGAGCCTCTCGCGTGAAGCCCGTGTCCCCGTTCGCTCCGCTGCGGGCCGAGGGACCGTACGTCAATTTCACGGTGGACCCGGCTCCCTTCGCGGAGCTGGTCCTCTCCGCCGTACGTTCCGACGGAGAGACGTACGGCACGTCGCCCGCCCGGAAGGAGCGGGTCCTGCTCGAGCACACGAGTGCGAACCCCACCGGTCCGTTGCACGTCGGCCGGGCCCGCAACCCGTTCCTCGGCGATGCCTTGGTTCGCCTCATGCGCGCCGCCGGCTACAAGGTCACGAGCGAGTACCTCGTCAACGACATCGGACGCCAGATGGTCCTGCTCTACTGGGCCGTCGCCCATCTCCCCGAAGACCCGTCCGATTCAGAGGAGCGGATCGAGTACCGCTACGTGAAGCTGTATCAGAAGGCGAGCGCCAAACTCGAGGGCGATGAGACCCTGAAGCGTGAGATCGAACGGCTCACGCAGCGCTTCGAGGGCGGCGACGTCCAGCTGACGAAAGACATCCGAAAGGTCGGGGAGGCCGTCCTCGGCGGCATCCTGGAAACCCTTCGCCGCGTCAACGTGACATACGACTCGTTCTTCTGGGAGAGCGACGCGATCCTCGATGGGAGCGTCCAGCGGGTGATCGAGCGTCTGATGCCCCTCGGCAAGGAGGAAGACGGCGCCCGCTACCTCGACCTGACCGGTTTCGGCCTGGAGGGAGACGCCGCGAAATACTTCTTCGTGCGGCGCGACGGGACGTCCCTGTACACGACCCGGGACATCGCGTACCATCTGAACAAGATGGGCCGGTGTGACGTCGCGATCGACGTCATCGGAGAGGACCACAAACTTTCGTTCCAGCGATTGAAGGCCGCCTTCCAGCTGATGGGGATCGACTGGGCGCCGGAAACGATCTTCTACGCCTTCGTCAACCTGCCGGAGGGCCGGATGTCGACGCGCAAAGGACGCGTGGTCTACCTCGATGATCTGATCGATGAAGCGATCGATCGCGCGTATGCGGAGGTCGCGAAGCGCCGCGAGGATCTCCCGGAGGCGAGGAAACGGGAGATCGCCCAAACGATCGGGGTGGCGGCGGTCCGCTACAACATCGTTCGCGTCCAGGCGGAGAAGGCGATCACGTTCCGTTGGGAGGAGGCTCTGAGCTTCGAGGGCAACTCCGCGCCGTTCCTCCAGTACGCCCACGCGCGTGCGTGCAGCATTCTCGCCAAGGCTGATGGACACGGCCCTTCGGACCTGCGTCTCCTGGTGCACCCGCAGGAACAGATGTTGATTCGCTGGATCGCCAAGTTCCCTTCGACCGTGCGGGAGGCCGCGGAGGGTCGCCGCGTCCACGCCGTCGCGGGGTACGCCGCGGACTTCGCGTCCCAGTTCAACCTGTTCTACCGCGACTGCCCCGTCCTTGCCGCGGAACCCGCGAGCCTTCGGGGGGCGCGTCTCGGCCTGGTCGATGCGTCTCGCGTCGTGCTGAGGAACGCACTGGACGGTCTGGGGCTCACCGCTCCGAAAGAAATGTGAGATCTCGGGGAATTGGAAACGGAAGGACGGCGCCTAGAGGCGCTTCTTCTCTTCCTTGACTTCCTTCCTCGGCCGCTTCTCCTCGCCGGCGCCTTTCTCCCGTCGTCGGCCGCGGATCGGGCGCCACTCGCCGGCCTTGATCTTGCGCCGCGCGTACATCCCGAATACGAAGAGGACGATCACGCCGATCACGCTCAGGTAAATCGCGTAGGGCTGCCATGCCGGCTGTCGGACGTTCACGGGCAGGGAGGCGCAGTTCTCCGCGGTGCGCCAGGTGTACGGCTCTGTGGCGTCGTATGCGCACAGCTTGATTGTCTTGTTCCCTTGCCCGAAGAGAGGGACCGTGAACACGAGCCTGACGGTGTCGCCTGCGGCGATTGAACGGTTCGACGTCGGATTCCCGTTCTTGTCGAACCACTGGGCCTGTTGGGCTAGCAGGCTCGTCTGGCCCCCGCTGATCGCCGAGAGGTTCGTGACGACGAGGGCGGCGGCCAAGCGGTTCGCTTTGTTCGTCACGTTGACCGAGACCGTCACGGAGTCGCCTTCCGCCGGATCGGCCGGGCTGACCTTCATGGAGCTCTGATGGGTCGTCGGGTCGAGCGCAATGAACAGGTCGGCGTGGAGCGAGTTGTCGATCTGCACCGTGATGTTTCGACTGAGGTTGCCCCAATTCCACTTGCCGTTCGGGAAGCCCGTGTCATGCACGGCGAGCTTGACGTTGTAGCTCAGGTTCCACTCCTGCCACGCGAAGCTGATGTTGACCCCCGAGAACGTATGGGTCGGCCCGGGGGAGCCCACCAACGGCCCCGGGATCGTCCATGTGAAGGTCAGTGCGGAGTTATTGTTGTAGTCATCCGTGGTCCTGGATGCATTCAGGGCGATCGTCTTCCGCTCAAACGGACTCGTGATCGCGCCCCAGTCTTTCTCCGGGTCGAGGATGTCGAACGCGGGGACGGGGCCCTTCGTGTCGTTCACGATGGCAGTCATCGTCGCGTTGGCGGATTTCCAGCCCACGCTGTCCGTGACCGTGAGGTTGATCGTGAAGGTCCCCGGTTTCTGGAGGGTCCAGCTTACAATGCGCCCCGTCGCATCCGTGACCCGGTCGCCGTTGAAGTCCCAGGCGTATCCGGAATCCAGGATCACCCCGACCTTCCCGGTGTACGCGAAGTCCGTCGACGCGCTCCCGTCGAAGCGGACGACGGTGCCTTCATCGACGCGGAGCGTGAGGCCGTTCGCGATGTTGCTCCCGGTCTTGTTCGTCTTGATGTTCGCGGTCGGGACCTGGTCGTCGACAAAGAGGGTGATCTCCCGGTAGGTCAGGTTCCCGCTCACCTCCCTCACGGTCAGGTTGACGGTCGACTGGCCCGCCTGCGTGTACGTGAAGTTCGTCCGGATGCCCCAGGTGGTCGTGCCGGGCGGCGTGAACCTCCAGGTGAAGTTCGCGGCCGTGATGTGGCCATTCGGATCCGCGCTGTCTTCCCCGCTCAACGTCAACGAGGTATTTCCCGCGACGTACGCCTGGTAATTCGTGAACGTGGCGTTCACCACATGGAATTTCCCGACCTGGGCGACGACCTTCGCCCTCGCGGTGCCGACGACGCTCTGGGAGATCTTCATCCGGGCTTGCGGCGTCCCGGAGGTCACTCCGGGGTCCATGGTGACCGTCGTGAAACCCGCGCTGGTGACGGGGGCATTCGACGGAACGAAGGTCGTCGTGTTCAGCTCGTATCGCTTCGGCAAGATGACGACGTAGACGTAGTCCTGGTAGACCGTGGTGTTCGTGTCCGGAACCATCGTCAGGTTCACGAAGTAACTTTTCCCGCCCGCCGCGATGTAGGGCGGCGCCTGTTTGATCTTGTATTGCGTTGGCGTCGTTGTGTTGAGCCACACCCTCGCTGTAGGAGTGCCTAGGGTGGGGCTCACAGTCACCCCGCAGGGACCGGCGGTTGAGTTGTACGACCGACCATTCGTCGTGAGGAAGCCGTCCGTCGCCACGTATGCGGGCCCTTTGTTGCAGATCCAGGTCTGGAATGCCGTGATCTCCCCCGAGCTCAAGATTCCGTCACCATTTCCGAGCGTGGAATCAATTTGGAGGCGTAGGTCCCGAAGGTTCGTGGGTCCGAGTCCTGACAAGGTACTGTCGGCGTTCAAGGTGATGTTACGCCATACAGTGAGGTTGTTCCAGTCCGAGGCCACGTAAGCCACGGTCGTATTGTACCGCTCCTGGGGCGCTGGTTGGAGGATCACGTCGTGGGGAGTCTGGGCTCCTGTCAAGGTCAGCGTCTCTCTTGAGGAGAGGTACCCGTCTGCATCGACGATGAGGTCATACTGTCCATTGGGCACTCGTGCGGTTTCGAATTGGTAGAAGCTATTGCTTACAGTCCCCGGAATCAGGCGGGAGATGCTGGCGTTCCCGGCGGTGAAGGGGTTGTACAGCCAAGCGACGACCCCCGAACTGAGGAAGGCGCCGCTCTGGCTCTGAACTTGCCCGAACAGCTCGACCGTCCCGGTCAGGGTCAACGTGACGGCCGACACCGCGCTGACGTCGACCGTTTGCTCGATAGTAACGAAGTTTGGCGCCGAGGCCCGCAACTGGAAGGAGGCGGGCCATAGCGTGAGGTTCACGACCCCCGTGGACCCGGTCGTACCTTGGGCGACAGGTTGGACCCGACCCGTCGGGTTCGTCGACTGGTATGCGGCTACGGTCGCCCCCTGGATGGGAGAACCTCCATCTTGCACGGTCACCGCGAGTGACTTGGCCGGGGTGCCGTGAGGGAACATGCACAGGTCAATCCTCTTGTTCTGGCTCCCGTCGAACCGTACGTTGGTCCGGTTTTCATTAGGATAGTAGTTGGGGTGGTTGCCCGCGATCGTATACGTGGCTGGCGGCGGCTGATTGAACGCGTATACGCCGGCTCCATTCGTGGTCGTCGTGGCTGGTGCCACGATCCCATTCACATCGATGAGGGTCACGGTCGCACCGGAGACGACCGGCAGCGGTCCTCCACAGGTATTGACGACCCCGGTGACCTGAACTGCGGCGCGGGCGGTCATGGGGACGAGGGCCGTGAAGCCAAGGGCGAGCACGAGGAAGACCGCGAGCGCGCGGATCGCCCGGTGTCCGCTCAGATGCATTCGGGTTTCTCCTCTCTCGCACTCAGTCGCTCCGTCCCTCCTTGACGCAACCCGTTCGAAGGGCCGGAGAATGCGGCGAATTGAGTGACGCTATTTAAGTGTAATGGGACAAGGACGGGTCCAGTGAGTTGCGAGCCGGTCGCGCAAAGTTCCATAGCGGGACGGCCTTTTCGCCGCCCTCGTGGCCGCCGACTACGCGCTCGCCGCCGCGACGTTGGTCTTCCTTGTCACGTACGTCCTGATTTCATTGCGCACCGTCCGTCGATTCCCGATCGAGCGACCCGCGGTGGCGATGCTCGGCGGGGCGCTGATGCTCGTTCTCGGCGTCCTCACCCCGGCCCAGGCACTCCTCGCGATCAACCTCTACGTGATCGTGCTCCTCGTCGGCATGATGCTCCTCGTCTCCGGGCTCGAGGCCTGCGGATTCTTCGATCTCGTTTCCTCTCGGATTGCGGTTCGGGCAAAGAGCCAGGCCTCCTTCCTCGCGTGGCTCATGGTCGCCACGGCCGCGTTGTCCGCGATCGTCTTGAATGACACGATTGCGCTGCTCGTGACGCCGGTGGTGGTCCGGAGCACGCGTGCGTTGCGAGTGAATCCGGTGCCGTACCTCGTCGCGGTTGCGATTGCCGCAAACGTCGGAAGCGTGGCGACGGAGGTCGGCAATCCCCAGAACGCGTTCATCGCCATCCAGTCCGGGATACCGTTCCTCACCTTCACCGCGTATCTTCTCCCGGTGACGGTCGCCTGCCTCGCGGTCGCGATCGGCCTCGTCTGGCTCGCGTTTCGGAAAGACCTCGCGGTGCCGTTAGCTCGTGCGGGATCCGTGGAGCCCGTGCACCTTCAACGGAGAGGTCTCGTCGTGACGCTCGGAGTGACGGTCGGCGTGGCGGCCGCGTTCTTCGCGTCCCCGACCCCCGTCTGGCTGCCCTTGGTGGCCTTAGCGGGCGGCTCTTTCGTCCTGTTTTTCCTGCCGTTCTTTGCGAAGACGACCGCCCGGACCCTGATCGCGAAGGTGGACTGGAGCATCATCCTGTTCTTCGTCGGCCTCTTCATCGTCCTCGAGGGGGTCCGCGTCTCCGGACTCTCGGCCGCGATCCAGGGCGGCTTCACGTCCACGGTGGGCGGCCAGTCCGGCGGCCTCGCCTGGCTGGTCGGCCTTTCCGCGCTGCTATCGAACCTGATCAGCAACGTGCCTGCGGTCCTCCTGCTCGCGACGGTCGTCCCGCGAGGCTCGACGCAACTCTGGCTCGGGCTCGCCGCGAGCTCGACGCTCGCCGGCAACGCGACGATCCTCGGGGCCGCGTGCAACGTCATCGTCGTGCAGGTCGCGTCCCGGGACGGGGTCACCGTCTCGATGAAAGACTTCGTGAAGGCGGGACTTCCTGTCACCGCGGCAACGCTGGTCCTCTCCACGGTCCTCATCGCCCTCCTGGTCCCCGCGTGACCGATATTTTATGGGCTGTGCTCGCCGTGGCGGATTGATGGGCCAGGCGATGGACTTCGCAGCTGAACGGACTCGCATGGTGGAGCGGCTGGTCCGCTCTCGATACATTCAGGATCCGCGGGTTCGGGACGCCTTCCTGGCCGTACCCCGGGAGGTGTTCGTCCGTCCGGAGGACGCGGACGACGCGTACGCCGACGTGCCGCTGCCGATCGGGCGAGGCCAGACGATCTCCGCGCCCTCGATGATCGCGATCATGCTCGAAGAGGCTCGGCTAGTGCCCGGGGACCGCGTACTCGAGATCGGGACGGGGTCTGGGTACCATGCGGCCCTCGTCGCGCACCTCGTCGGGCCGCAGAACGTCGTGTCGATCGAACGCATCCCGCGGCTTGCCGAATGGGGGCGGTCGAACCTCGCCCGGGCGGGCTTCGCGGCCGTGACCGTCGTCGTCGGCGATGGCAGCCTCGGCTATCCCGAGCGGGCTCCGTACGACTGCATCTTGGCGACCGCGGGCGCCCCGGAAATTCCGGATCCGTGGCAGCACCAGCTCTCGTCTCGTGGACGAATCGTCGCCCCGATCGGCCCGCGGAGCGGGCAGGTCCTCATCGTCGCGACCCGGAAGGCGGACGGCAACTTGGAGATCCGAGAGGGAACGCCGTGTGCCTTCGTGCCGCTCGTCGGCGCGCGGGCCTGGCCGGCCTAGCTCACGCGCCCGGCGCCGGATGGCCCCAGGCTTCGTCGGGGAGAGAGTTGTAGACCGGCTCCTCGGGAGGGGCCTGCTCGTCCACCAGAATGCGGTCGAGATCGGCTTCGTTCAGGGACCAGTAGAAGATCCGCCAGTTTCGGCCGTCCAGCAAGGGGACGGTCTCCCAGAAGCTCTGCAGCAAGCCGGCGTCGTGGAGCGCGTAGAAGACTTTCCGGTCGTCCGGGTGGATGGCGTTGTCGATGATCACGCTCCGGAAACCGAAGTAACTCATCACCGTGCGCGACTCCGCGAGGGCCTCCGCCTCGGTGCCGCCAAGGCGCTTCGCAATGGCCTGCGCAAGCTTCTGGACTGTGATCATTGATCCTCCACGTCCTCAGGTAATAATTGGGCCCCCGTTAGCCTTATAGGTTTGCCGGAAAGGCCCGCGGACCCCGCAAGAACGTCGATTCGAATGGAGGGGCGTGTTACGCTTATCGAGAGTGAATTTGGCAGAAAACCCTTTAAGCCGTCCCCGGGGACTTGAATCCCTCGAAGGGACATTCCATGAAGAGGAAGTCCGGCAAGCCAATCGTCGACCTGGAGAAGAAACCCTCGGTCGTTCACTTCAACGTCGGGTCCGGTTACCTCACGTATCTCGAGCAAGACGCCCCCGAAGCCGCCCCTCGAGTGAAGAGCGTCGTGATTGCGAGAGAGACCGCCTAGGCCAGATTCGCGGCCGGATGAGAGCCGTCGCGCCTGCAACCGACCTTCCATCCGGTTGAGGCATCACAGAATTTCAGCGGCGTGCGCCATCGAATCGTGATCGACATTATCGCGACTCTGCGGCAGGTGGAAGTGGACCGAGTGGGATTTGAACCCACGGCTTCCGCCTTGCGAAGGCGGCGATCTTCCGCTGATCTATCGGCCCAGCAGGACGATGACAAATCCCGGCGCACGAAATAGGTTTCGATGCTCACGTCCTCGTGGCTCGCGCGACCGTTTCGATTCGGCGGGTAAAGGGCTTAATAGCGCGGCTCCCGTGGCCGCGATTGCGACCTCATGGTCCTCCGATTGTACAACACCCGGACGAGAAAGAAGGAGCCGTTTGCACCTCTCCCGCCCGGCATCGTCAAGATGTACGTCTGCGGCCCGACGACGTACGATTACAGCCACCTCGGCCACGCCCGGTCGTACATCGATTTCGACACGGCGCGCCGGTATCTCGAGTTTCTGGGCCATCGCGTCACGTACGTCCAGAACTTCACGGACATCGAGGAGGTCATCATCCGACGGGCGAAAGAGGCCGGGCAGGCCCCCCTCGCGTACGCGCAATATTACATCGATTCATTCCTGGACGACATGCGCGCCCTGAACGTGAGGCGGCCGGATCACATGCCGAAGGTGAGCGAGCACATTCCGGAGATTACGGCCCTGATCGCCCGTCTCGTCGACCGCGGTTACGCGTATTCGGTGGACGGGGAGGTCTACTTCCGGACGCGGAAAGCGAAGCACTCGTTCGGGATCCTGTCGCACCAGAAGTTCGAGGACATCGTGGTCGAGGGCCCCGCCGCCGCGAGCCCGAAGGAGGATCCGCTCGACTTCGCCCTCTGGAAGCGGTCGAAGGGAGACGAGCCCTCGTGGCCGAGCCCTTGGGGCGACGGTCGCCCCGGCTGGCATGTCGAGTGCAACGCGATGGCGTACAAGTATCTCGGAGCGCCGCTCGACATCCACGGAGGCGGCGTCGACCTCAAGTTCCCGCACCATGAGAGCGAGGCGATGATCTGCGAGGGCGCCTGGGGCGGCGAATGGGCGCGGACCTGGATGCACAACGGGTTCGTCACCCTCGAGCGGGAGAAGATGTCGAAGAGCCTCGGGAACTTCGTGACCATCCGCGAGGTCCTCCGCGACTATCCCGGAGAAGTGGTCCGTCTCTGTTTGCTGAAAGCCCCGTACCGCGAGGACGTCGAGTACGATGCGGAGTGCTTCGCGCGGACGCGGAAGGAATACGATGCGATGCGGGCGGCCATCGAGTCCGCGCGGACTGCGGCCGGCCCGGGGACCGCTGGGAAGGTCGCGGCCTTGGTCGAACGGACGCGGGACGGTTTCTTCCGAGCGATGGATGACGACCTGAACACGCGCGATGCGATCTATCGGCTCCAACAGCTCACGGAGGCCGTCGGCGAAGTGCGGGGGATGTCCGCGGCCGAAGGCCGGACGGTCGTCGAGGCGTATCGGGAATGCGGCCAGATCCTCGGGCTCTTCCCGACCTTGCGTTGAAGGCTGAATCGGCGCCGATCCGGTCGCCCCGGGAACCGTGCGGCGGAAGTCTTATGTGAAAGCCCCGCATGGACGCATCTCTCTCCAGGGGATTCCATGGCGGAGTTCAAAGCGGTCATCGCCGACCCCAAGACCGGGAAGGCGTACAAGAAGGACATCACGGGTCACTACGCGAACGCGCTCATCGGCAAGAAGATCGGGGAGGACCTCGACGGACTGTACGTCGGGCTGCCTGGCTACAAGCTTCAGATCACCGGAGGGAGCGACAAAGACGGATTTCCGATGCGGACCGACCTGCCCGGGCCGCGACGGAAGCGCCTCCTCCTGAGCGGCGGCGTCGGCTTCCATCCCGTCCGACCCGGGATGCGCAAGAAGAAGACGGTCCGCGGAAACACGGTGTCGCCCGACATCCTTCAGTTGAACCTGAAGATCGTCGTGCGCGGACCGAAGTCGATCGAGGACGCGTGGCAGGAGCAGGCGCGATGAAGGTCCCGGGCCAGCCGGAGGTCAACATCGGCGTCGTCGGCCACGTCGACCATGGGAAGTCGACCCTCACGGAACGTCTCACCGGGGAGCGGACGGACCGCCACAGCGAGGAGATCAAGCGGGGCATCTCGATCCGCCTGGGCTACGCGGACATGGCGATCTACAAGTGTCCGAAGGACACCGAGCCCGCCGCGTATCAGAACACCGAGATCTGCAAGACACACAACGTGAAAGGCGAATTGCAGCGGATCGTGTCGTTCGTCGATTCGCCGGGCCACGAAACTCTCATGGCGACGATGCTGAGCGGCGCGGCGATCATGGACGGGGCCCTGCTCGTGATCGCGGCGAATGAGGACTGCCCCCAGCCGCAGACGAAGGAGCACCTGATGGCCCTCGGCATCATCGGCGTCGACAAGATCGTGATCGTGCAGAACAAGATCGACATCGTCGACCCGAAGCAGGCGGCCGAGAACTACCGGCAGATCCAGGCGTTCATCAAGGGGACCGTCGCGGAGGGCGCGCCGATCGTCCCGGTGTCCGCCCACCACGACGTGAACCTGGACGCCCTCCTCATGATGATCCAGAAGGTCATCCCGACGCCGCCCCACGACGAAGGGAAGCCGGCGAAGATGTATGTCGCCCGTTCGTTCGATGTGAACCAGCCGGGCATCCCGCCGGAGAAGATCGTCGGGGGCGTGCTCGGCGGGAGCCTGATGCTAGGCCGCATGAAGGTCGGGGAGGAGATCGAGATATCTCCCGGACGCCAGGTGACGCTCGGCAACAAGACGGAGTGGAAGAACATCACGACGACGATTCGGTCGCTCCACACCGGCGGGTCCGCGCGGAAGGAGGTCCGACCGGGCGGACTCATTGCGATCGGGACGAACCTGGATCCGGTGCTCACGAAGGCGGACGGCCTCGTCGGTCGGGTGGTCGGGCCTCCCGCGAGCCTCCCGGAAATCTTGATGAAGATGACCGTCGAGGTCAACCTCCTGGAACGGGTCGTCGGGGTTCCGGAGGAACTCAAGGTCGAGGGCATCAAGACGTCGGAGCCGCTCATGGTGTCCGTCGGCACCGCCACGACCGTCGGTGTCGTGACGTCCGCGCGCGAAAACCGTGCAGACATGGCCCTCAAGATCCCCGTCGTCGCGGAGCCCGGCCAGCGGGTCGCCGTCTCGCGCCGCATCGGCGGAAAGTGGCGGCTCATCGGCTATGGCGTCCTCAAGTGACTCGAAGAATGGCCCGATCCGCCGCGGCGTCCGGAGCCCTCGTTAGCATGCTCACGAGGAGGTCGTTGACATGCCCGCGAAGCTCATTGCCTCGCCCAGGCGCGATCGGGAGCCCGGAATCGCCACTCGGACCTCCGTCCCTTCGGCCCGCGCCCGGATTTCCTGGAACGTCCTGTACGATTGAGTGTCGATGAGTTCGAGGGGAACTATTCGCCGGGGCGCCTCCGCCAGGAGCGGGAGGCTCCATCGGTCCCACCAGACGAGGACTCCGAAGAGCCCCAGGAAGAAGACCACCCCCGCTGCCACGCCGACGGCGACGCCGCCCACGTTCGGCATGAGGGCGAGCGCCACCGCCCCCAACAGGGGCCCTGCGATGAAGATGTAGGCGAGGGCAACGACCGTCGAAAGGACGTGAACGCGTCGTATCGATTCGGCCGATGGCACGAGAATCCGGAGGGACCCGAGACGGACCTCGAGGATCTCGGGGTACGTGTAACCCTGGCGTCCCGCCCGAAAGAGCAATCGTTCGACGGCCATTGCTGTCCGCAGGCGCGGACGAGAACATAAGGCTAGCGCGCGCGCCTATCGGAGTTGGCCCACATCCGTTAGCATGCTAACGGGCACAGACCGCCGCTGCCTCTTTCGTCGGAAGGCCTCGAGTTCCGTCCCCGCCATTGTCACGCGGGCCGCCGTGACCGTGGCTCCGAGGCCTCGCAGCTTCTCCGCGAGTTCCCTCGCAACGGGCCCAGGCATGAGGAGGACGGACTGCCCGATCCACACGACCCCGGGCCGAGCGATGTACGGCGAAGGGACGTCCGGACCGGCGTCGGACCGCCCGAAGATTAGCTGGGCCACGCGGACCGAAAGCGACCGCGCCGCCCCGGCCACGTCGTAGGAGAGGAGGACCGTCGGCTCGCTCCAGTCTCTGGCCGGGTCGGATTCTGCCACATATTTATATATGACAAGGCTATATTATAGCCTTTCGATGGGGTGGCCGAACGTACGCAATCCGTCCGCGAACCCCGAGAGGTCCGAGTCGATCCCTCGCCGTTAGGATGCTAGCGAGCGCTGGGTCGGCCCACTTCGATACGCAGAAATACGAACTCACTCCATGGCCGCGACGCGATGCGTGTCCTCCATCGGGACCCAAAGACGGGGGAGATCAAGGTCCGCGTGGAGAACGCGGACGACCTCTGGCATCTCCACAACCTCGTCCTTCCCGGGGACCTCGTTCGCGCCTCGACATACCGCCGCGAGGAAGTGAAGACCGACAAGGTCCGCCCGGAGCGGGGCGAGAAGGTCCGCGTCACCCTCACGATCCGGGTGGAGAGCGTCGAATTCCAGGCGTTCTCGGACCGCCTACGCATCACCGGTGTCATCGTCGAGGGACCGCAAGACCTGGGGCGGCATCACACGCTGAACGTCGCCGTTGATGACGTCCTCTCGGTCATCAAGACGTGGCAGCCACATGAGTTGCGACGGATCGAGGAGGCCGTTGCGGCGGCCCAGAAGCCCCTGGTCGCCTTCCTTTCCCTGGACGACGAAGAAGCGCTCCTCGCGCAGCTCCGCCAATATGGCGTCCGGGAATTGGCGACCATCCGTGCGCCGGGCCATGGCAAGATGTTCCCGTCGGGAGACGCCCGTTCCGTCTACTTTGACGAGATCGTCGCGAAGTTGCGCATCATGGAAATCGGAGAGGCGTTGGTCCTCGTGGGACCCGGCTTCACGCGCGACGCGTTCTTGGAGTACGTCAAAGCGAGGGAGCCTGCCCTGGCCTCGAAAGTCCATACGCACGGTACGGCGCACCCCGGGATGCAAGGGATTCAGGAGGCGCTCAAAGCGGGCGTCGGCGCGAAGGTGTTCGGCGACAGCCGGGTCGGTTACGAAACGCGGCTCGTCGAGACGCTGCTGGAGGCCATCGCCACGAACCGGCCTTGCGCATACGGTACCGCCGAAGTCGCCGAAGCGATCGAAGCCGGCGCGGTCGAGACCCTCCTCGTGAGCGACGCCGTCGCCAGGAATCCCGGAATCGAGGATCTCATGCGGTCCGCGGAGTCCGCTCGAGGGGCCGTCGTCCTGGTGAGCCGCCATCACGAGGCGGGCCAGAAGCTGGAGGCCCTTGGCGGGATCGCCGCGCTCCTCCGGTTCCCGATCAAGTGAGATGGCGACAGTTTGCGGGCGGTCATGCGCGGCCGCGAGACTCGCCTCGGATGATTCCCGCGGCGATCAGGTGCGCGACGCGGAGCGGTTCTGGCAGCACGCCCCGAACCGTGGTGAGGGAGAGCGCTTCTTGGACCTCCGCCTGCTTTGCACCGACATAGGTCACCCAGAGTGTTCCGTGCCCGGTGCGAATCGACTCAAGGTCGTGCCGACAAATCATCGCGAATCGTTCCTTCCAGTCGTCGAAACGGCGGCGCAATGCGGTCTCCATGGAATCGAGATTGGGTTTTTTCCGGGTGACCGTGATGACGGGTCGGTCGACTGCCTTGTGGACCGCGTCGATATCGATGACATTGAAGCCGCCGACCGCGGTCCCGTCGATCAGGATTGCGGCGAGCCCGGCCAGGTACCGCGAACGCCGCACCATCGCGGCGATCCGCTCCGTCGCATCGTGCCCGTCGACTTCGGTCAGTGTGGTGAGGACACCTTCGATGTACGACGGCGCCTGCACAACGACTCCGACGACGGGAACGGTCTCATCGGAGAAACGGAACGGGGCGTCGTCGATCCCGAGGAAGCGGGACTTCGCCTTCATGTCACATCAACGGGAGACGGCCCGTGACCTGGTCCACGATTGCGTTCGGGCCCGGACCAATCCCGACGCAGGTGACCGTCCCGGGGGGAAGCTCCGTCAAGCCCGCGTCCTCCACGAGGGCCGTCGGCAAGCGCATCGATCGAGCCTTCGCTTGGAGCGCTCGGAGATCCGCGAGGGAGCCGCCCTTCACGACGACTTTCTTCTGGCCCTCCGCGATCCATTCCCCGAACCATTTCCGGTGGCGGGCCTTTGCCTCGAGGGCCGCCATCACGGCGGCGTGGGCCACCTGGACCGCGAGCTTCCCTCGGGACAAGTCGAGGTCCGAGCGAACCGCGATCACGAGCTTGTAGTCCATGTTCGGCCTCGTCAATAGAGTTCCGCCGCCCGCTCCTCTTCGAGCTTCTTCAACTCCGCTTCGACGCTCCGGAGCTCCGCGCGCGACTTGTCGCGGAGCGATTCATAGTGGGATCGTGCGTCGGCCGATTGCAAGCGCATCCGTCGTTCGGCGTCTTTGATCGCCCGCCGTAACGCCTCGCGCTTCTCGGCGAGTTGCTGGAGCTTCAGGCGCACCCGATGGTCCCGCTCATCCTCCGTCAGGAGTTCTCCAGGCCCGGGCTTGGGCACTCGCGCGAGGGCGGGATGAACGCGGGCCATCCAAGGGTAGGCGCCGCGCCACCAGCCGAGTGCGAAGAACGCCGCGGAGAGCCCGATCAATCCTCCGGCGATGTTGGGCCCCACGACGTAGCCGAGGCCCGTGGCCTCGTTAACGCCGAGCGAGTTGAGGAAGAACGACCAGAACACCGTGACGGCGATGGACAGGACGATCCCGAGCGTCACGCGGTACAACGCGTCGTACTCCCGGTCGAGCTCCCCTTTTCGCGGATAGAGCGCATTGATGAGGAGGAACCCCGGCAGGAAGAACAGGAGGACGAGCGCCCCGATCACGCGGGCCGTCGCGACGATTGCGCCGAGGACATCGTCCGACAATGCGCGGCCCAGCGGCCCGAGTCTATTTGAAGAAAGCGGTCCGAGTCCATCGACGCTAATTCGTTTTGGAGCCCAGACTTGGCTCTCGTCTCCCTCTGCTCACGGCAGCGCGGCCCCGAGGTCCCGAATCGAAAGGAATTTGCCGCGATGGAGGGATAGAGGTTTCGGCATGGCTGGAAGCGCCACATTGCCTCCGTCCCATTCCCGGCTCCGAGCCGTGTTGCCGGTTGTCGCCGTTTTGTATTTGGGAGCCTCCATGATCTTCCTCCTTATGTTATTGGACATCCTCCCCAAAGACGCCGAGTTGGTGGCCATCGTGCTGTACGGCGTGGGTTTGGTTCTCCTTTTTCGCGAGCGGCGTGCCATAGTCAGGTGATTCCCCGCCGGAAGGGCTTTGCCGATATGGAAGGATAGAGGTTTCGGCATGTGGCCGTTGTATGACAAGCGAGGTTTGCCGTGGCCGCTTTTCGACAAGCAAGGCAGGCCTCGAACTTGGGTGGTCATCCCGCTTTTTGTCTTTATGACCGCAGCCTACATCCTCGTCGCCATTGCAGTAACTCTGTACTTTGGATTGGCCTATGCAGAGATCTACTGGATTCTCAGCGGATTCTTCCTCTTCCTTCTTGCCGCAGGACTGTTCGCCTTCATCATGAAACGGAGACAAGAGGCCAAAACCAGGTGATTGCGGCACGGCTCGTGGAAACTACATGGGGGTTTTCCCGCTACCGGGATGATAGAGCCGTTGGGCACTCACTGCCACGCAAGTCGCATGGGGATTTGACTTGTCATTCTCTCCCGATTTAAACTATTAGTCGCTGATTGGAGACATTATTTGAAGATTGTGCGCTCGACCTCTCGGAGGAAAAGGCTTAGGCCGATGGGCGCATACATCCGACCCCGGAGGGCGCGTCACGAGTCGGAATCGCGTCAAGACCTATGTGCGGGGCTTCGACGACGTCCTGAATGGTGGAATCCCGGAAGGGTACGTCGTCCTTGTGAGCGGGGCGCCGGGGACCATGAAGTCTTCCCTCACGTATTCGATCCTGTACCAGAACGCACTCCAAGAAAGCCGCAAGTCCGCATACTTCACCCTCGAACAAGGGAAGGATCTGATCCTCGAGCACATGGCCTCGATGGCGATGGCGGACCCGCGAGCGGCGGAACAGATCGTGACCCTCGACATGGGAAATATCCGCAAGAACCTGAACTACCTCCAGGGGCGCGGCACCTGGCTCGAACTGTTCAAGATGTACTGCAAGAACGTGATGAAGGCCGACCCGGTCTCGGTCCTCGTCGTCGACTCGCTCGACGTCCTCGAGACGATGGCGAAGATGCAAGATCGTCGGTCCGAACTCTACTTCCTCTTCGAGTGGTTGCGAGACCTCGGGACCTTGACCTTCCTGATTTCGGAGAGACCGCTCGACCTCGGGACCGGCGGCTCGTCCCCCGAAGAAGCGTACCTTGCCGACGGGATTCTCGCCCTCGAGATGCATTCGACGTCCGACCTGTTCGTGCAACGTCGCCTGCGGGTCGTGAAGATGCGCGGCACGAAACACGACACCGGGTACTACGCGTTCTCCTTCGACGATGGGTCGTTCGAGGTGACGCGGGCCGTCAGCGGGACCGCATAGGGGTCATTCGTCACCTCTTCGGGATGGGTCCACCAAACGCCTACGAATTAAGTGACGAAATCGCGAATCTCCTCGCTAGTCCTTTATACCCGCCGGGGAACTGGTGCGACGTCCTGCGCGAGGGCATCCTCGCGTCGGTTCAGGCGCCCACCGATCCGCCATGGCCCAGACGACTCCCTCTGAGGTCGCGGGGGCGAACAGCGCAGCCCCCGTTGCCGTCCTCGTGGTTGACGGCAACGAAGACCACCAGATTCTGAGCATCGCCGCCCTGACTCGCAAAGGCTGGATCGTCCGGACCGCCGCCACTCGAAAGCAGGGTTTGCAGCTCGCGCTCGCCTATCACTTTGATGCGGTCGTGATCGGGAGCAAGTTGCGCGATGGGAACGGCATCGAACTCCTGCGGGCCCTCGGCGGTCGACTCCCGGGCACGCCGATCATCTTCGTCGTGCCGCTGGGGGGCGAGGAGGCCGCCCTGCAGGCGATGGAGTCCGGAGCCCAATCGTACATCGTCAAGACGCCGCGGTACAACGAGCTGCTCCCGGCCATCGTCGAGGAGCACGTCGTGGAGGCGCGGAATCGGAAGCGCCTCGTCGAGACGGAGCAGACCCAGGCCCAGGCGGTCACCGCGAGGAAGACGGTCGAGGAACAGCTGTCCCAGAGCCAGGCGCGCCTGAAGCTCGTCCTCGAGCAGGCGCCCGTCCTCCTATGGAGCACGGACCGGGATCTTCGCGTGACGTCCGCGATGGGGACCGGGTTCCGGGGCCTCGACCTTCCCCGCTCGGGGGAACGAGGCCTCTCGGTGTACGAGTACTTCAACATCCACGACGACGACATCGAGCCGATCGTCTCCCACCGGCGCGCCCTCCTCGGCGAGAGCGTGGCGACGCAGATCGAGTGGCAAAGTCGGACCTACGACGTCCACATGGAGCCGCTCCGTTCCAAAGAAGGCGCGATCCTCGGGACGATCGGGGTCGCGTTCGACGTGTCCGAGCGCACGCGCACCGAAGAGAGTCTCCGCCGGAGCGAGGAGCGGTTCCTGTTGCTCGGTCGGGCGACGAACGATGTCGTGTGGGACTGGGATCTCCAGACGGACGGCATGTGGATGAACGACAACGTGGCCGCCATGTTCGGCTACCGGGCCGAAGAGATCGAGCCCACCGGAACGTGGTGGGAGGAACGCCTCCATCCGGACGACCGGGGACGGGTCGGGTCCAGCGTCGACGATCTCATCGGGACCGGAGGGTCTGTGTGGAGCGCGGAATACCGGTTCCGCCGTCACGACGGCGCGTATGCCACGGTCGTCGATCGTGGGTACGTCCTCCACGACGCCTCCGGACATCCCGTTCGCATGATCGGTTCCGTGATGGACGTCTCGAAGCAACGCAAGGCCGAGGCGATCCAGTCCGCGGTGTACAAGATCTCCGAGGCGGCGAACGCCGCGAAGGACCTTCCGGAACTGTATCGGCACATCCACAAGGTCATCGGTGGTTTGATGCCCGCCACGAACTTCTACATCGCGCTGTACGACGACCGGGCCCAGACCCTCAGCTTCCCCTATTTCGTCGACGAAGAGGAAAGCCCTCCGCCGCCGCAGAAGCTGGGCCGTGGCCTCACCGAATACGTCCTCCGGAGCGGACGCCCGCTCCTCGCCTCCCAAGCGGTGTTCGAGGAGCTCGTGCGCGTGGGGGAAGTCGAGTCGGTCGGACCACCGTCGGTGGACTGGGTCGGGGCGCCGCTGGCGAGCCTCGGCAAGACGATCGGGGTGATCGTCGTCCAGAGCTACACGGAAGGCGTCCGGTTCGGGGAAGAAGACAAAGCGATCCTCAATTTCGTGTCGGAACAGGTGGCGGGAGCCATCGAGCGACGGCGGACGAAAGAGAGCCTCGTCCAGACATCGTCCGAGCTGCAAGCGATCTTCCGGGCCGTCCCCGACCTGTACTTCCGCCTCGCGCCGGATGGGACGATCCTCGGCTACTACGCCGGGCGCTATGCGGATCTGTACGTCCCGCCGGAATCCTTCCTGGGCCGCCGGATCCACGAGGTCCTACCGCGGGAGGTCGGCGAGCCGTTCGCGAGGGCGATGCAGAAAGTCCTCCGGACGAATTCCGTCGCGACGATGGAGTACGGGCTCGAGGTGCAGGCCGGTCGGAAGGAGTTCGAGGCGCGGATCATCCCGCTCATGAATGACCAGGTGGTCGTCGTCGTCCGCGACATCACGGAGAAGAAGGCCGCCGAGGCGGCCTTGAGGGAATCGACGGACCGGCTCCGGCAATCGGAGCGACTCGCGACGCTCGGGCAACTCGCAGGGTTCATCGCCCACGAGTTGAATACGCCCCTCACGAACATCTCCCTCCTCACAGACGCGGCGGGGCGCCGCACGAAGGCCCCCGGCGTCCACGAGAAGCTCGACAAGATCAACGAGGAAGGACGAAAGGCCGCGGAGATCATCCGGAATCTGACGAGCCTTTCCCGGAACCAACAAATCCAGGCGGTCGATTCGGACCTGCGATCCATCGTCGAGGCGGCGCTCGACCAGGTGCGCTCGTATCGGAAGAAAGGCGTGCCGATCGAGGTGAGCCTCGGGGAGGCCCCTCTGAGGCTGAAGGGCGATCCGCTTCAGCTTCAGGAAGCCGTCGTGAACCTCGTGAAGAACGCGATCGACGCGACGGATCGCGGGTCGGTCCAGGTGCGCCTCGAGGAACGCCCGGGCTCCTATGCGATCGTGATCACCGACACGGGGATCGGAATGTCGCCGGACGTCTTGGCGCGGGTGTTCGATCCGACCTACACGACGAAGCCTCGCGGGGAGGGACTCGGCCTCGGGCTGCCTCTTGCGAAACACATCGTCGCCGGCCACGGCGGTACGATCGAAGCGACCTCCGAGCCCGGCGCTGGCTCCACGTTCACCGTCCTGCTCCCCCGAGGGGACGTCGATGAAGATCCTAGTCGCCGATGACGACGCGGTCCTGCGGAACGAACTCGCGGGCTTGCTGCGCGAGGACGGGCATGACGTGGTCGGCGCATCGGATGGCGGGGAGGCCCTGTGCCTCGTCGAGCGCGAATCGTTCGACGCCGCGCTGCTCGACCTGAGGATGCCAAAGGCGTCCGGGCTGCAGGTGCTTCACCGCCTTCGGGTTGCGCGGCCGGAGACCGCCGTCGTCGTGATCACCGGCCAAGGGACGATCGATGCCGCAGTCGAGGCGATGAAAGCCGGTGCCGTCGACTTCGTCGAGAAGCCGTATGAGGTCGACGCCCTTCGTCGGACGCTCCAGACGGTTCAGGAGGAGCAACGGGCCCGAACGTTGCTCGGTGTGCCGGCGGCCGAGGGCGCGATCGCCCGGGTTCTTTCGGACGCCGCGACTCGGAAGGTGCTCCTCGCCGTCGTAGGTCCTCGCGCCCAACCGCCGACCGGGGCGACTCTCGTTCTGCGGATCGACGAAGAGGTCCATCCGCCGAACGTCTTTGCGGCGAACCAGCTGTCCCAATTGGACGCCGCGATTGAGGCGCACATCAGACGGGTCGAGCGCCCCGTCGTCTACGCGGCGGATCTCTCCCTCCTGCAGGCCGTCCACGGTCTCGAGGATATGAAGGCCTGGGTCCGACACATGAACGGCCGGTGCGGGGCGAAGGGTGGAGCCCTCATCCTGGCGTCCGTGGACCGGGAGCTCGCAGAGCAGGTCGAGAAGGACAGCGTCCCCTCCGAGGGGCTCCAGGCGATGCTCGAATCCCTGGCCAACCCGATCCGGCGAGCGGTCGTCGCCTACGTGGTCGCATCCGGACCCGTCGCGTACTCCGGAATCCTGAAGAAGAACTTCGTCGACTCGTCGTCCAAGCTTTCCTTTCACCTTCAAAAACTGCAGTCGGACGGGCTCCTCGCCAAGGGCGACGCCGGCCGTTACGTGGTCACGGAAGCGGGGCAGCGGGCGTGGCAGGTCGTCCGGGCCCTCTCGGACCGCAAGCCGCCCTCTCTCCTGATCTCAAAATCGTGATCCGGGCGCGACGTTCGCTGCGATGGCTTGTCAAGTCGCGTCAACTGGCCGCTATATATAGTCGCCCCTCCCCATCGACACGGGAAGGACGATGATTAGCCTGCCTCCGGAGACCCGAGCTGCGGGATCTTGCATCTTGGTCGTCGACGACGACGACGGGGTGCGCGAGAACCTCGCGGAGCTGTTCGAACTGGTCGGGTATTCCGTCTTGACGGCGGCGAACGCGACGGAGGCCATGGAGGCGCTCCGAAACCGCGAGGTGGACCTACTTCTGACCGACTTCCGGATGCCCGGCCCGAACGGGGTCGAGCTCATCGAGTCCGCGCGCCGCGCGAAGCCCGGGCTGCGGGCAGTCTTGATGACGGCGTTCGGCGACACGTTCACCGAGATCGAGAGCGTGCGCCGCGGGGCGATCGGCTATCTCAACAAGCCGTTCGAGGCGGACGAGATCACGGGCCTCGTCGCACGAATCCTTGCGCTCAAACGGGAGTAGAGACTCATGGAAGCTCTGCAGGTGACCCAGACGATCATGGACGACTATTCCGCGCGCATCCTGCTGGGAACGTTCGAGCGCCCGGCGTCTGCCATCGAACTCGGTCGCCGGTTCGGAATTCCGATCGCCGCGTGCTACCGCCGGATCAAGCAGCTCGAGGGCTTGGGCCTCTTGTACGGGGAGCGAGCGGAACCGTCCCGGAACGGGAGAGGACTCCAGCTGTACCGATCTCGATTGAGATCCGTCCAGATCGCGATCGAGGACGGGAAGCTCCGAGCCCGCATTGTGCTCACCCCCATGGGCGTTGCCGCGACGTCCGAGAACGAAGTCACCGAGCAGATCATGAACCTTCGCGAACCGTCCCTGACCGTGTAGCGTTCGTCGACGCGGTTGCCCGGGGCTCGGGTGCCCCGATCTCAGTTCGCCCCGCTCTGTTTAGATTTTTTCTGAACCTCGCGCGAAGGCTGGCCAGTTCGATTCGGAAGGCGATCCGCCGTAACGAACCCGCCGTCCAAGCAGAGCGACCGCAAGCCTTCGTACGCCAGCTCTGCGAGCGGCTCCAGGTTGACGACGTCTTCCATGTTGTATTCGAGGAGGAGGTCCAGAGCGTCGTCATCGCCCGCGTCGTATGCGTGCCAGAGGCGCACCGCGTCGAAGCCTCCAAGGCCGGTCGTCTCCTCGCTCCGCAGGATCCCCACCTGCGACTCGATCGCCTTGAGGCCGCCGACGAACCCGAGCCGCCTCAGCGGATGCACGAGGTCGAGGTGGATCTGGTCCAAGGCCATCCGCGGGAACGCTTTTCGAAGGAACGGCACATCGAAGCGAGAGCCGTTGAAGGTGACGAGGAGTTTCGCGCGCTCCATCGCGGCGGGAAGATCGTCCAGGTTGTCGCCTTGGACGAAGGATCGTCTCTTTGTCCCGTCGAACACTCCGACCACGGTCACCGCATCCCGACCGATCGACAGCCCGGTCGTCTCGATGTCCAGATACGCGATCGCGTTCGCGAACTCGGGCCAGGCGCGCCAATGATCCCGGGCCGGGAGATTCCGCGCGAAGTAGCGATGCCGCCCTCGGCGCAACGCCTCGTCGGACCGAACGACCTCGTCCGCGATGCGACGCAGGACGCGCGCAGGCACGTGGCCCGGCCTCGATGCCGCCGAGAAATCGTCCCACGTGCGGATTCCCTTCCGCCAGAGCCGCTCCTCCGTCCGGTAGCCCACTCCCGGGATGTGAACGAACGTCTCGCGGAGCATGCTCGGCGGGTGAGCCTGCGCGGGCGGCATAGCCGTTGCGGGGAGGTGCGCGAAGCCGCGGAAAAGCCTTATTCGCGGCAGTCCGATGGCCGCGCATGTTCGAGGTCCGGGAGCGCGACGGGCTCGCCCGGATCGGGGTGCTCGAGACGCCACACGGCCGAGTCGCGACACCGACCCTCGCCCCCGTCGTCAACCCGAATCGGCCGATCATTCCTCCCCGGGACCTGGCCACTCGGTTTGGCGCGCAGATCCTGATCACGAACGCGTACATCCTCGGGAAGTCCCCCGGCCGGGACGCGATCGTCCGCGACGGCGTCCACAAGTTCCTGGGGTTCCCCGGGGCGGTCATGACGGATTCCGGGGCGTTCCAATCCCACGTGTACGGCGACGTCGACGTCACGAACGCGGAGGTCATCGCATTCCAGAAAGCGATCCACTCCGACTTCGGGACGATGCTCGACGTGTTCTCGGAGCCGGGTCACGATCACAACCGCGCCGCGAAAGACGTCGACGAAACGGTTCGCCGCGCGCAAGAAGCGGCCTCCCTTCGCGGTGACATGGCCCTGGTCGGCGCCGTCCAGGGCGGCCTCCATGCCGACTTGCGCGAACGCTGCGCCAGATCGGTGTCGTCCCTCGATGTGGCCGTGTGCGCGATCGGAGGCGTCGTTCCCCTCCTGGAGGCATACCGGTTCCGGGATCTCGTCCGCGTCATCATTGCATCGAAGAAGGGTCTCGATCCTTCGAAGCCGGTCCATCTGTTCGGCGCGGGCCATCCCCTCGTCTTCCCGCTCGCGGCCATCCTGGGGTGCGACCTCTTCGACTCCGCTTCGTACGCGAAGTACGCCCGCGCCGGTCGAATGCTCTTCCCCGACGGTACGCGCCGCGCGAGCGAGGTGCGCGAAAGCGGTTGCCTCTGTCCCGTTTGCACCACGCATCCCATGGAGAAGATTGCCGCCGAGGAGACCCTCCTCGCCGACCACAATCTGCACGCGTGCTTCGGGGCAATCCGGGAGGTCCGCCAGGCGATTGTCGAAGGCGACCTGTGGGGGCTCGCGGAACGCCGAGCCCGGGCTCATCCGGCACTGCTCGACGCCCTGCGGGAGTTGCGTCGGCACAACGAATTCCTGGAAGAGTTCGAGCCGGTCTCCCGGCGTGGAGCGCTGTACTACGTCGGCCCGGAGACCGCGCACCGCCCGATCCTCCACCGGTTCCGGCGGAGGCTGGTGGAACGGTACGCCTCGCCTCCTGCGAAGGGCCTCCTCGTCTTCCCCGAGGGCGGCCGACCGTTCGCGGAGCGTCTCGCTCCCGTTGTCGACCAGGCCCTCCGGGTGGCGGACGTGCACATCGCGGTGAAGTCGGTGTGGGGTCCGGTGCCCCTCGAGCTCGATTACGTCTGGCCGATGTGCCAGACGATCGTCCCGGAGACGCTGGACCTGGAGGCCCTCGAGGCGGCGGAAGTCTTCTTCCGCGAATGGGCCGCGGGGGCGGGATTCTCGTTCGGAATCCTCTGGGAGGGCGAGACGACTCTCGACGAACTGCGGAACCGGGCCCCCGGTGCCCGGACGGTCGATTGGAACACATTGCGGATCCGAGCCACGGCCGACTTCCAGTTCGGGCGCGGTGCGGCGGACGCGCTCTTGACCGGCACCCTATCTTACGTCACATCGAAGAACACGGGGAAGATTCGTAATGTCCACGTCAATGGCGAGCATATTCTCTCCCTGCGCGCGGAAGACGGACTGTTCACGCTGAAAGTCGCCGGTGCCCGCCGTCTGAGCAAAGCGTTCCCCGCCCCGAAGCTCCGGATCGTCGTCGATGAGGACGCCGTCCCATTCCACCGCGAGGGGAAGAATGTCTTCGCGAAGTTCGTGCGGGACGCAGATCCAGAGATTCGTCCGGGGGACGAGGCCCTCGTCGTCTCGCCGGCCGACGAACTGTGCGCCGTCGCGCAATCCACGATGAACCGACGGGAGATGCTCGCGTTCAAGCGGGGCGTCGCCGCGCACGTTCGCGAGGGCGTGCCTCCCGCGCCGTCCGCTCCGCGACGCTGACGCAGGCGAGGTAGTCGTCGAGGGTGTGGAGCAGGCTCATCGGGCCGTCCGCCGTCGACTTCGCGGTGATTGTCCGTCCACGCCTCGTGGTCTCAATGTATCCTTCGTCGTCCAGGGAGACGGATGAGGCCACGGCCTCGGCGGTGGCCACATCGTCGAACGTGAGCCGGAGCTGCGCACGGGCCTTCATCCGAATAGCCCCGGGCAGATTCGAACTGCCGTCGCGGGTTCCAAAGACCCGAATGCTTGGCCACTACACCACGGGGCTGCCAGCGTGGATTTGCGCCGGCGTATAAAGTCCATTGGTCAACACGTGGCCGGAGAGATCCGTCGCCCGCGCGCCATCGATCTTCACCCGGAGAAATTCGCCGATCGTCGCGGGCTCCCGCAAAACGACTTGTCGGTATTCCGGTGTCCGCGCGAGGATGGTGCCCGGCTTCCCCAGCTCCGTGACGAGCACCTCGACCTCCCGGCCGACGAATCGTTCGTGCCCGTCGCGGGAAATCTGAAACCGAAGACGGGTGAGTCGCCGCGAACGCTCTTTCACCCTCCATCCCACGATTCGGCCGGGCATCGTTGCCGCCGGCGTACCCTCGCGCGGCGAAAAGCGAGTGACATTCACGATGTCCGGTCGCACTCGACGGACGAGTTCCATGGTGGCTTCGAACTGCCCCTCGGATTCGCCCGGAAAGCCCACGATGACGTCGGTCGAGAGCGTGATGGCCGGGCACGCGCTGCGGAATGTCTGGACGATTTCCTCGAACTGTGAGACCGTGTACTGCCGGCGCATCGCCTCGAGGATTTCGTCGTCCCCGCTTTGGACGGGGAGGTGCAAGAATTTGAACACCTTTTCCGACGCGTACGCGTCCACGAGATCGTCTTGGATCGGGTAGACGGTCAAGGGGTCCGCCATGCCGACTCGGACGCGGAAATCTCCCGGAATGCCGTCGACGGCGCGCAACAGCGCCGCAAGGTTCGTGCCGGCGTCGAGACCGTATGCCGCGGTGTCCTGCCCTGTCAGCTTGATTTCCCTCACGCCACGGTCGACGTGCCGACGGACCTCCCCGACAATCGCATCGATGGCGTACGAAGCGACCCGCCCGCGGGCGACTCGCGTGATGCAATACGTGCAACGTCCCGCGCATCCTTGGGCGATCGGGACGATTGCGTCCCTCCATCCGAATGAGGTCGACTCGATCTCCGCCGCACGGTCGCCGCATGCCGTCCCCGCACCGAGCAACTCGACGATCTGCGGCCACTTTCGCGGCGGCAGCAGTTTGGCTCGTGGTACGATGGATTGCACACGGTCCCTCTGGGCCGCGGCCATGCAGCCCGCGACGACGAACGGCTTCTCGTACACCGCCAGCTCCTCCATGCGACGCGCCATCTTCCTCTCCGTCGTCTCGACGACAGTGCACGTTACGAGGACGTGAGCGTCCGCGTCGGCCTCCTCGGTCGTGATCGTATGGCCGCTCCCGAGCAGGGCCTCTTGCATGAGCCGGGCTTCCCCGTAATTCTGGGTGCAACCGTATGCTTCGACGTAGATCTTCACGGGGCGGCAGGAAGGTCGGGCCGCTATTTTCGTGTTGCGCGAAGCGCACCCCACAACTCTTATCCCCGGGCGCGGCGTTCGAGGCGCCATGGAGTCAGGCCAGGACAGCGTGCCGACGTCTGCGCCGTCGCAGCGTGCCGTGTTCCCGCCGTCGCCTCGGCCGAAGGCGCCCGAGCACGAACTCCGGGATCGGGCAAAGGCGGCGAAACTGCGACACAAAGCCGCGAGGGCTCGAGTGAAAGCGAACCGACTTCAGGATCGATCGCGATATCTCTTCCAGAAGGCCACGACGATGGAGCATCGCGCGGATGCGCTCGACGGAATTGTGCGGACGCCGGTCCCGGAATCCCTCAACCCGTGACCTTTGATCGGACCGGGGCGGGCAAGTCGAGATTCGGAGGGACCACGTAGCCGCGCGCCATGGTCTCGTTCACATACTGCGTCTCCAGATACAACGACAAGACGGCGCTGTCCGTCTTCGTGAGCTTGCACATATCCCATCCCGCGCCTCGATGGCGGCTCATGTGGGATAAGCGTTTGTCAAGCGACCGCGAAGGTTCATACCGGAACACGACGCTCGTCGCGGCGGTGGTGGCGTGCCGCGCGGCATCGTATACGAGGAAATCGACGAGTACATCGATGGCTTGGCGAACAGAGGGGACCCGGCGTTGCGGGCCGTGGAACAACAGGGCGAAAAGGAAGACTGGCCCATCGTCGCCGCAGCGGAGGGAAGTTTCCTCCATATCCTCGCGCGCTCGATCCGCGCACGCCGGATCCTCGAGCTCGGCACCGCGATCGGATACTCGGGCACGTGGCTCGCTCGCGCGCTGCCCGACGACGGGGAGCTCATCACCGTCGAGCACAATCCCGAGACGGCCGCGATTGCCCGGAAGAACATGGAGAAGACCGGCGTCGCGCCGAAGGTCAAGATTCTCGTCGGCGACGCGCAGGGAATTCTGAAAGACCTCAAAGGTCCTTTCGACTACATCTTCAACGACATCGACAAGGCCGGATATCCCGCAGTCTTGGACCCCGCGATCGAGCGCCTTCGCGTTGGTGGACTCCTCGTGACGGACAACGTCTTGTGGGGCGGCGATGTGGCCCGCAAAGATCGATCGAAGGAGACGCAGGCCATCCGGACCTACAACGAACGGCTGTCGAAGGACCCGCGGATGATCGCCGCGATCGTTCCGCTTCGGGATGGCGTCTCCGTCGCGCTGAAGGTTCGAGGGTAGGCCGGCCGTCCGCCGCTTCCGCGTTCTAGCGGACTCGGCGTATTCTTGACGAACTCCTCCCGTGAGCATTTTATATAACGCATGGGCATGGATGCCTTTGCATGGGTCGGAAGCCAAACCGCGACCACGTCTTCGTCGAGACGGATGGCCAAGTCTACCTCGTTCGTGATCGTGGCACGCTCCGGTTCCCCCGCGTCGGCGAGACGCTCCCGTTTCGGACCGAGCCCAACGGCGTGATGGACTTCGGCGATTACCGCGTCTTGCGGGAAAAGCCGCTGCTCGATCACCATCCGGACGAGTGGTTCGGTCGAGACGCGATTTTCGAGCGTAGCGACGTCGACCCGCTCGTGAAGCGAGCGATCTACACCACGATGATCCGATGCGTCTCGGAGGTCATCCTCTCGAAAGGGCCACGGGCGTTGATGGTCAAAGCGGTCCGCGGGTTCTCGAAAGGCTATTGGAACGTCCCCGGCGGATTCATGGACTACGGCGAGGGCCCCGAGGTCGGAGTGGAGCGCGAGGCCGAAGAGGAGATTGGGGTGGACATCGTCCTCGATGGCCTTCTGAACGTCTACGTCTCCGGGTTCCCCGGCAAGCCAGCGTACACGCTCGGGTTCGTGTACAAGGGCCACCTCGATTCCGAAGCGTTCCGCCTGAAACCGGACGAGATCGAGGATGCTGCGTGGTTCACCGTCGACAAGGCGCTCACCCTCACCCGCAATCCGTTCGCGAAATGGGCCCTCGTCGACTTCTTCCTTCAATCGAATGAGGCCCGGGCCGCCCTGGAAGTGAAGCGTCACGGCTTGGCTCCGCATGCATCCCGTTCCAACAGTCCGACGGTGTTTCTCGATCGAGATGGCGTCATCAACCGCGGACGGCCCGGGTACGTTCGGACGCCGGACCAATTTCAATTCCTCCCGGGTGCGATGGACGGCATGCGGTTGCTCCAAGACCGCGGTTGGCATCTGGTGATCGTGACGAACCAAGATGCCGCCGGGTGGAAATTGCTCCCGGAGCCGCAGCTCGCAAAAGTCCACGACCGCATGCTCGCGGCGCTGGACAAGGAGGGCGTTCACGTCGCGGAGATCTACTACTGTCCCCACAACGTCTTATCGGACTGCGCATGCCGGAAGCCGCGGCCCGGGATGCTCCTCGCGGCGGCTCGAGACCTGGGCGTCCGTCCTCGGGGCGCGTGGATGGTCGGCGACAAACCCTCGGATGTGGAGACGGGTCGCGCATTCGGGTGCCGGACCGCATGGGTCGGTCCGAAGTCTTGGCGGAAGCGTTTCGCCGCAGAAGTTCGGCCATTGTCTCCCGACGTCGTTGCGGACGGCCTCCTGGAGGCCGCTCGCGCCATCGTCCGGTATTCGGAAGATCCGGTCGCTGAGGCGGCCCGCAAATCTGTCGCGGATCCCACGATAACGTCATAGCCTGGCCTGACTTTGCTTCCCTCGGCGAGGACATGGTCCAGGAGTACGGCCTCTTCATCGGCGGCAAGTGGCGGAAATCGGACGGGAAGCGCTTCGAGACGCACAACCCGGCGACGGGCGAGACCCTGGCGACATTCCCGCTGGCCACGAAGGACGAGCTCAGCGAGGCGGTCCGCCACGCGAAAGAAGCCTTCGAGAAGTGGAAGAAGACGCCCGCGCCGCGGCGCGGTGAGTTGCTCCTCGAGGCGGCACGGATCTTCCGCCGGAAGAAGGAGGACCTCGCGCGGACCGTGACGACGGAGATGGGCAAGATCATCGCGGAGGGCCGCGGCGATGTCCAGGAAGTCATCGACTTCTACGAGTACGCCGCCGGCGAGGGCCGACGGATGTTCGGGGAGACGGTGCCGTCCGAGCTGCCGAACAAGATGTGTCTCACCACCCGCCTCCCGGTCGGACCGGTCGGCCTGATCACTCCCTGGAATTTCCCGATGGCGATCCCGGCGTGGAAGAGCGGGGCCGCGCTGATCGCGGGCTGTTCGTTCGTCCTGAAGCCGTCGAGCCTCACGCCCCTCTGCGCGGCACGATTCGTCGAGGTGCTCGACGAAGCGGGTTTCCCACCAGGCGTGGTGAACATGCTGACCGGAAGCGGCGCCGTCGTCGGCGACGGTCTCGTGGCCCATCCGGACATCCGCGCGATCTCCTTCACCGGCGGCGTCGACACCGGCAAGCACGTGTACGAGAGCGCCGCGAAGAAGATGATCAAGGTCGGGCTCGAGCTCGGCGGCAAGAATCCGATCATCGCGATGGACGATGCGAACGTCGACCTGCTCATGGATGGTGTCATGTTTGGCGCGTTCGGGACCGCGGGACAACGGTGCACCGCGGCATCGCGTCTGATTGTCCACCAGAAAGTCTATGATCAAGTGGTCAACGAACTCGTCGAGCGCGCGGAGAAGATCCGCGTTGGAAATCCCATCGACGAGAAGACCGACATGGGTCCCGTCGCATCGGCAGACCAAGAGAAGAAGGTCCTGGAGTACATCGACATCGGAAGAAAGGAGGGAGACAAGCTCCTCACGGGCGGCCAGAAGTTGACGGGCGGATCGTACGACCGTGGATTCTTCATCTCTCCGACCGTCTTCGCGGTGGACCGCAAGAAGCGCCTCGCCCAAGAGGAAATCTTCGGACCGGTGCTGAGCGTGCTCAAGGCGAAGGACTACGAAGACGCGGTCGCGATCGCGAACTCTGTGAAGTACGGACTCAGTTCGTCGATCTACACGAACGACCTCCGCTGGGCGTTCCGCGCGATGCACGAGCTAGAGGCCGGAATCACGTACGTGAACGCGCCGACGATTGGCGCCGAGGTCCAACTGCCGTTCGGCGGCACGAAGGAGACCGGCCCGACCGATACCCGGGAGGCCGGGACGACCGCGCTTGAGGAGTTCACGTACTGGAAGACGGTGTACGTCGACTACTCGGGTCGCCTTCAACGGGCGCAGATCGACACAGAGAAGCTCGTTGGTTCTTGAACGAACGCTCCCGCTTCTCGAGTCTCAAAGCTCGAGCTTGTACCGCACAATTCGAGTGTGTTCTCGGAAACCGCTCTTCTCGTATACCCGCCGGGCGGGGGCGTTCGAGGCCTCTACGACCAGATACATTACGGCGAAGCCGGCTGCGCGTGCCTCTCGGGCCGCCGAGCGCACGAGACGCGTCCCGATTCCCCGATCCTGGTAGTTCGGATGGACGTGGAGTTCATCCAGCTCTGCCCAGCGCTCCACACCAGGGTCGAACCAAGCGGGCTCCAACGCTGGACCCCACATCACGAACCCGACCGCGCGGCCGTCCGCCTCCGCCACGACGATGCGGCTGCTGCCGTACTTCACCGCGTTGTCGATGAAGAACATCGGATAGATGCGGCAGAGGTCTGCGGCGTCATCGAGACGGAACGGCCTAAGCCTTGCCCGGGAGGGCTTCCGTCGTGTCATGTCGCGTTCATACCACCTCCCTTGGCGGCGCATGGATCAGCGGGATGAAAGACCTTGCGGCTTTGCTCCGTCGCGACTCGCATCAGATTGGGTCCGAGGTAGTTCGTCGATTCGGAACTCGTAGTCGCGGACCACCTTGCAGGCCTGCACGGAGTAGCGATCGTAGAACTCCTCGCGGCCGCGGCGCTGCGCCTCGAGATGTTCCGGCTGCTCCTTCCATGCGTTCAAGGCACCCTCGTTCGCGAAGCGGACGAGGTCGATCTCGTCACCGTCCTCGCCTGTGTAGGCTTTGATCGAGATGAATCCCGGAATCTGCTCGACGAGCTCGTGCATGCGCCGGGATGTCTTCCGGTACGCTTCGGAGTCCGCTCCGTCCCGCAGATGGGTCTTGAAGATGACGACGACTTCGGTGGGATTCTTCACGCTACGATACGGCACGTATCTCTGCTCCCGGCCCATTCGGGGCCGCTACTGGGAGCGAGGAGGGATGGGATGTCCTTTGTGGCCGACCTTACCGGCGGTCCTTCGTGCGGTACACGAGTTTCAGTCCGGACCACGTTTCATCCACAGCGCAGACCTTCACGTCGACGAGGCCCTTGGCCAAGGCGACGGCGCGCACGACATCCTCGGTCAGGTCGGTCGGGACTCCGGCTGCCCGCTTCGGCCAAGAGACCCAGAGGCTCCCATCTGGCGGGAGAGCGTTTTTCCAAGACAGGAACCGAGCGGCTAGGTCCGCGCGAGTCCGAACGAACGCGTGGATCATGTCGACGCGGCCGTCCAACCGTTCGCGGACTGTCACGCGCTCTGGAAGTCGGCCCAGCAGTCGAATATAGTCATGCGGCGGATGGATCACGACCACGACGAAGCCCTCTTTGATCCCGAGCTTCTCCGCCAGCGGTTTCGCCGACGAACCCGCGGGCATCGGCGGGGCCTAGCCCCCTCCGCCACCGAGCATGTCCTTGCTCGGGCTCGTCAGGTGTCTGGGATCGAGTACCTTTTCCGCTTCCTCGGCGCTCAGGATGCCCTTCTCGATGACGAGCTGCTTGACCGTCTTCCCGGTCAGGCCCGCCTCCTTTGCGATTTCTGCGGCTTTCTCGTAACCGATGATTGGGTTCAGCTTCGTCGCGATTGCGGGACTCGACTCCGCGTAGCGCTGGAGGACATCTACGTTCGCGGAGATTCCATCGACGCACTTGTGCGCGAAGACGCGCGCGACGTTCGCGAGGAGCTCGATGTTCTGCTGGATTCGTTGCGACATGACAGGCATCATCGTCGACAGATCGAGGTTCGAATGGGTGTTTGCGACCGCGATCGCCACGTCATTGCCGATCACCGTGACGCCGACCTGCATGACGGCCTCGGGGATCACGGGGTTGACTTTACCCGGCATGATCGAGGAGCCGGGCTGGACCGCGGGGAGGTTCAGCTCCCGCAGCCCCGTGTGGGGTCCGGATCCGAGCCAGCGCAAGTCGTTCGCGATCTTCATCATCGAAATCGCGACGGTGCGGATCGCGCCGCTCGCTTCCACGAGCGCATCTCGGGCCGCCTGCGCCTCGAAATGGTTCTCCGCGACCCGGAACTTCGTGTTGGTTGCGGCACTGATCTTCTCGACGACGCGACCCGGGAGGTCTGGGTGCGCGTTAATTCCCGTGCCGACGGCGGTGCCGCCAATCGCGAGTTCGGCGAGCGCGGCCCTCGCAGCGGACACCCGCCGAATCCCGTGATCGATTTGGGACTGGTACCCGGAGAACTCCTGGCCGAGTCGGATCGGAGTGGCGTCCATCAGATGGGTCCGTCCGGCCTTGACGATCGGATCGAATTCCTTTGCCTTTTTCGCGAGGCTGTCCTCCAGCTCTCGCAAGGCCGGCAACAGGCTCTGGTCGATTTCGAGCAAGGCGGCGACGTGGATCGCCGTCGGGATGACGTCGTTCGAGGACTGGCCCATGTTCACGTGGTCGTTCGGATGGACGGGGCCTTTCTCCCCGAGTGGATGGCCCAGGATCTCGTTCGCGCGGTTCCCGATCACCTCGTTCGCGTTCATGTTCGTCGAGGTCCCGCTCCCGGTCTGGAAGATGTCCAGTGGGAAGTGCGCGTCCAGCGTGCCATCCATCACCTCTTGACACGCTTGGACGATCGCTTTGCCGATCTTGTTGTCGAGCAATCCGAGTTCTGTGTTCGTCTGGGCACACGCCATCTTGATCAGGCCGAGGGCGTAGATGAACCGCCGGCCGAAGCGGATTCCGCTGATCGGAAAATTCTCGATCGCTCGTTGAGTTTGGACGCCCCAATACGCGTCTTTTGGGACTTTGACCTCCCCCAGAAAGTCTCGCTCGACGCGGAACTCCGTCATTCGAATGCGCCGCCGTGCCGACAGAGCCCGGGGGGCATTAATATTGCCAATGAATCCGTACGTACGCACGGATCGGGCCCTTCCGAGACGACTCGCGATTCACCCGGCGCTGGCCCCCGCCGCGGGCCCGTTTTCGAGGGTGCGATGGGGTCCGGAAGCGTCGAGGGCGGAGCGTCACCGGACATTAGGACGTCCGTCGTCCTAAGAAGGCCCGACTACTCCCTCACTGGGGAGGCCTCTCGGAGTTGTTACTGCGAGCGATGACAAGGTATAATATAAACGCGTTATATTAACGGAATTGAGACCCGAGAGCAGAAGCCCACCGGAAGGTTGGTCATGCCGAGCAGTACGCCGGCGGAGCCGGTCGTCGAAGAAGACCGGGTCTGCCCCGAATGCGGGAGCGAGCACCTCGTGCGCGACTACGCGCGCGGCGAGCTTGTCTGCGATTCATGCGGCCTGGTGATCAGCGAGGGAGCGATCGATGAAGGACCCGAGTGGTCAGCCTATTCGGTCGAGGAGAATGACCGCCTCGCTCGTACCGGCGCTCCGCGCAGCTACGTCGCCGGCGCATCCGGACTCACGACCGTGATTCCGCTCGCGAACAAAGACGCCCGCGGCAACACAATCCCGCTCCGCGAGCGCGAGAAGTTCTACCGGATGCGCAAACTCCAGCGTCATTCCGGCCACTCCCGTCCGGGGGAGCGCAGCCTGCCCGAGACGATTCGGTCGCTGGACCGCGTTGCATCCCTGATGGGCCTGCCCCGTCCGGTGAAGGACGAAGCGGGGTTCATCTGCAAGAAGGCCTTGGAGAAGGGACTCGTCCGAGGGCGGTCGATCGAGGCGATCGTCGCCGCCGCCGTGTACGCCGCCTGTCGGATCGACGGCGTCCCGAGGACTCTCGACGAGTTGCAGCAGGTGACGGGCGTCCGCAAGAAGACGATCGGAAAGGCGTACGGCGCGCTGCTGCGAACCCTGACGTTGCGTGTCCCGCCTTCCCGGCCGATGAACTACGTGAGCCGCTTCTGCTCGAGGCTAGGCCTGTCGAACACGGTCGAGGCCGAGGCCCAAAAGATCCTGAAGGAACTTGAGAAGATCGACAGCTCGATGTCCTTGTCCCCCTCGGGGACCGCGGCGGCCGCGATCTACCTCGCGTCCCTATCGTGCGGGGAGCGCCGCCCGCAGAAGGCGATCGCGAAGGTCGCGGGCGTCAGTGAGGTGACGCTCCGCAACCGCTTCCAGTTCATGGAGGGGTTCATGCAGCAGCTCGTTCTGCCCCGCGGTC
>Ga0209239_1000148_pt1 | contig 41788 bp, 52 predicted proteins | sample GraSoi013_2_20cm_FD_185824 | JGI IMG/M metagenome (GOLD analysis project Ga0209239, IMG submission 185824) | Grasslands soil microbial communities from the Angelo Coastal Reserve, California, USA - Sample 10_02_2013_2_20cm (SPAdes) (version 2) | ecosystem: Environmental > Terrestrial > Soil >...
CATCCGCAACAGAACGGCCGCCATGAGCGCATGCATCTGACCCTGAAGAGAGAAGCCACCAAGCCTGCGGCTTCCAATTTTCTGCAACAGCAGGCTAGGTTCGACAAGTTCATCGAGGTCTTCAACACAACCAGCGGCCGCACGAAGCTCTGAACATGAAGTGTCCCGCGGAGGTCTACCAACCTTCTCCGCGCCCCTACACCGGCTTGCCGGACATCGACTATCCCCTCCACGATAAAACCATCGTGGTCACCCGGTGCGGGCGCATCTGTCTGGGCAAGAAGAAAATCAATTTCAGTCAGGTCTTTGCCGGTCAGGCGGTCGGCATCAAAGAAGTGCACGACGACATTTGGCTGGTGAGCTTTATGGATTATGATTTGGGATACTTCGATCTGGAGACTCGGGTGCTCGAACCACTCGAAAATCCGTTCGGCCCAAAAGTGTTACCCATGTCTTAGGTACATTGTGTAACCCATGTCTCCGGGCCGGACCCCCATTAAGAGTGGTGGGCCTGGGTGGACTTGAACCACCGACCTCGCCCTTATCAGGGGTTTTTATGGTGCTATATACATAGCATCATCTTCATGAGGAGATCCCGTTTGTGTTGGATGGTTCGGAAAAAGAAGGTGGGAATTCCTGCAATCGTCTCTGTTGTGAGGACGGTATCGGCAAGAGCGCCCGAAGTGTAGCTATCGCGATATTCCTCGGATGCAGCCGACAAGCACACGAGAATGCCGCTGGCATCTTCGGCAGTCATCACAACGCCTCACCCCAAAAGTGGATTCAGCAAAGAATTGTGCGAGGCAAACGCGGGGCTACAAGATCCACATTGGTGCGGCGCGTTCGCAAATGTAGACTGGGGACATGGCTGAAACGGCAATCCTTGAACGCTCGGCGATCGTGCGCCACGGGCGAAGACTCGAATACTTCACCATCGCCTGGAACGGCTTGGAAGGTTTAGTCGCCGTCATCGCAGGTGTAGTGGCCGGCAGTATTTCTCTTGTTGGATTTGGAACCGACAGTTTCATTGAAGTCACGTCTGGGTTAACGCTTCTGTGGAGGATGTCGGTTGATACGGATGTACCCGGCCGCGAGCGGAACGAGAAACGAGCTCTCAAAATTTCCAAATTGCCTACCATCCTGACTGCTTTGAAATTGTCAGCTGCGTTGAGCACCTGCGATTCGGAAGACTCGTGGCGTGCGGTCGGCGTGGACCGCATGCAGCGGAGCTTCGAGCCGATGAATGTTGCGATTCCGGTGGCAGCGACCTTTAGCTACTTCCGACAGCTAGCTGCGCGTCGCCCAGTGCATGCCGCAGGCTTGCGAGAACAATTGTATCCAGCCTCGCGCTTTCCCCTGGCTAAGTCAACACTACAAACCGTAGCTTCGGCACGCTTATGATGATGCATGAAGGAGCGCAGGTGTGGGCTTAATGGTGGCGTCTGACAGGTGGAAGTTCCAGGTGCGTCGTAGGGGTAAGGGTACCTGCGTACCGCCCGATTTTCCGCTCCGTACCATATCAAACAGCGGAGTGAACACCCATATTGTGAGGTGAAGGAGACACGCGTGGACCTAATGGCGCCGCCGGATAGACGGAAGTTCCAAGTGCGTTGCGATGCAGGGAGTTCAGGTCGATTTGAGGCCGGCACGGACACGCTATCAGTGCGTGTCGGGCAACGGATGCGGGCAGGAAAAGAAGAAGAGATGTGGGATTCCGTTCAAATCCTGTGCAAAGAGCAGTCGGATGGGTCGCTCACCGTTGAAGTGATTGTTTGTCACCCAGACTGGGAAGAAGCAAAGACAGTTGCGGCAATTCACTCGCGCCCTCAGGATGACGGCACAGCAACGCCGGGTCTAAAGTGTGATCTCCGAGCGTCAGGACCTGACGAATTGCAGCGGGCGGGCGGAGCATAATAACATTTGCCCTTGCGTTATGCTCAACCGGGAGATCGCAGAAGCTAGTTGGTTAGCCTATTCGCCGCACCCCAGATTTTTGGTGCTTCGCCAGGTAGGGTTTCTGGGGGTTCATGTTCCCCTTCTTTCGCCGCCCTGGGCGGCGGTAGCAACACGATTTCCCGATTCACCGTTCTGCCTTTCCCCCTTAGGTTCTGCGCGAGCGGCTCCCAGCATTGGTCGCAGATGTCGTATTCCTTGCCCTCGGTTTGCTTCAGCAGACAATCTTTCACTTCGCCGCATAGATCGCAGACAATCATAGATTCCCCTCTGCCACTAATTAGAATAGCGCAAGAGCAAGACTCTTTCACAACCGACTCGTTTCATGTCAACGTAACAATCGCTTCAGCAAGTTTTCCAGTAGAATTCGGTCCTTCAACCCTAACCTCGTAAACTCGACACCCATCCCCTCGCCGGGGACGGTATTTCGCACGATTGCTTCTGCGTGCACGTTTCCCCCGGGCACTTCAAACGAAAGTCTCAGTTTCGTGCCTACTGGAGGTGGATCGGGCACGGAAATGAACAGGCCTCCCATGCTGAGCGTCCGGACACGCGAAAAAAGTTGCAGGTCGCCACCATGCCAAGCCACCCGCATACCCTTGGGCAATGAGATGCGCAGGTATCTGCGATTCGGAGGAATGCCCTCGTCGGTCGTGTCGTGCACACTTCCTGGGGTGACGGAAGCTTCAGCGCGACTTGCGAAGATTTTCGATCCAGGCGAGCAGTGTTGCATTGGAGTCTCGATCAGTGTCCAGAAATTCGAGGCCCACTCCCGTCTGTGGTTTTACGACACGGACCATAGCGAGCATCTTTACTTTCTGGCCTTCGTGCGTAAGCGTTGCGCGAACCCGGGCGCGGACCTCCAAAGTGCGACGCGTACACACAAAACATCCTCCAAGAGAAAGATCTGAAGTCACGCCACACACGCGATTCCCGGATTCCAGTTCCAGCATCTCCACGTCGGCCGCGAAAGGATAGCGGATCGAATACCGCCGGTCACGCACACCAGATTCCTTGGCGCCTTTGCCGCTGTCAGATTCCATGCGGGTATCGCTTCGCATTGCGAACCCGCGCACACGTGGCTCTGGCATGCAGCGGGCGTCCAGCGCGTATTGGTCCCAAGCGGTTCTCATAGCGACCGGTTATCGAAGACTCTGGGAGAGGAGCGGCTCGTCTAATCCAGTGTCATGGCTTTGCGCTGCCTCTGAGCGGGGCTCTCCTTTTAAGTTCTTCCATACTCACGTCTTTTGAGCTACACGAGTTGCTCGCACGCTTGCCACGTGAGCTCTCCTGCCAACAATGCCGCAGTCCCCTCGGCGGACAGTGGCCGGGAAAAGTAATATCCCTGTCCATATTTGCATTGCAATTTTTGGAGCATGGCAACCTGTTGAACTGTCTCTACTCCCTCCGCAACCACGTCTAATCGAAGATTATTGGCCATGGGCAAAATGGTCCGCGCAATCTCCATACCTTCTTCACCTTCGCACATGGTGCTGATGAAGGAACGGTCGATCTTCAAAGTGTCGAGAGGAAAACGATGTAGGTAACTCAAGGAGGAGTAGCCTGTACCAAAATCATCGATAGCCAGGCGGATACCCAAGGATTTCATTTGCTGCAGCATCTTTGCGGCTGCCGAAGGGTCTGCCATCACCGTGCTTTCCGTGATCTCCAGCTTTAAAGCTTCCGGAGGAAGAGCGAGTTCAAGCAGCAACTTTCTAATGTCTTCGACCAGGTTCGGTTGTAGAAATTGTTTGGCGGAGAGGTTGACGCTGATTGTTAAATGGCGATTGGCAATTGAACCCGCTCTCCACTCGCTGATTTGCCGGCAGGCCTCCCGCAAATTCCACCAACCTAGCTCGCGTATGAGACCGGTTTCTTCCGCAACGGGGATAAATTCATTCGGTCCGACCAGACCGCGAGTTGGATGCTGCCATCGTGATAGAGCCTCAAAACCAGCGATTTCTCCGGAATCGAGAGCAACAATCGGTTGATAGAAATTGCGAAATTCCCCTCGTTCGAGGGCCCCACGCAAGTCCGTTTCCAATTGCAAGCGAGCCATTATACCGGCTCGCATATCTGCGTCGAATACCTCATAGCGGGTTTTGCCCAGAGACTTGGCCCGATACATAGCCGTGTCGGCGTCTCGCAGGATATCTTCCGGTTGTTCGTAGCCTGAGTTGCTCAGCGCGATTCCGATGCTCACCGAAGTGAACACCTCTTTCCCTCCCAATATGAATGGCGATGCCAGAGCCTTCATCAGGCGGTCCGCGGCGCGCTTGGCATCGCTGAGATCCTTGACATCGTCGAGCAGGACTATAAACTCATCTCCCCCTAGGCGCGCGACCGTGAAGGTCTGCCCTAGACGCGCGACTGTATCCGTTGACCGCAAACACTTCTCCAAACGGTTGGCTACTCCAAGCAGGAGTTGATCCCCGATCAGATGCCCCATACTGTCGTTGATCATCTTGAACCCATCGAGGTCCATGAATAGAACCGCAAACAACTGGTCTTTGCGGCGCTTCGTATGCTTGATGAGCCGGCCAACACGGTCAATGAACAGCAGCCGATTCGGTAAGCCCGTCAGTGGGTCGGAGACTTTTCCCTCGGTGATGTCGGTCTGTGATCCGGCCATACGTAAAACATTTCCGGAAGTGTCATGAACGGCGACGCCTCGGCTCAGCATCCAACGAAAGCTTTCATCTTTATGCAGCACGCGATGCTCGCTCTCGAAATGAGGAGTCAAGCCTTTTTGATGGGCGGCAATCTCCTTTTTGACTCGTTCTCGATCCGCATCATGGATCCGGTCAAACCATTCTTCAGGTCTGTCTCCGATTTCGCCTTCCTGATAGCCCAACATAGCCTTCCAGCGGGGAGAGAGATACATCATATTGGCTGACAGATTCCAGTCCCATAGGCCGTCGTTGGAGCCACGAGCCGCCAGGGCATAGCGCTCTTCGCTTTCCTTCAATGCTTCCTGGGCTTGCTTGTGTGATAGCTGAGTACCTATGCGGGCCACTGCGACCGCAAAATCGATCGGCTTCGTCAAATAGTCGTTGGCGCCTAAATCTAGGGCTTCGACAATATCGTCGCTCTGCGCTTTTGCCGTGACCATAATGATCGGCAACTCGGCCGCAGAGTAGCGCGCGCGCAGCTTTTGCAAGGCGTCAAGGCCGCTGATTTCCGGCATTTCAATGTCCAGCAACACCAGATCCACCGCACCCTGTTCGACACGTTCGAGCAAATCTTGCGCGCCTTCCGCCAGTCCGACGACATAGCCTTTGCGCTCTAGGCGGCGGGCGAACATGTCCCGGTTCATTTCATTGTCATCTACGATGAGCAACCGGCTCGGCCGTGAATTCATCATAATTTCTTCACCGTGAGCAAGTTTTCGATCTTTTCACTCAGACGTCCAAATTCGACCGGTTTGGTGTCGTAGTCATCGCAGCCTGCTTCAAACGCTTTATCGCGATCCGTTACCCAAGCGTGCGCGGTCAACGCGATAATGGGGATGTGCTGCGTGGATTCGTTTTTCTTCAGAAGGCGAGTTACTTCCCACCCATCCCTCAGCGGGAGACTTATGTCCATCAAAATCAGATCGGGCATCTCCGAACAGGCCAGCGAATGTCCTTGCTCGCCATCATGCGCGGTGACCACGGAATAGCCCTTGCGCTCTAAGCGCCTCGAGAGCATGTCCCGATTCATTTCATTGTCTTCAACTAACAAGATCTTCGGCATGACCGACCTTTCCTGAGGTCTCAATTCCGATTCCCGTTGCGCCCGTGACCGCGATTTCAAGGCGCGCCGCCGTGCCTTTTCCCATCACCGTTCCTGACCAACGAGCGCCGCTTCCAGCTCATGCTTCTCCATCCGCGCCAACAATTTTGAATAGAAGCCGTCCACGTGCCGGTAGAAGCGTGGATGTCCATTCTTGAGCCAAATTCCTTGGCAATAGTGCCGAAGAAACTCTGCTCCCAGCTTGAATAGGACATGCGTCGCCATTTCTTCCGCGATTACGGGAATTTCATCCAACTCGAAATCCTTATACGCGGCCGAAGACGCCGATAGAAGCGCGGAGGCCACTTCTGAAACATCGGATTCCGGAAGAGTCGGTTGCAGCAGCAGGTCGCAGCGGTTCTCCAGATAGCTGAAATTCACGCCGAGTGGACCGCGATACGCGATCGCCGCCCCGATCGGTTCTTCTTTGTTGGCCCGATAGGCCAGCCAAACATGGCGTGTGCGTCGCAGCCCCACGCGGCGATACAACTCGTCTACAGCATTGAATTCGACATCCTGTCGCAGCTCTTCCGCCATGATATAAATGCTTCCACGCGCGGCCGAAGCGATCTCCAAAAGAGCTTCTTTGTGCGATGAACTGTACGGTACGACGCGAATTCGCTTTTCCGTGGGCAGCAATAGCGTTCTAGGTAGTGCGAAATACGCATGCCGCTGCACTGACGAAAGACGCTCTCCAATCGTCTGCACCATCGAACCGAACACTCGAGCGGGAAACCGGTTCTCTGGCCGAAACCAATTCTGTGCCGATAGGTCAGCCCCCTTACGAATCGCCCCGGCCGCTGCGGCAAGCATCACGGCGCGCGATGCGTAGGGATTGTTTTCACAAACAAGGTGCTGCGACATCCATCCATGGCGGGTCGTCCGCCAAACGGCAAGCGACGCGCGCCCTCGTTTCTTGTCTCCGGCCGTCAGGACATAAAGGAGAGATTCGTCAGCACTGAGCATCCGCCGCCAGTTCTCCCGAACTTTCCCCAGATGGGGAAAAAGGCGCGCTGCTTTTTCGGGATATAGGAAACCGGTATGCTCATAGAGACCAAAGATTTCGCTGACTGACAGCGCATTGACCTGGACCCCGTACGCGTCATATACGTCCGGCAGGTGCGGAAGACTGTCTACGGTCTTCTGATCAAGCGTCTCTAACGCCATGCCGTCGCCTCCACGACACCCGTAGCAACTCCCATCCGTGAGCACCGCGTCATTTCCGGTGCCCCGGCCCGCTTGGAGCCTTTCCTATTAAGAACTCTCAGTACTTTTCTTTGTAGATGAATCCCGCGCGTTTCAAAATGGGCCATCCGTACTGTTTTGAGGCACACAACCGACCCGGATTGGCCTTGTTCATACAAACTGGGGACTTCGCTAGAGACTTCTTAAAAAGGGACAAATCAATACTGAAACATATAGGCCACCAATCCGCACAATCTAAAAGGCTTACGGATCATCCGATCACGGTGGCGGAATGGACACAATTCGATTCACGGAATAAACATTCAAGGCTTATTGTTGCAAAGTCGAATGAGGCGATGGCGAGGAGCCACTGGTTCCAATTGTCAAGCGGCGAAGCGCAAAACCGCGCGAACATTGTCCACGAATTCCGCAGCCGCGTTCACATCGAGCGCGCATTCCTGGCACTCTAAAAAATGCTGTTCAAATTCATCGCGCAGGGACGGCGGGAGTTCGCCTAGCGCGTACTTTTCTACAGCGTGTAGTCGCAGAGCTTCGTTATGGTCCATCAATCGCCTCGCTGAAATTCTTGGCCCTCGCAGCCCGACCATTTGCTAGTCACTGGAATGCTCGCCCCATTTAACCGTGCGATCCGAGAATTCTACGCCCACGCAAAAGCGATCCCCCGCAGTTGGCAAACAATAAATCACTCTTCCGACTTGCCGAAATTCTCCCGTTAAAGGCGTAATGAGCGACTCTTCGCCAGACTGCCAGAACCGCTGGCTGATTACGCGCACACCGCGGGAGCTGACATTTTCCGTAAGTGTTCGCTCCCGAGAGCGCGGTTCCTCCAGGCTTGCGAGGTAGACGGGAACTGAAGTAGGAAGGCGTTTCTCAACCCTGCCATCGAAATGGGCACCGTTCATCGCTGGCTCCCTCGCGGGGAAGAGGGTCCCCACAGCGCGTCCTTTAAGCTGTCAAATAGCTTCCCATAATCCATTGAGCCGTCAATCGGCAAAAGACTGTAATCGCTGCTGGGGAAATTCCCTGTAGCTCGATAATCGAAACGGTGTGCCAAGAGAAGCCGCGAGCGGGAAAGAACCATCGAATGGAGAAGTCTCTTGCTCAACCAATGCCCGAGCGAGATGCTGAACGAGAACAGGGTTGCACAGGGAGAACCGACAAAATGACGGGAATCGTGAAGAAAATTGACGGGCAGGGGTTTGGAATTATTGATGGCGCGGACGGTTCCAAGGTTCCCTTCATTCCGTCCGACGTTAGGAACCGTCATGTTCTTGAACCAGGACAAAAAGTGATTTTCTCTGTCCGTAGAGTTAAGGACCAGGCATTCGCCGAGAACGTCATATTGATGGGAGAACGACACAGCTGGTAGCGGTGCGACAATATGGAGTTTGGATGCGTCTGCCCTTTTCCATCTTCAGGTTGCGAACTGATAGAACCCTCCATTTCATGGAGGAAGCGCAAAGCCTCGCCGATGCAAAAGCGCGTGTACAAAAACTGGCCGAATTATCGCGACGAGTACATCATTTCCAACCGGGCAACGGGAGAGCGAGTCTCCATTACCGCAGGCCGCAAACCGGACTAATTCCAGCTTGGTCTTCCCACCGGAGAGCTTTAGATCGATCTGTTCAATCCAGAATCTCAAGTGTGAATCGCTTGTGTAATTTCATTCCAGCTGCGCCTAGGAGCGTGCGAATCGCTTTGGCTGTGCGTCCCTCCCGCCCGATCACTTTGCCCAAATCTTCCGGATGAGTTTTCAATTCTAGGACGGTGACTTGAGAACCTTCTACCTCACTGACTTGTACTCCCTCGGGATGGTCCACGAGTGCTCTAGCAATCTCCGCTACGAGGTCTTTTATAGCGAGTTCCTTGCGTGACAAATTGCTTGTAGAAGCCATGATTCAGGCACATTTTCTACATCGGGCGAATTGAACGCCGTCGCCAAAACATCGGCCTAGGTTCCCACGACACATTGAGCCGTCAATCGGCAAAAGACCTGTAATCGCTGTACAGGTAATTCCCTGTAGCTCAATAACGCGGCTCCTGCCAAAATGTCGGAACGGATGGAAGTCAGTGCCCCGCTTGCGGGAGACCTGACTCCAATTCAGAGGGCCGGAAATGATTGACAGTTGGACGAAGAAATCCGCCAACGGCAAAACCGTGACCTTCAAGATTGAGGGAGATAGGAAGTCCGGTTTTGTGTACTCGGCAGGGATGGACGGGCGCGACATCAAGGAAATCACCGGTTCGCTGAAGGTGCTTACGCGCGAAGATGTGGAGATTATGTTCGCTAGTTACGTCGCTGGAAGGTAGCCCACGCTCCATTAACTCAGGCCGTAAACCGGAGCAAGGGGCAAATCAATGCCCAGCTCTCCTATCCACGGACGCCGCCGATCCAACCGGATCGTTACGAAGAAGCGCGCCAGCCTTGTCATCACTCTCAGGGGAGTCCAGAAAATGTTTCCCTGTCTTATTGTCGATAGGTCCAAAGAGGGGTTTAGGTTGCGTGGTAACTTCAATCGTTGGGCGAAGGAGAGCTGGTGCTTTGATCCTAACTCCCTATCTGCTTGTTGCGCTTGGCTACTTCTAAGTGCTGGCAGTCCAATCGGCGGGCGGATACGCAATGCGCCAAAAGCTCGGTGCGGGCTGTGTGAATTCCACCGCAACCTTAGTCGGTCCCGTCAGCTCCTTCTCCACGTAGACCACGCGGCACTCTTTCTGTTCCCCGCTGTCTATGTTTTGCATGAGGAGCCTTTGCCTTGGCATTACTTTTTCGGCTAAGACCATCAACGCACCATGCGCGTTGACTACCAACTTTTGCGACCTTTCAGAGAACTGCTGGCCTTGCTTTGGGGGTCTGTGAACAACTACTGAAACGGTCAACTCAATCCGCTGGCTGCGCCGCTTCCTTAACCATTGTTTTGTGTCAGTGAGCTGCTGGTCGCTCATAGAACCTGGACTGCACCTCATATTCTTGGGACGTTCATACTCGGTTCTCTTCAATCCGCAATTTTAGAGCTTCAAGCTCCTGCTTCTTCATCCCTTGCAGAGCCATCGCTGTGGCCAGATGCAAGGCGGGGACCTGTTTCATTTTGTTGCCGTGTTCCACCTTGCGACGGAGTTTCTCTACTTCCGGGTCAGCGCCCACTTTCAAGAACACTTCATACGCATCGGAAATGGACACGTTTTTTTCAATCAGGCCGTGCTTAACCAGAATGCGATGATACGAAGGTACTGCCGAAGCGGATGGATGAGTCTGCGGAGCGCGCCTGGTTTGTCTGGGGTGCTTCATTGCACTATGCTGACGGGCGGCTGGCCAATCTGCAAGTCCATCCAGAACCCTGCGGAGGTACTTCTTCCTGGCGGGGCTGTCGCGGTCCTTCGATAGCCATTCGAGAAACTTATCCCTGTCCACGCGATAGGTCTTGGAATCCGCAACCACGATAAACTTCTGTGCCTTCCATGATGCCTCGAACAAGTCCCACCCGCCCGCGAACATGAACGCGGCCCATCCACGGCATACGGCTTCGTACAGGGACCTCGCCCGGACTTCGGCGCTGTGTTCGACGCCAAGGGCATCACGAAAATAAAACGCGGCAATCTACCATTTGGGATGGTACAGGAGGGGGCTTACAGTCTACGCCGACAAGGCCAGTGGTACACTCTGCGAATGGCACGCAGCCGAGTCAAAAGCCCCGAAGGTGAAGTGAAATCAATACGTCCGACACTTCTTCTCGACGGGGATGCCATCGAGAAAAGCAGTTGGCCTGGCCTTCGTAATTATTTCCCGTATTACGAGGAGTTCTGGCGGATGCACTTGTATCCCCTGAGAAGCAGTGGTTCAATCTACCTGCGTCGAGGAATCGATGAAGACTTCGAGTTCCTGGCGATGTTCCACTATTCAGCATTCGTGAACCTTGTCGGGGCTTTAGAAAAAATCAGTAAGGCGAGTCAGAACCTTTTCTTCCCCGGCGACATTTACACGACTTTGTACGCCGCGAACGAACTTGCGGGCAAAGTTATTGAGAAATGGTCCGCAATTTATCAGGAGTGCGAGCGGAGAGACCCACAGATCAATACCACGCGCCTCGAAGAATTAGGAGAAAGATTTCGCAAGTATCGCAATCGGATTCACGAACAACTTCCTGCCGTAGTTTTGGATGCCTACAGTGTACGGATTCCTCGTCCTGAAAAGATGGATTCGTATGTAAAGTGGACCGACGTTCTGTATGCAAACAAACCGGAGGACTTTATCGAGGTCGGAATCCAGGTGAACAATGACTTCCGGTCGCTATGCTCTGCCCTCCAAAACGCATGGAAGGAAATGTGCGAGCTGTCGGCGAAGCTCTTGAAGAATCAAGACTACATGCAGAAGCGTGGGAAAGGAGAGTCTGTTACGCTGCGCGCAAGTTTTGTAGTGCAATCCGTTTCCAGCAACACGTCGCTCGCATACTCTCCCACTGCGGTGGCCGCTGTACTGCCCTCACCAGGTTCACGTTTCGACAAAGGGAAACGCTAGTGGGTGCGTGTTACGTTTTCGTTGTAGGGACCTCAAGGAGGCCGAGCAGTCTGTCAACTTTATTACACTCCTGAAAATGTAACCTACCCCGCCCAAAACTGGCCGCCCTTGCACTTCCAACGGTCACTATTGTGTTGAACAGTTGTCCGTCGAAGGTAAGCGTGTGCCGAGGCCGACAGGCTCCCAAGGCACCTTCCGTTCCGACGGAGGTCTGGATAACAAACCAGTGAGTTTAGATGAAAAAACTCACTAACTTCCGTCAGCACGTGTCTCATGGTCGTTGACAAGGGCCAATCCTGAGTCTGTGTTCAAATCAGCCACACAACTATTCGGGTGGGATGTCCAAATTTGACCACCGCTTTTGGACTGCGGCGGACCGCAACTGGATTTTGTGGTACTACACACGTAAATCCGCGAGGGAGTCCGTGGGGCCGCTACCGATACAAACAAGGCTTCCTTTCGATTCGTCGAGGTTTTAGAGGTTTTAGTTGACGGTAACTGAATTTCTTGCTACGAAGAAATTTCACTCTGCAATGAGGCAATCTGGTGAGTTCGCTACCGAAGTCGACTAGGAAACAAAAGGGAAGGGTTTCTTTCGATCCCCAAGTGTTTCTTTCGACGGTGGGCGCGGCAAGGACTATTACTCAGTGCTCAAAAGACTACAAAATCTTCTCCCAGGGTGATCCCGCCGAGAATGTTTTCTATATTCAGCACGGTAGGGTAAAGATCAAGGTCAAATCCAAGCAGGGCAAAGAAGCGGTCATTGCAATCCTAGGCGCTGGTGAGTTCCTTGGTGAGGCATGCTTAATAGGTCAGACTGTCTGCCTGGCGACGGCTACCGCGATTGCACCTAGCACTATTCTTAGAATTGAAAAGAACGAGATGCTGCGTGTCCTCCACGAGGAGCGTACGTTCTCAGACCTTTTCATACCATACGTGCTTTCACGCAACGTGCGCGCCCAGGAAGATTTGGTCGATCAACTTTTCAACTCCAGCGAGCAACGGCTGGCCCGCACTCTTTTGCTGCTCGCCAATTACGGTAAGGAAGGCACACCCGAAACTGTAGTTCCGGAGATAAACCAGGAAACCCTAGCAGGAATGGTTGGCACGACCCGGTCACGCGTGAGCTTTTTTATGAATAAGTTCAAGAAGTTAGGCCTTATCGATTACAAGAACGGATTGCGAGTGCATAGGTCCCTTCTAAATATCGTTCTGCACGACTAGCCTCCTTATCGCGTAAGGCAATCTAGGGCAGTCGCAGGGTACAATTGGTTTCCTGAGGGATTACTCAATTCTGAGCAATTTTGCACACCTTCGTTTCTTACCTCCATACCTTAATTGAACAGTAACTGAATGACTACATTAGGGTATTTACCTAGATAGCTTCGTAATCGTGTGCACCCTAGGGTTAGAGCAGCAAGAGCCCTTAATGCCCCCCTCTTGAAACCGACGCAAAAAGGCACTCAGCTCAAGAGGTGAAAAGAACATGGCCTACTACAGCGGGCCCAGTACTAATCCAATAAAGAAGAACCAGCTAAGCATCGGACGCCCCAGGCAGATCGAACGGCGTCGCGCAACCCGCCATCACTTCGTAAGCGCCGTGGAAGTGATCAATGTGGAATCACGGAAGCAACTCATTTCCCTTACTCGCAACTTGAGTCTCTGCGGTTGCTTCGTCACAGTTAAGGCTCCTTCCCCCAAAGGGACAAGAGTTAGCCTGAAAATCTCAAATTCCAAATCGAACTTCTCCGCTGTAGGTGATGTGACCCATAACCTGTTCGACGAAGGGATGGGCATCGAGTTTGTCCAGGTTGAGGGCAAGGATCAAGCGGTTCTCGAAGAGTGGCTGGCCGAGGCAAGCGCGAATGCCGTCGGACATGAATTCTAATTGTCAACGACCATGAAGCTATACGGCGTGGTATCCGGTTTCTTTTTACCAGCGACTCTCTGGGAATTTGCGACGAAGCCGAAAATGGCGAGCAAACATTTGAGAAGGTTAGGGAGCTAAGCTCGATCTGGTAATTTTCAACGTCAGTATGACCGTGATGAACGGCGTCGAGGCCGCTCGGGGCAGGCATGCGATGGTCAGTCTGCAAGTCCATCCATAACCCTGCGGAGGTATTTCTTCCTGGCGGAGCTTGTCGCTGTCCTTTCGGATAGGAAGCCCTTGGCAGCTCCTAGTTCCGCAACGACGACTTAGAACTTTGTCCATCCCCCAATTGCATTATTCACCCGCTTGTCGGGCAATTGCGCCAGCGCTATCCCGAGGTTTACCGCGCCGTCGCCAAACAGGAACAACGGGCGTCGTAGACAGCGGAGCGTTTTTGAAATGATTGACAGTTGGACGAAGCAATCCCCGAGCGGCAAAACCGTAACCTTCAAGATCGAGGGGACCGGAAGTCCGGTTTTGTGTACTCCGCGAAGATGGACGGGCGGGACATCAAGGAAATCACAGGTTTTCGGGAGCAGCTTACACGCGAAGGAGTGGAGGTCATGTTCGCCAATTACGTCGCTGGAAAGTACCCCACGCTCCATTTACCGCAGGCCGTAAACCGGAGCAAGGGGCAAATCAATGCCCAGCTCTCCTATCCACGGACGCCGCCGATCCAACCGGATCGTTACGAGGAAGCAGGCGTTCTGCAAGTTGAGCGGGAGTAAGTATCTCCATTGCGGCCCGGATCATATCTCTTCTATCCTTCAGTGTAAGTGCCTTCGATTTGCGAGGGAACTGAGATACTCTTCTTGCAGTCCATACGGGGTCTTCACTGTCCATAGCCGCGCTGCGCTTTTGTGCTTGACACAACATAAGCTATAGGAGTATAGCATAAGTGAAGACGTATTCGACCAAAGAGGCAGCAAGGCAAGCCGGGATACATTGGGTGACCTTACTGAGATGGCTGGCTGCTGGTAAGGTTGTCGCGTCGGAAGAAATTGGAATGAATGGCGGTAAGCATTGGCGGTGGACGTCGACGGACATCTCCAAGATTAGGAATTATAAAAAACAGCATTTTCGCGAAGGCCAAGGAAGAAGAAGCAAGAAGCAAGAAGCAAGAAGTAAGAAGTAAGAAGTAAGAAGTAAGAAGTAAGAAGTAAGAAGTGAGAAAGGCAACTGACAGAGCGGGACGCGCCAGTGCGGTAACACGGACGCGCCCCTAACCACAGTCGCACGGTTAAGGTGCAACGATGGCTGCAGGAGAAGTTATCCATTTCCGATTCCGGGCGCAACTTTACTGCAGCCCAATCGCCCGGCTGTTTTTCCCACCTGCGCAGGTGGCTGAACCTCCTCCCTAGCTGAAAGCAGGACACATGTTTGCCGAGAGCGGTCCCCTTTGTGACCGCTTTTGCCACTCGTTTGCCCAATCGTTGTTTTGAGAATTCGGCAGCCCATGCAAAGAAGGAAGGACTTTAGGAACTATGAAGGCAGACTCGTTCGGGGAGATCTTTTTATGGAACCGCGAGATGGACTGCCTGATTCGCGTCCTGCAACGCAGGGAGTCGAGCGGAATTCTTTCCAAGCACGAGATGAGAGTCTACTGGGTCCAGCTGGAAGAGGTTCGCGCTCGACTCAATGCCGATTTTGCCGGCAGAACGGCCACCTCTGAGCGAGCCGACCAAAGTCGTTTGAAGAGACAGCGAACCGCGTGGGAACGCAAGACTCCGGAGAGCAACCAAAAAGATTTGCCTCAATGAACACGCGACCGTCTGACCGAAACGAACGCGATTCGGTTGTAGACGTCCTGTGGTTTCAGTGGACCCATAGGAAAAATCGTTTACCGACACGCTTTTGGTTGCGTGTGAATTTACTGCAGCGTAAGCAAGAGAGCGCGGATGGGGGAATGGAAAGCTCAAATCAGCCTGCGGGTCCGGCAAGCTCTGCGAGCTGAGCTGGAAGAATTTGCTGTCCGCGAGCGACGGAAGCTGGGGAATATCACAGAACTCATCCTGGAATGGGCCTTCGAGCAGCTCAAAACTGCTGGGTCCACTGAACGCTTGCTGAAATACAAGATTCGCTTGCCTGACACTGCTGCCACGGGACGGAAGCTCCACAAATGATTTATCGGCGACAGTTCTCTTCAGAGCAAATCGAAAAGATTGCCAGGACAAAGGATGCGCTTGGACGCTTAAGAGCAAATCCCGCGGACGCCGTTGCGGTACTGGCGCTCTATGAAACTTGTGGTCGGGAACTTCAAGAAGTTGGAGTCCGCTACTTCGGAAAAAACCAGCTTGGAAAGAAAGCTGTCCTTAATCTTCTTGTTGCTGTGGTTTCGCGCGCGTGGAGCTACGATCCGCAATCCATGAGTGCCTCAGAATGGGTCAGCCGGGTGGCCGACGCCGAGGCGAGAAAACTGTGGGAAGCGCTGGACGCGGGTGGCAGTGGGGACCAACTCACAAGGCGGGCGATGTGAGCCCTCGCGGATTGCCAAGACCAGTTCCCTTCTGTTGGCTACCTCCCCGAGAAGGCGAAGCCACTGCAGGAGTTATTCAACGCCTTTTGGTGGTCGGAAAACCGAGCACAAGATCAAGTAGTGGCATGCCAGGATCGATTTCATTTCTTGACCATTGGTTCGTTTGGGCGGTAGCTTCCGATCGTTTTAATTGCCCATTCCCGATTCTACCCCAGCGTGCGCATTTCCATCCTTTGCTGTGTCCGGCCTGGATCAAATCTTCTTTCCCGAGATTACTAAACCGTGTCGCGAATATGGCTCCCGGTCGTCCAGTCCTTAAGCTGTTGAGTATGTATGCGTTGGCAAGTGACCTAAACCGAAAGCCATTGACAATAGACAACTCCGCGGTATATGCAAGCATGTTGAAAGGCCGGTTCAGTTGTGATGAGTCGGCCGGCAAGACAAGCGGTTCGGTCCCCGGGACTCTTGACAATCAGGGGAGAGCACTCGGGTCTTGACTCCTTCCAGGCAAGGTCGGTGGATAGCTCTTTGTCACGTGGAACGTGGTCGGTTTCCCGACCAGCAGCACGCGACTTCGTGTTGGGGCATATAACGCCGTGGGCGCGAAAGAGACTCCTGTCCGCGCGCGGGTCCACTGCTATCCGCTCGACTCAAGTTCCGACATCTCTAAGCTCACCGATGAAGAATTGATGGATTGTCTTAGGTGCGGGGGGCATGAAGCTCTCACCGTTTTATTTGACCGGTACCACCATCTTGTGTTCAGCATAGCTTTGCGAATCGTTCGAGATCCGGGCGAGGCTGAGGAAGTTGTCCAGATCGTGTTTCTCGATATCTTTCGAACCGCGGCAAATTTTGACTCTCGAAAGGGCATACTTAAGGGATGGCTCTTGCAGTTCGCCCACCACGGGGCCCTGCACAGGAAGCGGCATCTTGTTGCCAACCACTTCTACCGTTGGGAGGACCTCGAAGCTGTGTTAGAAGGCGGGGCATGTTCCCCACTGGCATGCGAATCGCCGGAAGTCAAGCGGCTCGCGGAGGAGATGTTGGGGAAACTCAAACCACGTCAGCGGGCAGTCGTTGAGTTGACGTATTACGAGGGGCTAAGAGCGGAAGAAATTGCTGACCGCTTGGGGGAATCGGTTCACGCAATTCGACACGATCTTTACCGTAGCCTCGCGGCGCTTCGGGCAGCGTTTGGAAACGGTCATGAAAAGCGATAGCAAACTTGTGCGAGCTGCCATCCGCCTCTGGCCAAAAAGCCATGGACGTTATAAAGAAATGTGTGCATTGGCGGCCACGGCCCAGCTTCGCGGGAAAGAAATGAGTGAATTGAACGCACATATCTCCACCTGCGATTCGTGCCGCGAGTTTTTGTGGTCTGTGGGACAGGTAAGCGTGCAGGTGATGCCATTGCTCGCTGAAAATGGCGCGCCTGCGGCGGACATTGTCCCGCCGGACGGCATGCGCGCGAGGTTCCTGTCACGAATTGGTTCGGAAGAGTTGGTCAACGAAATCAATGGAGGGTCGCGCCTGCACCCGTTTGTTCGCGAAAAGCCATTGTCGTCAAGGTTTGGAAAAGAACGGGATGGAGAACAGGTTATATATGTCGAACCCGCTCCCTCAGAGCCAAAATCGAGTCTGTTTTGGTTGCTCTCGCCCTCCGCGGCGGTGATGGCGGTTTGCGTGATTGTAGGCACTGTGGCGTTCTATGCCGGCATGTGGAAAGGCAAGAACACACCGCAGCGACCGACCCAGGTGAAGGCACCAAGCACTGTGGCACCAGAGCGTACCTCCCAGGAGGGTGACGCTGAAAGGTTGAGTCAGCTTGGGGCGCAAAAATCCGAGCTAGAAAGAACGCTTGCGAAGCTGAAACGGGAGCTTTCGACTTTGCAGAGCGAAAAACAATCGCTGAGTGATGAGTTGACGACAGCCAAAGACAAACTCGCTACGCTTACGATCCAAGCGAAGAGTGCATCGGAGCGCTCCTCTACCGAGCTTCAGGATGCGCAAAATAAGGTAGCGACACTTCAAAACCGGGTCGAGGTACTCAGCGAGCGATTCGCAGAGTCCGAAGTCAAACTTGGTGTGCAGAGACAAATGACCGAGGATCTGGCAGCGAAGCTTGACACGACGGAAGAGGATCTCCGACGTCAGAACGATCTTAAGTCGGCCAAGCTGGAGTTGGGTGATTTAGTAGCCGCACGGAACCTGCACATCGTGGACGTTTACGATGCGGATTCAAACGGGAAGCGGCAACGGTCGTTTGGGCGAGTTTTTTATGTTGAAGGGAAATCACTCGTGTTTTATGCCTATGATTTGGACGCCCCCGGTCAGTTCAAAGCAAATGTGGTTTTTCATGTCTGGGGTGAGAAGGCCGGCGTTAAAGAGGTGGCGCATAGCCTGGGCGTTCTCCACAAAGACAACGGTCAAAGTCGTTGGGCGATGACGTTTGATGATCCAAGGGTACTTGTTAAGATTAATTCAGCGTTTGTAACGACTGAAGTTGACAGCAAACAGCACAACGAACCCCACGGCAAAAAAGTTCTTTACGCCTACTGGGGAAATCAACCAAACCATCCATAGTTGGCTTCCCGTTAGCCGGTCTGCATCAACCACAAACTATCTCCAAGGATTGTCCTTCCGCCTGTTCACGGACAGATCGAAATTATTTGAATTTTCGATGGCGAATTCGTCGCGGATGGCGGCCACCTAAGGGACAAGGGAAGGTCACTCGATGATGACACTGCCTCGTCTCCTGCGGATCGCCAGTCCGTCGTTATTCGTCGTCATATGGTTTGCCAGTGCTGTCATGGGACAGACTGAGACCGCTACGGTTTCGGGGCTGGTCACAGATCGGACAGCTGCCGCCGTGTCTGGAGCGGAAGTGCGGCTTCAAAGTGCCGAGCGTGGGACGGTCACAACCACGACTACGAACAATTCTGGTATCTATGTTTTTCCAAACGTTCAGCCTGGCCAGTACCAAATCAGTATCCAAAAGCAGGGATTTAAGCAGGTAGATTTGCTTGGCCTCATTGTCAATATTCAGGATCACATTGATCAAAACTTCAGGCTGGAGGTTGGCTCGGTCAACGAGAGCGTAACAGTCGAGGCGGGCGCGTCTATGATCAATACGATGGATGCGTCGGTCAGCACAGTGGTTGATCAGACGTACGTAAAAAACATGCCGCTCAATGGGCGCAGCTTCCAGGATTTAATCCTGCTCACGCCGGGGGTTGTAACGCAAACGCCCCAAGCTAATAACCCAGGGGTGACCGGCCTTGGAATGACTGGTGAGTTCAGTGTGAATGGCCAGCGACCGGAATCGAACTATTACACGGTGGACGGTGTAAGCGCTAATGGGGGGGCAACTGCGGGTTTGAATATGGTGATCGGGGCAGGCCCTAGCGGTTCAGTGCCTACGGCGACGGCTTTGGGAACCACGCAGGCTCTCGTCTCCATTGATGATCTCCAGGAGTTTCGTGTGCAGAGTTCGACCTATTCCGCTGAGCATGGGCGCAATCCGGGTGGCCAATTTGCGTTCGAGACAAAATCAGGCACCAATCAATGGCATGGCACGGCATACGACTACTTGCGTAATGGGGCGATTGATGCCCAGGACTGGTTCAACGATTACTTTGGTAAGCCGGAACCTGCCCTTCGGCAGAACGATTTCGGCGGCACACTGGGCGGACCAGTCAGAATTCCTGGCCTGTACAACGGTAAAGACAAGACATTCTTCTTTGTTTCGTATGAGGGGCTGCGTCTGGTTGCGCCACAGGCAGCAACAGTAACCTTCGTGCCGGATGCTGCTCTGCGCGCGAACACGGTTGCACCTCTGAACCAGGTGCTGAATGCTTTCCCTGTGCAAAGCCCCAATGGCATAGACGACACGGCGCATGGGGTTGCTCAATTTATCGGAAGTTGGTCGAACCCGAGTTCGATCGATTCGACGAGCGTCCGGCTTGACCAAGTCGTGAACGATAAGCTGAGGCTCTTCGTCCGATTCAGTGACGTCCCTTCCAAGTCGACGATTCGGGAAACACAGCCCACCGGTGGAAATCCATCAATGAGCCAAACTACAGCCTATACCCCGCGGAGCTATACAGCGGGCGCCAGTAGCGTCTTCGCGAGCCGCCTCAGCAACGAGTTTCGCCTCAATTACAGTTCGAACGAAGTGACGGCTCGTGCTGTCATCGATTCATTCGGGGGCAGCACACCTGTCGATCTGGCGCAACTCACAGGGTCCAGCGTTGACAGCCAGCCAGAAGTCATCCTTCAGTATGCTGGGTATCGCATTGTTATGCTTCAGCAGCGGATATCAGCGGTTCAAAGACAATGGAATCTCGTGGACACAGTGGACCTCTCTTGGGGACGTCATCACTTCAAGTTTGGGATCGATTATCGTCGGCTTACTCCGATTGCGACTCCACCTAATTCAGCCCACCTGTTTGACTACTTTAGCGTGGCTGCTGTCCAAGCGAACCGGGCCCTCACAATAGCCGTTAGTACTGTTCCTTTCTACCCGCTGTACACAAACTTCTCGGCGTTTGCGCAGGATGAATGGAGAATGTCACACAAGCTAAGCCTCTCCTTGGGACTGAGGTGGGATGTAAACCCGGCGCCCGGTGTAACTCAAGGTTCGAACGCTTATACCGTTCAAGGGTCCGGCCCCAATACGTGGGCGCTGGCGCCGCAGGGCACGCCATTATGGCAGACTGCCTGGTACAACTTTGCACCGCGCCTTGGTGCCGCATATATTCTCCGCGGCACGCCGGGCCGGGAAATAGTTGTGCGGGGCGGTGGCGGTGTCTTCTTCGATACCGGTCAACAGCAGGGATCGTTCGGCTTCGATGGGCCAGGTTTCCAGGCAGTAAAGGTTCAGCCTGGAGCGTTTCCTTCGCCTGCAGCGCCTTCTCCTGTCATTGTGAACCCGCCTGTGCCGGGTTCGTACGGCGCTCAACCCATTGTATTCCCAGCGCACCTGCAGCTGCCGTATACGCTTCAGTGGAACGCCAGCATCGAGCAGGCGCTGGGCAGCTCACAGGTTCTTACGGTTTCGTATGTAGGGGCGCACGCAGGGAGATTGCTGAGAGAAGCTCAAATTTCAACGCCCAGCAACCCAAATGCAAAGACGTTTCTCTTTGTCGATAGTGGACTGATGTCGGATTACGACGCGCTGCAGATTCAGTTCCGTCGGAGATTGAGCAGGGGGCTAACGACGTTGGCTTCGTATACGTGGTCGCACTGCATGGACTACGGGTCACAAAATTATACGTTGGGATATCAACGGGGTAATTGCGATTTCGATGTTCGGCATAATTTTTCGACTGCTTTTTCTTACGACCTACCGAATCTTGGAGAGAACAGGTTTCAACGGGCCGTGTTTCACAATTGGGGTCTCGACGACCGTCTAACCGCGAGAACTGGTTTTCCGATTACGCTAAACGGAAATCAGAACTTTGATTCTGCAACGGGACAATCGTTCAACTCCGGGCTCGATCTAGTTTCGGGCCAGTCCGTCTATTTGTATGGCTCCAATTGCACCTCTGTTCTCCAAGGGATGGGAGACCTTCTTCCGGGACAAGGATGTCCGGGAGGCCGCGCGATTAACCCCAATGCGTTCGCTCCTCCGGCTTCTGGTCTGGGAAACGCGCCTCGCAACTTTGTGAGGGGTTTTGGAGCTTGGCAGATGGATCTGGCGCTCCGGCGGGATTTTCCAATCCATGAAGGGCTGAAGCTCCAGTTCCGTGCCGAGGCATTTAATATTTTCAATCATCCGAATTTCGGAACCATTAGCGCGTTCTGTGGTGGCACTCCAGGCGTACCTGGTTGCACAAACCGGCAATTCGGCCAGGCTACAGGCACGCTTGCAAGTACGCTGGGAGTCCTGAGCCCGCTTTACCAACAAGGCGGGCCACGCTCCATGCAGTTTGCTCTGAGATTAGTTTTCTAATTCAATCTGGAAGGGCACATGAAATCGTGTCTTCCCCTGAAATGGCACGGCTTTATCCACAGAGGGAAGGCTATATCCAGACTCTGGGGCATTGAATCAGCTTTCGTCGTTGCGATGAATCCAAAAGAGAAGCTGATGTTTCCGAGAAAAAAGAAGCTCGTCTTGTTCCTTATCCTTGCTCCTGGATGCATTGGTTGCATTACGCCAGAAATCGCATTTGCGCAACAGGCTAGCGCATTGCCCGTAGAGGACGTTCTTCGGGAGCGCTCTTTTGCGCAATTGTCTTCCATCGAGTTTTCTCCTGATGGCAAATGGTTGGTTTACGGTGTCGAAGGTCAAGAAGAAGCCAAGCCGAATGAAAAAGAACCGGAGCCTCGGAGAGTGGTTTCCGAGTATGTGAGGGGTGAGAACGTTTGGCTCTTGAATATCGAAACAGGCGAGGCAAGGAACCTCACGAGCGGAAAAGGCAAGAACTGGCACCCGACATGGTCTCCTGATGGAAGATTCCTTGCGTTTCTCTCAGATCGTGAGGGGGGTGGGCGGGCGCTAATGTGGATTTGGGATGCGACGAAGGATGCCTTGAACAAAGTTCCAGACATCGATGTCGACACATGGCAGCCGATGAAGTGGACGCCTGATAGTCGCAGTATCTTTGTGACTGTAAAACCGCAGCGCTTGTCTGCTGGCGCGTCTGAGAAAAGGAAAGAGTCCGACGCCGAACCCGAGAAACCTGCCGGACAAAAAGAGCAAGGTCCAACTCTGCATCTGTACCAATCGAGTTTCACCGGGCCGCGCGACAGGGAAGGTCCGCAATCCGATCCTTGGGATCTGAATCGATTCTTGCGGGACCTAGTTAAGGTTGACGTTGTTACGGGCCAGACTCGAGTATTGGTTCACGATCAGAGAATTCAAGCATATAAGATTTCATCCGATAGTTCACGCGTCGCGTATGCAGTTGAGAAACGGTTTGAGAAACCGGGATCACAGCAGTTACTTTACGACCTTGTGGTACTAGCACTTTCGACGATGAAAGAACGAGTCGTCGCGGCGGACGTCCGACTCAGCGATGGGGACTTCAGTTGGTCGCCGGACATGCAGCTGATCAGCTATCAACCGGATGGGCCCGAGGAGAAGATTCGTGACTGCTACATCGTCAACGCAGAGGGAGGACCTCCACAAAATATATCAAAATTCTTGCCTTTGCAGCAATCACGTCGTGGTTATTCATCAGTTCCATTGTGGGACAGGAGTGGCCGTTATACTTATTTTCTCCATGATGGAGCATTATGGCGGGCTTCCGTCAGCGAAGGCAAAGCATGGCAGATCGCTCGCATCCCAAATCATCAGATCAATTTGTCCATTTCACAATCCCATGACTTGTTATGGACGGACGGTGGAAACTCGACCGTAATTGTAGCGCATGACGATGTCGGGAAACAGGACGCGTTCTACAGGATCAACTTGGAGAACGGGGAAAGTGTCAAGCTTGTAGAAAACGGTGAGTGTTACACTTGCACGGCCATGCAGCGCCCAATTGCGGTGGCGCGAAATGGAAAACAATTAGCGTATGCGGCAGAAGATGCCAAGCGTGATTCTGATCTCTGGCTGAATGATGCAACTTTTAAACACCCTCGGCGGCTCACACATCTCAATCCTCAGTTCGACAACTATAAGTTGGGGGCCGCCCGGCTTATTGACTGGCTCAGCGACGATGGCGAGCGGTTGCGAGGAGCTTTGCTATTACCCTCCGACTATCAGGAAGGGAAGCGCTACCCTCTCGTCGTTTGCGTTTATGGTGGGGCGCATCTCTCCGAGAGTTTCGATCTGTTCGGGCTTAATAGTAATGCAGCCGTACACCCACAATTGTTGGCCACCCGTGGCTATGCAGTGCTCCTGCCAGATTCACCGGCGCACGAAGGAACACCGATGGCTGATTTGGCAAAGACGGTGCTGCCAGGAGTGAATAAGGTCATCGAGATGGGAATAGCGGATCCAGAGCGGTTAGGAGTGATGGGACACAGCAACGGAGGCTACAGCACGCTGGCACTGATCGTCCAGACCAAGCGGTTCAAGGCTGCCGTTAGCGTGGACGGCATGGGAGATCTAGTTGCTACATACGGCGGGATGAAAAAAGACGGAGCAGCGTTCGGAACCTCGTTGGAATCCAGCCAAGACGCCATGGGTGGAACTCCCTGGCAAGTTCGAGAAAGATATATCGAGAATTCCCCGTTCTTTTATCTGGATAGAGTCCAGACGCCATTGTTGATTGTGCACGTGGCCGGTGACCCCGTAGTCCCGTCATTTCTAGGCGATCAGATTTTTGTGAGTCTTCGAAGGCTTGGGAAAGAGGTCGAGTACGCCAAATACGATGGCGAGAGTCACGCGCCGAGGGGTTTTGTAAATCAAGTGGACCACATCAATCGTATGCTCGCTTGGTTTGAAAAATATCTTCAGCCCAACTAACTATTAATAGACTGTCGGAGCGTCCGCTGTTTTGGACGCTCCGACAGAGCCTGGTTTAGCTTTCCCAGTCTGCGTAACCATTGGTAGATTCGTTTTGGAATTGGCTATCCAGTGGTTGCGTTGTGCTTCCCTTATTTGGTCCGGTACCCTGAATAGCATTGATCGCGGGCGTCAATGCAGTCAGTTCTGGATTTTCATATTTCATGGTGTTCACCTCCCTTCTTTGATGGATTTGCGTACGCAGCTTGCTAGCTAGCTGAACTTTTGGACTGCGCGGGGGCTGAGACTTCCTTCGCTCCAAGAGCAGAGGAATAGCTGTGTCTTCTTGCCGCCATTGCGTTTGTCAGGACTCCTTGAATCATGAGGTGACGTAGCCAGGCCTCAAGCTTCAATGTACGCTTCAGGCTTTCGATGGGAGCTTCCCCGTCACGCCGAGCCTTCTGCAATGCTTCTTCAAATCGCTCTAGATCGATCACCCCCACGTAACTGCTGATCATGTGTTGCCCGATCTCAGTCACGCTGGGCCATTCTACCGAGATGCTTTTCGCCGTCTTTTGCGGAACAGTCTCTTTCTTTCTTCGGCTCAGGATCTCGCCCGGGACAATGCCGACAAGGGCACGTCTCATCAGAAAACGGCGCTGTCCCAGGCCGACGATCTGTTCCCGAGGAATGGCGTACGCGAATTCCAGAAAATCTCGGTCATAGTAGGGATAGCGCACTTCGCGGAGCAATTCTGAACTGAGGTGGCAATGCGCCACGAACCTCCGATTGGCCCCCAACTTATCAGTATGGTCTTGGAAGCTTGGCAAAGGACCGAACAGTTTCACTCTGAGTGGATAGCCCCGAAAGGCATTACGATTCCGACGAACGAAGCTGGGATGAAGCCAGTGAGGCGGGTGCATCTCTTTGAGCACGTTTACGCGAGACGAGAAGAATCCTTGTACAGCTTCCCAAAGCAAAGGGAGCCGAGATTCTCCCATCTTCGCGGCCCAGGCGTTCAGCCGATGAGCGAGTGTGAAGAATCGTGCTCTGGCCAGGAGATTCTGGAGTTCTGGCGTTGCTGCAGGCACGCCGTCGCCTGTGACTTCTCCTCCGATTCCGGAGAGCGTGACACGATATCCCCGTGACATGATGTATGCGGCATTCTGCTTAAAAAACTCGGATTGGCCATTATTTGCAATCGGAGTCGCTGTAAAGCGATCGCTTTCAAATTCGGCTCCGAAACGTTTTTCTGAGCTATCCTTTCTTAAAGAACGGCCATCGATGTGGTGACCGACGCAGCCGCGCCTTTCTTCAACTTTCGTGAAGTAGGGAAGTTCACCCCAGTTTGGGTTGGACCCGTCGTACCAAGTGACCGTGTCCAGGCGCGGGCAATCGGTGTGGGCGCCAGCGATGATGAGGTCCGCCATGCAGACGATGGAGGAAGAGTCCATGCCGCCGCTAAGTTCGGCGAGGACGGGGCGGTCCGAGCGCAGTCTGCGCTGGACGGACGTGAAGAAGGCGGAGCGGAAGTGCTCTTCGTATTCGGCGTCGGTGCGGTAGCGTATTCTCTTGCCTGGATCAAAATCCCAGTACCTGTTTATGACATGCTTTTTTCTATTGCGGATCAGCACCGACGAGGATGGTGGGACGGCCTGGATGCCGACGTACGGTGTCAGATGCGCGGCGGGAAACATCGTGGCGAACCAGCCGGCAATGTACTCTTCGCAGATTTCGAAGGTTCTGCTCGCGTACAGGACCAGCGGATCGAGAATCGTGCTCCACGTAAGGTGATCCTTCTCCATCGAGTAGTAGAGATGTTTCGTGCCAATGGGATCCTTGGCGAGCAACAAGGAGCGCTCGCGCGGATTCCAGATCGAGAGCGCCCAGTCCCCAATGAGCTTGCCGAAGCACCTGTCGCCCCACCGTTCGAACGCCGCCGCAACGATTTCAATGTCCGTGGAGCTGATGGTCAAGAACTCGCGCAGCTCGCTGATGAGCTCGGCGCGATTGTCCAAACGGCCATCCCAGGTGATCACGGCGCCGGATGCGGAGATATGCGGCTGCCTTTCGAAATGCGATTCCTTGGTGGTGTTGAAGGCGCGATAGAGGATCTTTACACCGCCCATCGAATAAGACTCATTGCTGTCGGGCCCATACGGAGCGAGAGTTGCGTTGACTCTTTCGATATAGTCAGGGGCGGGCGACTGGCCTTCAAAATTCCATTTTCCAAACTGAACGCTCATGATTTGCTCTCCCCCTACCGTTCGCTGTCGACATGTTCGTGGCGGTCTTTTTGCTAACCTCGTATGGAAGCGTGGAGTATCAACTCAGACTTCGGCGTCGTCTCCATATTCATGACACCTAAGGTGCGAAGATTCCTGAGCCACTCTTCCACGAAGATCGTACGCATCAACGTGACCATGGGAACTTCTTCGCCGCGCCGCGCCTTCTGCAAGGTAGCCGAAAAATGTTCTGAGTCAACAATTCCCAGCGAAGTGCTCACCATGTGCTGGGTCATCTCCGCCCAATGGGTCCATTCCTTCGAGATACGCACCAGGGGCGTCCGGGCGACGAACGCTTTCCCCTTCTTGTTCAGGATCTCGTCTGGAACGATGCCAACGAGTGCGCGACGCATCAGGGAGCGGCGTTGGGTCGGGCGGACCAGTTGCTCCCGCGGAATCGCGAACATAAATTCCAGCAGGCCGCGGTCCAGATAGGGATAACGTTTCTCGAATGGCGGTTCGAATGGCAAAGCGGTACGCGCCAGTTGCCTTCGCAATCCATTCACCATGCTTATGTTGTCCTGGAAGCTCGGCAGGGGACCGAACAGCTTCGTCCGGGAGGGATAGCCTGTAAGCGTGGCCCAGTGCCGCTTCACATAGTTGGGCTGCAGCCACGCAACCGGCCGCATGTATTTCGGGACGCCAACGAGCCTGGGAGGAAAGAATCCCCGCGCCGCTTCCCAGAACAGATGGAGCCATGGCTTTCTTTTTTCCAGCGCCCATACTTTCAGTTGATGAGCGAGCCCCCGGAATTGTGCTCTTGCGAGAAGATCTTCGAGTTCCGGTGTCGGTGTCGGCACGCCACCCATAGTCTCGTCGCCACCCATGCCGGAGAGCACGACGCGATTCCCTTGCGAGGCTAGGCACATCCCGAATTGGGGGGAAGGGCGGCCATCGTAGCCGGGAGTTGGCACAAAGCGCGTGTTAGGAGATTCAGGACGTCGTTGGGACGCGGGCCCTTTTTCCAGGCCGACGTCGATGTGCCAGCCGGTGCGGCCCCGTTTTTCTTCGACTTTGGTGAAATAGGGGCGTTCGTTCCAGTTGGGTTCGGAGTCGTCGTAGTAGGACATCGTATCCAGGCGCGGGGTTTCGGCGCCGCCACGGGCGATGACCCTATCGGCCATGCAAACGATGGAGGAGGAGTCCCGCCCGCCGCTAAGTTCGGCGAGCACCGGTCTATCGGAACGGAGTTTATGCTGAACGGCCTTCGCGAAGACAGTGCGGAAGTGCTCCTCGTATTCGGCGTCGGTGCGGTAACGGATACTCTTGGTGGGATCGAAATCCCAATATTTGCTGACCGTGTGCTTTCCGGGGCGGAGCAACACGGACGAAGACGGCGGGACAGCATGAATACCAACGCAGGGTGTCAGATGCACGGCCGGAAACATAGAGAACCAGCCGGCGATGTACTCTTCGTTGAGTGCGAAGGTTTTGCCAGCAAACCGGACGAGTGGATCGAGGACTGTGCTCCAGGTGACCTGATTTTTGTCGAACGAATAGTAGAGATGGCGCGTACCGATGGGATCTTTGACCAGGAGCAATGACCGGTCGACAGGGCTCCAGATAGAAAGAGCCCAATCGCCGATAAGTTTGGCATAGAAATTGGCGCCCCATTTTTCGTAAGCCGCAGCAACAATAGCAACGTCTGTAGAATCGAAGGCCAGAACGTTTCTCAGTTCGCTGATAAGCTCGGCGCGGTTGTCCAAGCGGCCGTCCCAGGTGATCACCGCGCCCGACGGAGATATGTGTGGCTGCGTTTCGCGATGCGATTCTTTCGTGGTCCGGAAGGCGCGATAGAGGATGTGTACGCCACCCTTGCAATACGTCTCATTGCTATCAGGTCCATACGGAGCAAGAGCCGCACTGACCTTCTCGACGTAGTCAGGGCCAGGAGGTTGGCCTTCAAAATTCCATCTTCCAAACTGCACGCTCATGGTTCATTCCCTTCCTGCTTGTGGTTGGTTCTCAGCACCTGTCGAGCACTCCATAGAGTTCCGGCGTATACGGCTTATCGTTGACCACGAGGCCATCGACTTCAACCCAGGCGTGGGCCTTGAAGGGCATTTGCAGCGCACCGATGACCATCTGAGCAGGTACTCCATACCGCTTCAAAAGACACGCGGCTGCCGCCGACCGCTGCAAGCAAAGCGCTTCTTTCCAATACCAGATACAAGCCATGTCTACCGCGGCACAGATTCGTTCGACAGCTTCGGGAGATGGAGCTTTCTTCCCAACGGGATATCTTCGGACCTCGTTGTACAGGGCGGCGAAATTCCCACGCGCCAAGTACAGATCAAAGTGAATCAACTTCAAATACGCTTTAATAACAAGAAACGACATGACCGAGTCTTCCTTTAGTTCTGGAATACAGGCTCCAGGAGCCAAGAGTTCCGCAAACCGGGTGAGAGTCTCGCCGAGTCAAGACTCGATGTTGGGTACGAAGATCCAAGTGTTTCATTTTCGTCTGCAAGCTTTTCCATGGCGAAGGCATTGCCCAATTCGGCTGACTTCGTGAGCCACGCGAACCGCGTTTCGAGTGATTTAGGCAAACTATCGCCAATCACCAATCGCAAGCCGGGCTTCTGCATTGCGTACAAGTCGCTGTCTTGAGAGCGGTTTCGAAGCCATCGCTCGTCTTCACTTGGTGAGCTTTCCAGCCATCCACGGAAGCTCGAAGCCGAAACAGTGTTCTTGAGGGAAGAATTCCCTTGTCTTTTCAAAAGAACGATGGAGTGCAGACGAAACTCTAACGCCGAAGCCTTAGTGTCAATTTCAGTATTCCTGGCGACTGTAGCGGCTGTGTTCGTTACTGTCATCGAACTGAACCTCCAGAGTCTCGGATATTTCTACGTATCCTCGAACTTGCGATCGGTCAGGTCACTGTGTAGAGGGCTAGGCCATTCGATATGTTTTTCATCTCGTTCGTGATGGTGCGGAAGGTCAACTATTCCGTCAATCACAAACAGTACGCAGTTGCGGCCAATGTACGCGGATCCGGCCATAAACTTGGCCGAAAGGTCAGATCTCCATATCCAGAATTGTTCGTAGTTCTGGAAGAGAAGTTTCGGTCTCGGGTTCCGATTTGACGGGCGTGTTGTGTGGCTAAGCACACGGGTCACTTGCACTTATTACTGCAACTACCCTGTGAAAACACTTCGAGTCAGTACGACGATGCTCTCAGCCCATTAAGTCCCGATATGCTACACGAAGTGAAGACGAAGCGTCTGGCGGGGAATGCCTATACTTTTCTTCTGATACTTCGTCGCGCCGACACTACGGTGTCTTACGGTTCGCCGTTGACCTAAAACTGTCCACAATTGCAGTTCGGTCACCCTGGTGTGAGCTGAGCATCATCGATAAGCAGCAAATATTGCGTGAGAAGTTTAATAAAGTTCGTTACGTCGCTCGCAGCTCGTTCTTCCGGAATATTATATCGCCGAGCAAGTTGAGCAATGAGCTCGGGAGTTGGTAGGCCAACTGCCAGGTTCTCCCAAATGAGGGCCGCCACGGGATTCAGTTCAAACACAGGGCGGCCAGCGACTTCTAACGTGGCCTTGCCACCTGGTTGTGACACCAGAAACGCTACTCCTGATACCTTCATGCCTACCGTCCGCGCCTTTGGACCAAACCTACGAACCAACTCTGATTCAACGATTCGTCCCAGAACTTTCTGTCGAGCCGGTGGTGCCGTTTCCGAAATCACGAGTCACGGCTTGCAGAGCGCCGCTCTGGTCGCCCGTGACGGTACATTCCTCGTTGCTCGCCACCAGTCCGTACTTGAACAGTCGCCCAAGACTCCATTGTGCATCAGCGGTCGATACGTGATCGCCGTTCCCGCCCAATGTCTCGACCACTTTCGTAGCCGGGATACCAGGACGAGCAGCGATTTCGCGCAGCATCTGGTTGAATCTTTGCGGAGTTGGGGGATCGTACAAATGGCAGAGGAAATAGAATCGAGCCGGCCGTTTCAACCATTCTCGTCCCTCGGCTGTGATGAAACACTTGCAATGCGGATTTCGCTTTCCCGTGGCAAAATGACCAAAACTCTTCTCAAGAGACATGCGGAATACTGCACTCGCAAGATCCTCCTCGCACGGGGCAGTTTTTGCCGCCTGTATCGATTCTCCCCACACTTCTTCATACCGTTTTACAATCACCGGCCAACTGTAATGCTTTTCTGCAGATTGCCTTGCTGCCCGTCCCATTTGCCTTCGAAGCGCTGGATTGTGTAAAAGGCTTTGGATCTTCTCAGATAAGACGGGGATGTCGATGGTCGTGGATTGTGCCAAAGAATCTTCTTCTACCATTGATATCCTGCAGTCGCTTACCTCGAGGGTTTCCAAGCTTGAGGGGAACAAGGATGGAACTAAGAATCCGGTCTCACCGTCACTCACTATGTCGCGGTACCCGTCCCAGTCGGAGACCACAGCCGGAAGGCCATAGGATAGTGCCTCTGCAACGGTCAATCCGAAGGTTTCCTGTATATTGTCGCTGGGCGATACGAAAATATCGGCGCCGGAATACAGCATGTGTTTGTCTCTTGCGGATGGATTCGGCCATATCGTCAAGTTCTGAATACAGCCCAATTCGTTCGCCAGAGCTTTCAAACGACGCGCTTCATTCGTTTGCTTATCGTCACCTGCAATTACCAAATGGGTATTAGTTTCTCTGCGGGATAGCAATGACAGAGCGATAAGCATGGGCCCTAAGTCGCCCTTACTCATCTGTGAAAGACGACCAAAAAAAAGAGTTATGGTTTCCTGTGCTCCAATGTTTAGCAGTTGGCGCAAGTTGATCCGATGCTCAGGCTCCAGGAGTGGAATCGTGACCCCTAGGGGGACAAGAACTCGACGCGGCCGATATGTTATGTTCGGTAGCAACAGCCGACCGACCTCCTCGATATATACGTCGATCGTTCTCATTCCGGCCCTACTGGAACAAAAAAGGAGATCGGCTTCGCAGAGTCCCGCAAAGTAATGCTGTAAGACCGCAAAGACGACGCGTTCCGAGTTGATGGAGTGGATTAATCCACACACGGGTGCATCAGGTCGTTGGAGTTTTCGACGGGTTGTTGCCAGCGTTCGTAATTGTGGATCGAAGGTCGTCAGGACGATTTGGTCAGAATTCGTAATTGGCAACTTGCTTCCAATAGGAACGGCAACTAATCTTTTGACGCTGTCCGCGGTCAAGCCGTCTTCAATCAACTCCTCCTTCTTTTGGTCTGTAAGCCCCGGTACAAAGTAAGCGTCGTACGTTCCGTATTCAAGTAAGGCGCAGAGAGCGGTCCACCCAAACACCCGCGCTCCCATAACCGTTGTCTGATCCCATTGTTCCTGATGACGTTCGGGATTTCTGGGCAAACTAGGAAGGTACAATGCTCTCATCTATTCAGTTCTCCGAGGTGTTTTGAGCGTCATCGAACTGAACCTGCAAAGTCTCGGCCATTTCTCAGCTATCCGGAACTTGCGATCGGTTAGGGTCGCTTTGTAGAGAGCCAAGCGGTTCGAAGCGCGATGGTGCGGAATGCAAGCTATTGCGTCAACTACAAACAGTACGCCTATCCGGCCAATGTACGCAGATCCGGCCCTCCCTTAGCGTGGCCACGGAAGATTGTGCCTAAATGTTCTCACTGGAGATGGGGTAGAACCCTTGTCCGCCAGCCGGGGCCGGAGAGTTATGGAGGAGAGCGTATAGGCCACCATTGCCGACGAGTCGATCATGCGTACCTTGCTCCTCAACGATACCGCCGTTCAGCACAACGATACGATCGACCCATTTGAGCGCTGAGATTCGATGCGAAACAAAGACAATCGTCTTGTCAGCGAAGCGCTCGACCAGATTGGTGAAGACTCTCCGTTCGGAAGGTGCATCCAGTGCTGACGTCGATTCGTCGAGCAGTAGTACGGAGGGGTTCTGAAGCACCAAACGCGCCAGGGCTAGGCGCTGCCGCTCGCCACCCGACAGGAAATTACCTTTTGGGCCGATTGGAGTATCCCACCCTTGCGGTAGGCAGCTGATCAGTTCTCCGAGATCCGCGGTTTCTAGCGCCCCAAAGAGATCTCTGTTCGTTGCGGAAGGCTTCCCCAGTAGAAGGTTCTCTTTCAGCGTTCGGTCGAAGAGGACAGCATCCTGCATGAGATAGCATACGTTCGTCCGAAGACTCTCCAGGCGCACGTCTCGAACATCGATTCCATCGATGTGAATCGCTCCTTGATTCACGTCGTACAGCCGTGCAATCAGCTTTGTGATCGTACTCTTGCCACTGCCACTTACGCCGACCAACGCGACCTTCTCACCAGCCTCTAGCTTGAGTTCGAGTCCATCCACTACTGGAGTTGCTTTTCCGTAGGAGAAAGATACTCGCTGCAATTCGACGCACCCTCGAGAAGAGGAGGGGAAGTGCATTGCGCTCGGGGATTCCGAGACAGTCGGCGTTTTTTCAATGACCTCCACAATTCTCCGAATGCTCGCGCTCAGGCGGTTAAACCGAGAATAAATGTCCACAGCAGCATTCAATGGATCAAACAATCGCGCCAGATAACTGTAGAACGCAACCAGCCCACCGACAGTCAATGCTCCAACGAACACCTCGTAACCGCCGTAACCGAGAGTCGCTATGGTCCCGAGCGCAATCACTGCCATGTAGCAGGTCCTGAACAATGTCTCTGTCAGAGTCCTGTGATTCAATGCCTTCATTCTTGCTGAGGCCCGCTCAAGGAACGCTTGGACTTGACTTCTCTCCCGGCGCAAGAGCTGGATTTGGATGACGGACGCCAAATGTTCCTGCAGGAAGCTGCTCTCTCTACTTGATTGCTGTTGCGCGCTGTCAGATGCCTGCCGCAATTGGCCTTCGAAGCGCCTTCTGAAAACGAAGAAAAGAGGCATAAGCGGTAGAAGGAGAATAGTCAGCCGAAAATCAAGGAAGAACATTGTTCCGATGACGAAAAAAGCGTTGAACGTCGTTTGGAGAACGTAGGGCACAAGGCTTGATCCCAGTTCCGCCACCTGGTCCACATCCTGCTCCATTCTGTACAGCTTTTCACCAATTGGCGTCGATTCGTGGAAATCCGCAGAGAGAAGATTCATGTGCTCTAAGATATCGAGCCGAATGCGGAAAACGAGATTCTGGACGGTCCGGAAGCTCACCATGCCCGCAAGCGCGGAAAAGCCTAACCGACAGACATAGATTCCCAAGAACGCCCCCGCCGCAAGCAAGAGCAGACGTATGTCTCTTTTCGGCAAGACCTTGTCGATCAGCCATTTGATAAGGAGAGGATCGAGCAGAAACATCAAGCTGCTCAGCACGATCAGAGACACACTCAGGAGGTGCGCCCGAAGGAGGGGCCGCAACTTGCGGACAAACCATTGAAGCTGCGAGTTGGACTTCAGAATCAAAATTCTCCTCCGACTCTTCGGACAGTCACCTTGAAGTTCATGCAAGTCGCCGAGGCCGCAATTTGGAGGTCATAGACGTCCGTTGTCCAAGCGGACTAAGTCGCTTCTCACAGCTCCCTGCGACCCTCCATCGAAACAGAGTCTGGCTCTACGCTGCACGCTTGTTCTGGCGCCAGACCGCCCTGAATTCTGTCGGGCTCAGGAGAAAGAGGCTTTTGAAGCTTCTTCCGAATTCGGCGGTTCTTTCATACCCGGCATCCGCTGCAATCGCCTTGATCGGCACAGTCGTTGTCTTCTTCAACTGTTCTGCAGCGAAGGCAAGACGGCTTTTTTTCAAGTATTCCTTGAAACCAATTCTCATCGCACGTCGGAAAACCCGGCGAGCTTGGCGCCCCGACAAAGCAAGACCAAGCTGTTTACATATGTTGTCAAGGTTGCAATCAACCTTCCCGGGATGATTGTCGATGAAATCTGTGATCTTCATTGCGCGCCAGTCCGGATGACCAGGGACATGGGATATTCGCTGAGAAACGCGATCAAAGAAATGACCTACACTGTCCAACACTCGAATTATAGGATGCTCATAAATCATCGGACTTCCCCCATGACTGCTAGCTATTTCTAGGGCTGGGCTGACGTTTCCTTCACTGGGTGACATCGCGCCATATCGGGATGGGTATCGATGAACTTGTTGAGTGTCTCGAGTCCTCCTCTTCTATTTGAGTGCTTCGTTTTTCCTACTGTGGGCTAGATTAGTCCGAGAACGGGTACGCGATTGCTAGATGACAGATTCCCTCCCGAGCCACAGTTCCATCGGCAATGGCGGTGGTCCTGAACGGAAGCATTCGACAGCAGTGGCAGAAAAGAATTACACACCGAGCGTATTGCGCGTAGCTCTTGCGCGGAGACTGGCACCCACGGAGAGAAATGCAATAACGACTCGCGCAAAATTCCAGCAAGTTAGAGTTGGACAGAGTGTCGTCCGAATCAAAGGTCCAGGCCGCCGGCGCATTCGACAGTTCGGTTGTCACGAAGGCACGCCATGAATTCCGAAACATGTCAACCCCGCGCTCCGGCGGCCTTGGATTCGTGTAACAGGCCGTTCCGTTGAACAAGCCCCGTATGTTCCAGCTTAGCTAGGTACTCCTTGATGTCGCGTTCGAGCTGCTCACGAGAGATTGTGTAATGAGTTTCCATCACATCCACGAGCCCGCGAAGGTCGACTCCTGAAGGGCTCGCTTCCACTGTGCTCCAGACACGTGCAGCGACTGGGTTGAGGCTGTAGCAGAGCCCCTTTTGAATATCGAGAAGCACAGCGCCATCCTCTGAATATGTGGAACGGACGTCTAAGGAAGCCAGCCACTTAGCGTTGGAATTCGTTTTCACGCTTTCCCTCCGGCAGAAGTGTATGAGTTCGAAGCAAACGGCCTCGGGGCGGGCTGAGGCCGTTTGTAAGACTAAAGGAGCAGTGTGAAGTCCGGACTTTTCGGACAAAACCCCTTCATCTCGCGCTACCGCTTGCGCGGCGACGCGCTTGAATGTGTCGCACGAATTCGAGTTAGTGTGTGAAAAAAGATGTTTCTGCTCCGAATTCGGGCCTATATAGATGAACGGCGAATGGGAGTTTGGTGAATGAAGCGTGTCTTCGTACTAGTCATCCCGTTGATTTCAAAGAGTTACGGACCGCAACTAAACGGGACTGGGCATGACTTAGGCGACAGCTATCGGTCGTAGTCCGAACCGTAATTTCCCTTGAAAAGGAGAGTGGTGGTCGAGAATCCGACCTCAAGTAAGTGCTGCTCGATAGCCTTCAATGTAGATGAGGCGGACAACTTACGCGGCCCGCGGCTTTGAAAAGCCATGTGCACTGAGCCTTCAAAAGGCTGACGTTTTTCCTCCGACAAAGTCGGGACCACACACCGCGACAGCGTCAAAGTCCAGGTTAGGGGCCCTCCGCCATCTTAATCAGCCTGTAACGAACGGTACCATTGACCCACTATAATATAGGGAGTAGCGTACCTTTCATGATCCGGGGTCGGTCACTCCAGTCTCGGAATCCTCCGGGCCCTCCCGGACAGCGTCTCAAGGCACTGCGCGAGGCATTGGGCATCAGTGGTCGAGATGTGCAAACCCATAGCCGCCTAATTGCGCGTTCACAGGGGAACCAAAGATATTGTATTTCCCACAGCTCACTAGTGGAGATCGAGAACTCCACCAGGGTCCCGAGTGTCCACAAACTCTTCACACTGAGCGCACTCTATCGAATTAACTTCGTGGACCTCCTTCTGTTCTTTGGAATCGACCTGGACCAGATCAACACAGCTCGCCTTGCCGTCAAACTGCCCAGAACTCATCTCGTTCCTTCCGAGATTTACGACACGGAACGTCGTGTGAGTTTCCCGGCGAAGTTCGATCCAGGAACAAGGATCGAGGAGACGAATCTCCTCTCTCGCATGGTGCAAACCTGGGGTGAAATTCCTATCGCGTTCGTTCAGAATCTTGCGCTTCGGAAATATCTGTACGGGTTCATTGGAATGGATGACTACACACTGTACCCGATGATTCGTCCCGGCGCTTTCGTCCAGATAGATGACGAGGACACCAAGATTGATCCGGATCCGGGGGAGAATGAGTTTGAGCGTCCCATCTACTTCTTTCAGCTTAGAGAGGGCTATGCGTATGGCTGGTGTGAATTGGAAGGCAAGGTCCTGAGCATTATTCCTCATGTGATGTCAGGAAGAAAGACACGGCAATTCAATTATCCAGACGACATAGACGTTCTGGGCCGGGTAGTTGCTGTGGCGATGCCGCTCCGGCGGAAACCGGCCCGGTCATCTTTGTCTGCCCCCGACAGTAAGAGAATTGGATAGACCATTGGGGATGTCTACCCCAATCCCCAAAGGACTCAGGTTATTCAACGAGCTTCCCCCCAATCGGTCCCGATCTAAACCGAAGTTCTATTGCTCTCGCCAACTGCTTCTGCTCTGCTTGGAGCTGTATTAAAGAAGTAACTAGGCGATGCTCAATTGCACCCCGGAGAAAGACTTGAGGCGATCCGCAGGCGTCATGGGATTTCCACGCGTCAAGTCGAAAAATACAGCCGGCAAATCGCAAAGGCCGAAGGTAGTGCGAAGTTCTATATTTCCAACGCTTGGCTCAGCCAGATTGAAGGCACGGGGTCAGTACCCTGCGTTCAGAAGCTCTTCAGCCTAAGCGTTATCTACCGGATCAATTTTGTCGAGTTGCTATCTCTGTTTGGGATCGACCTGGAGAGGATCGGCTTCCATCAGCTCGAAATTCGCTTGCCTAAGACGCACCTTGCTAGGCTAGAAGTCTACAATGAACACAGAACCACGACCTTTCCAGCCCGATTGCGCAAGGGGTTTAAACTAGACAAGACAACCCTGCTCTCACGTATGGTAAGAGCCTGGGGGGAGGTGCCCATCTCGGTCATACGCCACTTGGACATCAGGCACAGCCTGTATGGATATGTAGGCCTTCGGGACTACACGATGGATCCCCTTATCCCAGGAGGCTCCTTTGTGCAGATCGACGACCGGGTGCGCGAAGTGCTTCGTCCTTCTTCCTGGCGGACAGAATTGGATCGGCCAATCTATTTCGTAAGAATCCCTGGTGGGTATGCTTGCTCTTGGTGTGAATTGAAGAGGAATCAGTTGACCTTAGTACCCCATCCGTTGTCGCGTAACCGCCTTCGACACTTTGCCTACGCACGGGAGGCAGAAATCATCGGCCGTGTGACTGGTATCGCCATGCGAATTGTCCGTCCTGGAAAGCGGACTCCTGGCGTGCCTGCAAGATCGCCAAAGCGACCTTGACGTTGGACAGGAAAATCTCAGCGGCCATTTCATCGCACTCTGACGGAATGGTGACCCGGTAAGATCCGAGATGTCTCCAACTCTCCAAAACGTCTCCCGGCCTTTCGGCTGTCGAGGAAATATAACTTCGCAGCTCCTCGATCAGTTCTTCTAAAGAGCAATAAACCAGCCGATTAAAAATCTCGGCGTGGCAAGCTGCCATTGCTTTGCAGGCAACGTTTTCGCTGAAGTGAAACGCGAGACCGTCATGGGAGTAGCGGCCAGTGTTGAGATCGCGCGAAGAGGCCAAATAAACGAGCCGGCTAACATCACCCGGAAGTCTCGCGAGAGTGCGATTCCTCAAGTCTCTTATCGCAGGCTCAATTTCCACGTTTTTGACTCCAAGGCTCATGTCTCAGCGCTTACCCTCGCCATCAGTTGCTCGAATGCGCCCCGCAGCCGTGCCGCCGTACGAAGAGTCTTGCCAACCATCTTGCGAGTGCGCACCGGACCGCGCGCCCAGATCCAGGCAATCAAAAGGTTACACAAAGTGAGAACTACAAGGTAGTTCACAGCTAACTTAAGCTCGGTCGCGAGGTGCAGATCCGCAATCTGTCCCACGGCCGCAACATGTGCGCGCATGAGCAGCGAGACTCTCGTGCGCGTGCGCCGAAGCCAGGAAATAGCAAGGATGGTCCGCTCGCCCAGAAACATTTGTTGAATTTCTGAGGGCACATTTCGTGAAACGAAATCCCAATCCACCAGGTCAAATATCCTCTCACCAAGATCCCTGTGTGAAGCAGTGCTTCCACTTGTTGGCTCGCGCTTTTGTGGGACTATCAGTTCTATTCTTGTTTTCCGTGTGATAAAGAGCTGCCGGGCCCACAGCGCCGAGACTACTAAAAGGAGTAATGAGACCCCGAGATACGGTAGCAGTTGGCTCATAATTCGCCACCCAGCTTCAAGAATGAACTGGCTCTTGCAAGGGCTCGTCTGGTCTTTTCGGCGATGAGTTTGTAGTCGCGCTCAATTTTGGATTCAGTTTCCGTCGCAGGGTTAGGGGAATAGGACCAGAGAGTGTAACTCCAGATGAGTAGAGCGGCCAGATACGCAATGGGCTGAACAAGCCGCCATCCTGGTCGTAGCCCGTATCCTGGCAGCGACCCGAATGCCAGGGATACTACGCAGGCGTAAATGTAAGCGCTATACCCGAAGATGATTCCTTTCAGATTTCTCCCAGTGGCAACGACATAGTAAGCAAGCAACGCGATGATCCCCGCCAGCAATATTGCCTGGACCGTGCGCAGATCGCGTTCCAATGCTGCCCAGGTTGTACCAGGAGACCAAACAGGTCCACTAACGGCGTTCCAGGTAACTTTCAAGATGACTGCCGCAAGAACTCCCCACAGGAAAGTCCGCGCAATGCGCGCAGCACCAGGTGACTTGTTCAGTGCATGCTTGTAAATTTCAAGAATAACTGCATAGCCGAAGCCAGCATGGAGGAATTCAGTGTACCAATAGAACGGGGTGTAAACACTGGGGCGCAGAGTAAGCACACAGAGACGCAACAGATCAATCAGAAAAACAACAGTCAGGTAGATATAAAAAGCGAGATACTTGCGGTAGACCCTTGCATCGATGGAACGCACCAGAATAAAAGCTTCTGTTGCAATTTCCATCCACCAAAGAATTTGTCCGAACACGCTCGCCGCCGGGGGGACGTAAACCGGATACTAACACACAAGGAGGGAAAAGAATGGGCATCTTCTCCCTCCCCGCATCGGTGTGGAGCGCGTCAGGAAAGCGTTGGAACCCAAGGGATCGGTATTGGCGGTGGTACGGGCGCTCCACCGTCAGCTCTCAAGACAGGATTCCCAGAAGTTGTCGCATGGTTTAAACCCTCTATCGATAGCAGACTTCCCAGGATTGCCAGTGATATCAGCCAAATCAGCTTTCGTATTTTCATGGTAACTCCTTTTCGCAGTTAGGGTTGGGCCGATGTGGACAAGATTACTGTGCCTACGTTAGGACCTGCCGAAACTCTTGTTATCTGCTCGGTCCACCGCGCACTTATGCGGACAACCGCCCGAAAACCTACAAGCTTTTAGGCTCGGTTGCGGTCAGGCGTCTTCTTTACACGGAATCACAAAGAGTCAGCGCTGTGAAAAATGTAAGGGTGACAGTAAGAAGCATGCCCGCGCCTAGATCGCTCCTCTGAATTTTTCCAACCTTATGCCAAAAAGAGAACATGTCCGCACATCGGCCCTGCAGCCCAGTCAACGGCGACCTCCGACAAGTTCCGGGACCCACAACCCTTCGACCTGTTAACGCCAACGCCGTCGAGACAAACCACGGACTTAGCTTGGAGAAGGCTGGTCTCAGGATTGCCGTATAATCTTCATAAACTACACTATGATATTTATACTTAACATATAGATGCGTATAGACTACGATATCTCGCATATTTTCATTCTTTGGAGCAGCTCTATGCCCAACCAATCCGGCGACCTCGGCGCAACTCCGTTCCGGCCTATCCCGCTTGTTCCGATTTACGCGTTCAGCTTTCTATCTGCCTTGACTGTAAGCTTCAGTTTTCGATTTGAGCATTCTGCTCACGCGGCTCTCCTAGCTGCAGGTCTTCTGTTTGCAGCGATTGCCGTGGCATGTTTTGCCTGGTTCCTTCTGGCGGCCGATGAGTTTTTCAAAGCCATCAACTACCAGGCACTCGTTTTTGGATTTGTCAGTTTTCTGGCGCTGACACTTGTGTTCGAGTTTCTCAGAGCTTTTGGTCTGCGCCTTCCTCCTCTTCCGCGATTCGGAGTCCCGGTCTGCATGATTGTCTTGTGGACCGTAGGCTTGATTCTTGCCGCCTTCTGGCAAAGGTCGAATGAAGGGCGTGAGGAATGAAAACGCGACTACGAGTGCTTCGAGCGGAAAAGGAGTGGTCGCAAGCAGAACTCGCGGCGCATGTCGGAGTGTCGCGCGCCTGCATCAACTCCATCGAAACAGGCCGCTACGATCCGAGTCTTCCGCTGGCTTTTAAGATCGCCCGCATCTTTGGCAAGAACGTAGAAGAGGTGTTCTTGTACCCAGACGGCGCCTCGGCAAATCCTAGTGGTTCTCCAAGCTAGCAGAGGCAAGTGATGTGTAGCTATTCATCCCTCCAACCTTCTCGGTTCGATCCGCTGCAATACTCCGCACGGCATTCTCTCGTCTGCTTGTCTTACGCCAGTCGACATCCCTCTAAAGGGCATTTCAGGAGTTGATTTGATGTCCCGAGGCTTTGACGGTTTCGAAATTGACGATTTTCGCGGTACTGATTTTGGTTCAGACCGCGAGGTGTCCCGGAGCCCTTCGTCCGACTGGAACAAATGGACTGAGCTTCACAACATTCATCGGGAGGAAGAACGCGCCGACAGACTCGACCGCGAAGCTCCCGACCGTTCCAACAGAGACCGTCCTCCGCTGGCCCGCGAAGAACGAGTCCAAACAATCCTTTCTCAGCGTGTCCATACCCGATACACCGATGCTCGTCACGGAGCAGGACGCGATCTTTCTGAGCCAGGCCAGGAACCGTTACACGGGGGACAGCATCAGCACTCTCTACTACCTCTGGCGTCGCAATCAGCTGCCAAAGGACTTTCAGGCTGAAGCTGCGTCCGCTTCACGGCCCATGCAGAAGATCCTCTTCCGAGCGATCACTGTGCCTGGCCATGAAGCGATTTTCGGAGACAGCACAAAGAACTGGGGTGACGGCTGGCAGATACGGGGTTGTTCAGGGGCAGGGTCACCTCGCGGTTCACTTTCGAGACCAACCCAAACTCTTCAGAGAAGGGCAAATGCTTAATGGAAGAAGGTGACATATGCACGCGGGCAAAATGTCAATTCCGGTTGAAAATTCCCCATTGTACCGGTCGAAAATTCCCCACCCCTGAACCTCATGAATGGGCCTCCTTGGCCTCGGACGGAGTGGAGCCCAGCGCCGTCTTTTGGCGCGCTTTGGGCGGAACGGAGTCCGAGGCCAAGGAACGAGCCGCGGCCTC
>Ga0209239_1000149_pt1 | contig 41701 bp, 47 predicted proteins | sample GraSoi013_2_20cm_FD_185824 | JGI IMG/M metagenome (GOLD analysis project Ga0209239, IMG submission 185824) | Grasslands soil microbial communities from the Angelo Coastal Reserve, California, USA - Sample 10_02_2013_2_20cm (SPAdes) (version 2) | ecosystem: Environmental > Terrestrial > Soil >...
CGCTCCAAGACGCGAAACGATGATGCGGAGACCGTTGTCTTCATCAGTCAGAACATCGAGCCGTCGATCTTCGCGCTTTTCTTCGGAATGCGAAACTTTCATCGGCAGCAAACCGTGAGACGTATTCGCCTCTCCCTTTCCAAGGGAGAGGTCAGGGTGAGGGTTTGGTCTTGTCAGGCATGCGCAGCTTGGATCCCCTCACCTTAGTCCTATCCCCTTGCCAAGTGGAGAAGCGGAATTCGCAGATCAAAGATCCTTTATCACCGCTCATGGGAACAAGCCGCGGACTTGTTTGGCTTTGATGACGCGTTCGACCCCGATGGCCATGGCCGCCGTGCGATGCGAAATTTTGTGTTCTTTGGCTCGCCTGATCACTTGCGCAAACGAATGCTCGAGGATGCGGAAGAGTTTGTCCGTCACTTCCATTTCGCTCCACAGAAACGCCTGCAAACCCTGCACCCATTCAAAATAAGAAACGATCACGCCGCCAGCGTTGCAGAGAATGTCCGGGATCACAAAGATTTCGTCCCAGTGTTTTTCGAGAATCAGGTCCGCGTCCGGCGTGGTGGGACCATTGGCAGCTTCAGCGAGGATGCGGCACTTGAGTTGCCCGGCGTTTTTTCCGGTAATCACTCGATCAACCGCCGCAGGAACAAGAATATCGCACGGAAGTGTGAGGAATTCCTTTGGATCAACACGATCGTCCTGGGCAAACGCCCGCAGGTTTCCCTTCTTCAGCATATGCTGTTCGGCGGCTTTGACGTCTATTCCCTTGGGGTTATAAAGCGCGGCGTGCGCGTCGCTGATCCCGATGACCTTGACGCCACTTTTGTACGCCAGCGACAGAGCCGCTACAGAACCGACGTTGCCGAATCCCTGCACAATGGCGGTGCACTTTTCAGGATTTATTTTCAGCATGTTCATGGCGCGCTCAATCAGGTAAACAACGCCGCGCCCGGTCGCTTCACGCCGGCCCTCGGTACCCCCGATCGCGACCGGCTTGCCGGTAACGATTTCGTTTACGGCGTAGCCCATGTAAACGGAGTACGTATCCATGAACCAAGCCATGATCTGTTCGTTCGTGCCCATGTCGGGTCCCATGATGTCAGTGTGCGGGCCGACGAACGGAATCATTTCCTGCATGTAACGGCGCGAGACCGCCTCCAGCTCGTTGCGCGATAATTGGGTCGGGTCGATCGCCACTCCGCCCTTGGCGCCGCCGTAAGGCAACTGCGCCAGCGCGCATTTCCAGCTCATCCACATCGCCAGTGCCGCCGTTTCGCCCATTGATAGTGAAGGCGCGAAACGCGTGCCACCCTTGGTCGGGCCAAGGGCAATGTGGTGTTGAACGCGGTAACCCTGGAAGGCTTTCGTGGTCCCATCGTCCATGTGCACCGGCAACGTCACGGCGACAGCGCGCTTCGGATACGTTGCCCACTCGCGGTCGTTCTGGTCGATGCTTAAATAATCGGCGATTACCATGAACTGGTCGCAGGCCATTTTGAAAACTTCGTCGTCGTAAATGGTCGCGGATGAATTTGGCGAAATTTGGGCGTCCATCGAAACTTGCTATTTGCGCTGTAGCGCCAGTGGCGTCAAATCCAAAACTTTGGAGTGCGGCGACATGTCGCCGCTTTCAAAGCGCGGACATGTCCGCGCACTTCAAAATGCATGTTGCTATTGACAAAGGTTTCCGCAATCACTCGCAAATGAATTGGCCGCATGGACCAGCTCACTGGTTGTTTGAGCCTGGTCTCTACATGATTACCACTGGGACTTATCAGAAGCTTCCTCATTTGCACTCGCCGCTGCGGCTGGATTTCTTTCTGAGTTCTCTGTTTGATTACGCGAGCGAGTTCGAATGGAATTTGCGCGCTTGGGCGGTGTTGGCCAACCACTATCACTTCATTGCTGCGTCTTCCCGTCCTGCTAATCTGCGAAAATTTCTCGGCAAACTTCACATGAAAACGGCCCAGCAACTCAATGTCTGGGACAACACGCCAAGGCGAAAAGTGTGGTTTCAGTTTTGGGACAGCCACATCACATTTGAACGTTCGTACTTAGCGCGGCTGAATTTACGTGCACCATAATCCGGTCAAACATGGTGTGGTCCAGCTAGCGGAAAACTACCGATGGTGTTCGGCTTCATGGTTCGTTCAGAGTGCCTCGCCTGCTTTTGTGGAGACGGTCAAGGGCTTTAAGATCGACCAACTTAACGTCCCGGATGATTTCTGAACTTTGGAGTGCGGCGACATGTCGTCGCTTTCAAAGCGCGGACATGTCCGCGCACTCCAAAACGCACAAAGATCGACAATGCCGTTTCAAATTCAGTATCGTCACGCCCGAAATGAAAATTGAAACTTTAGCCGTTCACGCCGGGCACGACATTGACCCTGCAACCGGGGCAGTCGCCACCCCAATTTACCTTTCTACAACATTCGAACGCGACGTCGATGGCGCGTACTCGCGCGGTTTCATGTACACGCGCAACAACAATCCCAATCGGGAAGCCTTGGAGCGCGGGATCAGCGCCCTCGAAGGCGGGGCAGTTGCAACCGCCTTTGCCTCCGGAACCGGAGCGACAATGTCCATCTTTCAAGCGTTGGCGCCGGGCGATCATGTGCTGGCACACGTTGACGCCTACTACGGCACATCGCGATTAATTCGCGAAATTTTCCAGCGCTGGGGACTCGAAGCCGATTTCGTGGACATGAGCGACCTCGCGGCGGTGAAAAAATCTCTAAAGACAAAGACCAAATTGGCATGGGCCGAAACGCCATCCAATCCCCTGTTGAAAATCGTCGACCTTGCTGCCGTCTCGGAAATCGTGCACGACGCCGGCGCGCTTTTTGTTTGCGACAACACCTGGGCGCCGGTGTTGCAACGGCCTTTCGATCTCGGCGCAGATTTAATCCTGCATTCAACTACGAAATATTTCGGCGGACATTGTGATGTTCTGGGAGGAATTGTCGTTGCGAAAACAGAGAATGATTTTGTTCAACGCATCCGCAGCATTCAATACGAGGGCGGCGCAGTCCCCTCGCCTTTTGATTGCTGGCTAATTTTGCGGGGCATGCGCACCTTGCCATGGCGGATGCGCGCGCACTCGGAGAACGCGATGAAAATTGCGGATTTTCTCGCCAGCCACGCGCGAGTCGGCCGTGTGCATTATCCGGGACTGCGATCGCACCCGGCCCATAAGATTGCAGCGAAGCAAATGTCGATGTTCGGCGGGATGCTTTCGTTTGAAGTGAAGGATGGCACCGACGCAGCGATGTCGGTGACGGCGAAAACGAAGATTTTCACCAGGGCCACGAGTTTGGGCGGTGTGGAAAGCTTGATCGAGCATCGAGCATCGATCGAAGGACCCGGAACGACTTCACCCGAAGGTTTGCTGCGCCTGTCTATCGGGATCGAAAATGCGGATGATTTGATCGAGGACCTCGATCAAGCACTGGGATAGAGGCGCTTGTAGTGTCGGCTGTCCTCAGCGTACTTTACCGGTCGGGCCAAGAGCAAAATGCGCTGAGGACAGCGCACGCTACAGCGGTCAGCCATGTTGTAGAGGCGCTTGTGCCAAGCGCCTATCTTTTTTCCCTATAATTAGGCATTTGACACAAACGCCTCTACAACGCCCGGCGGATTTTGCGGCGCCGAAACACGTCAATGATGTCTTGTACCTCACTGACCCGCAGCAGAAAAGCCACTCCGAAAAACACAATTGCTCCAAAGACGATCGTCACGAGCAGCGTGGCCAATTTTGGAAAGAAGTGAAGGCTAGCCCACGCATCAAGCCACCAATAATTGGCTGCCCAGCAGATCAGCGCCAAAGGTGCGCCTGCAAGACAAATCTTTCCGAGTCCGATTAGGGTCTGGCGTGTCTCCAACCTGCGCGTATGACGCCGCATCAATGCGTAGAGTAACAGAAAATTAATTGTCGCAACGAGGCTCGTCGAAAACGCAAGGCCGCGGTGTCCCCAGCCGAGCCGAAACGTAAACAACCAGTTTAGAAAAAGATTCGCGCCAATCGCCAGAAAACTCACGACCATTGGCGTGTTCCGTTTGCCGATCGCATAGAACGCCGGTGTCAGCACTTTTAAAACCGCGTACGAGACGAGGCCGATCGCGTAAAATTCCAAGGCGCCTGCAGTCTGTCGTGTCATTTCGGGAGTGAACCGTCCATGCTGGTAGATCACGCTGATGATCGGCGCCGCAAACATTGCGAGTCCTATCGCCGATGGAATTGTAAGCAAAAACGCGAGCCGCATTCCACGCGCGAGGATTGCACGAAACTCATTCGTATTTCCGACAGCAGCACTCTTCGATACCAGCGGGAGCGTCACGGTACCGATCGCGACTCCGAAAATTCCCAGAGGCAATTGCATCAGCCGAAACGCAATGTTGAGCCAGCTCACGGGACCGTTTCCGAGACTCGCGGCAAAACCGCTGTTGATCAGCACATTCACCTGCACGGCGCTGGCGGCGATCACAGCCGGTCCCATTAATGTCAGCACCGTGCGCACGCTTTCGTCGCGCCAGTGAAAATCGGCGTGATACTTATAGCCGACGTGCCACAGCGACGGAAATTGTCCGATTAGTTGCCACGCCCCACCAATTAGGGTCCCGATCGCCAGACCTACGAGCGAGCGCGCGCCGAAATGCGGGTCAAGCCAGTAACCGATTGCCACCCCGGCAATGATTGAACCGAGATTAAAGTAGCTCGATGCCATGGCCGGCGGACCGAAGACATGTTTCGCATTCAGCATTCCCATCACCAACGCCGCGAGGGATACGAGCAGCATGAATGGCCACATGATTCGCGTGAGCAAAATCGTCAGCGCAGTCTTGTCCGGGGACCAACTTCCCCACGTCAAGAGATCGACAAGCTGCGGCGCGAACACGATGCCCAGCAACGTGATCGCGCTCATGAAAACGGCCGTAAGCGTCGCGACCTTGTTCGCCAGTCGCCATGCCGATTGATCCCCTTCAATCGCGATCTTTTTCGAAAACGTCGTGATGAACGCTGTTGAAAGCGCGCCTTCGGCAAACAAATCACGGAGCAGATTCGGCAGCCGAAACGCCATTAAAAATGCGTCGAGGTATTTTCCGGCACCAAACAAAGCGGCAAACACCATTTCGCGGATCAGACCGAGGAGCCGGCTCGACAGAATGGCGATGCCGACAACACCCGTCGCGCGGGTGCTCATTCGCCGGTCATCTGCCGCAGTCATCGGCGAACAAAGAACAGCGTCCGCCGATTTACGAAAGCAAAAACTTCTGGGACTTATCTAACCACGAATGAACACGAATGTTGTAGGGCGTTCTGTGTCAGACGCCAATCACGCCAACTACAGAGATCACGAAGAGCACCGAGGTTTTAGACAGAATGAACACAATGTTCAGAATCGAGGAAATGGGATTTTCGAGATAGCAGGTAAAGGCGCGATGGGTAGCGCCGAGCAAGGCGGGAGCCGAGCAAGTTTCAATAGATTTTGTTGCATTCTGTTAATTCTGTCCGGTCTCTGCGTCCTCTGCGGTGAATGAAATTCGGGTCATCCGTGGTCCAAGATTTTCTGTAGAGGCCGTGCCGGCTGCAATCCTTTCGTTTCGCAGGCGACACGCCTGCCACTACAGCGGTTCGATCAAAACAAACGCGCCGGGAGGATTTATCCCTCCCGGCGCTGATTTCTCTGGGGGCGAGTTGTCTTTGACGTTATTTGACAGTGACCGTAAAGGTGATGCCGGTGCCGTTAGCCAGGTTGGCGCCTCCGATATCAGTGAAGCCCGAGCCGGTGTCGACCTGCCACTGCACCGTCGGCGCTGGAGTGCCGCTGGCGGTGGACGTGAAGCTGACGCTCGCGGCCCGTGCTGCCAGCTTTGCGCTTGAATACGCTGCTCGACGTGACTGCTGCGCCCTTGGCGCTAAGCAGATGGATGCAACGATCGCGAAGTATTCTCCGCTGGGCGTGGTGCTTTTGCCGCGGCTATTTCAAAAAGAGATTCATGCTGTCGAGGTCGATGATCGCATGACAATTGTAGAGCGTATCGATTCCTAGAATACCGCTGATTCTGATGCTGCCCTGCTGCAACGCGAAATGTGGTAACGCGGTCACACCGAATTTCTCTGGCGGCACTTTGAAATCGCCAATCTTCAGATCGTTAATTCGTCCGGCACTAATTCGCTGGGCTGCTCCGCTGGCAAAATGGGCAGACACACGAGTGGGTTCGGACGCAATCCTCAGCGATTTCAAGAGAGCTTCTTGAAAAGTGGTAACAAATGCACCCGTATCTACGAGCAGATGAGCAGATTGCCCGTGAATCGAGCACGGCGCGATGAGCGCGCCGTTTTCTTCACGATGCAAGGGGACCCTGGTGAATTTCTGTGATGACGCGACAGAGCTGAGATTCATTTGGCGCGCTCGATCAACCTTGAAGAAAACGAGTTTGGTTCGGCAATTAATCACCGCTTTGTAACGGAGTAGAATGTCCAAGCCAAGAACGCCATCCACGCGACTGGTTTCCCTCTGGGAGTGGGTTGAATTGCGCAGAGCGACCAGGCTGCTGCCAAAATTCATATTGCCGGCAGTGAGATTTTGCGCAAAACCAACCGGCAAAAACTGGCCATTAATTTGTGTGAATCGAATGTAACGCAAACCGCGCTGCGATGGTCTTACGCCGAATGACTCGGCTGCATCTGTATCCAGAATTGTCTGGCTTGCACCGGTATCGACGAGCAGATTCGCAGGTTGGCCATTGATGCGCACAGACATGATCATCTTGTTCAGAGGTCCGTAACGGACCTGCACCGCTTTGTATCCGGCTAGCTGCGGCAGGCGACTGCTTTCCGCTGCGCCAAAAATCGAGATCGGCGCGATCGTGAGAAGAGCACATATTAATATTAGCCCGCTTTTGCGGCAGCGCGTTAAAGCGACGCGCGGACGCGTGCGCATTCCGAAAGCTGGCGCGAAACGAAGCAAGCCGTTTCGAGCGATTTCGCACGAAGTGCTTTGGAGTGCGATGCGTCTTCGCATCGCTTTTATCATTTGAACATTCGGGATTGCTTCCCCATTCGTCATTCGGACTTCGTCATTTCCCGTTGAGTCCCATCTCCACTGAGGACAGCGGACACTACAACCCTTCCGCTCTGCGCTGTAGTCTGCGCTGTCCTCAGCGCAGCACCGCTCACAATCCGGTTGGGCAGTCGATGAATTCCCATCGGAGCTTGAACCGCTTGGATAAGTGCGCAGCGAGCGCTTTCACGCCGAAGACTTCCGTGGCGTAATGTCCGCCGAGCAGAAGATTTATGCCGAGTTCTTCGGCGGCAACAGCGGCCCAGTGCGGAGCTTCGCCGGTGATAAACGTGTCGATGTTTTCCTGCACGACCCGATAGATTTCCGAACCGGCGCCTCCAGTCACAACGCCAATCATGCGAATTTGCTTCGGACCGAAATCGAAAATATTTACCGGACCACTGAGTGCTCTTTGCAATCTACGAACGAGTTCACCACGCGTCATCGACGCGCGCGCTTTCAGCCCGACCGGTTGCCCTTTGTCTTCCAGAAATGGTTGCGCGGATTTTAATCCGAGCGCGGCGACGAGTTGTGCGTTGTTGCCGACTTTTGGATGTACATCCAGAGGAAGGTGGGCGCTGTAGAGCGCGATGTCATTTTCAAAGGCGAGCTGCAATTGCCGGCGCAGTGCGCTTGTCACCGGTTGCAAACCCGGCCAGAACAATCCGTGATGCACGATCAAAAGATCCACATTTTTGTTGGCAGCCTCGGCCAGAACGCGCGTCGAAACATCAACTGCGGCGCCCAATCGCGTGACTCGTCCTGAGTTTTCAATCTGCAGACCATTAAGGGCGTTGTCCCAATCGCCCACCTCGCTGATGCGCAGAAATTCGTCGGTACAACTGACGATCTCAGAAAGCGTCGCCATGATGATGATCTAGTTTCTCGTGTTGTTTGATAGTCCCTTAATACTTCAAAGACTTATTCTAACATCGACCGGCATTTTAAAGATACGTTTTAGGCACATGCTCAAAGCGACGCGAGCACGCGCACTCCGTTGCGCGGCGGATTTGCAGGAGAATCACTCACTACCAGGTCGGCGTAGGAGCCGAGTCCTGCGCCAAAGGCCTGGGCGGTGAAGCAGAGGAAAAGAAGGAACGCGCGTTTCAAGCGTTTAACGGCCCAATCTATAAAGCGAGCGCATTGCGGCCAACTGCAAGTTTGCTTGACGAATTCCGCGCCCCTTGTGACCATCAAGGACTGAAATGAGCGTGGAATATACGGACGCGCCAGCAATCCGACCCGAACAAAGCACGGGAGATAAAATGGCATGTCCATTCTGCGGACATCTGCTGCCAAAGGACGCGCAAAGCTGTGATCGCTGCGATTGGACCCGCGGCGCGACCGAAACTGCGGAAGGTAAAGCTAGCGACGCAGTAGCGGTTATCCTAAGCATCATTCCGGGTTTGGGACACATCTACAAAGGGCACAAACTTGCGGGTTTTCTGTGGATGTTCGGTGCGATCCCGGTCGGGATTTTCGTGTTGCTCGCTGCGTTTGCGTCTGCCGGGTGGGGCCTCGGCCTGTTTTTCTTTTACCTCGGCGCTGTAATGCTTCATGCCTACGCAGTGGACGATCGTGTCGCATCGCCGAAAGAAGACGAAGGCGAAGAATATTGAGCGCAAGTAGAGCGGATTATCCCGCCACGGCGCGATGAATCTCTTCGAGAATTTCGCGCATCCCGTAGCGAAATTTCCAGTCTGGATAATGCGACTGGAACTTTCGCACGTCGCTGATCCACCAGATATGATCGCCGATGCGGTGGTTTTCTTCGTAGGTCCACTTTAATTTTCGGCCGCTGATTTCTTCGCACATCTCGATTGCTTCCAGCATGGAACAGTTGCTATGCCGACTGCCGCCGAGATTATAAACTTCTCCGGCGCGCGGCGCCCGAATGAATTGCGCAAATGCTTCAACGAGGTCGAAGCTATGGATGTTATCGCGCACTTGTTTGCCTTTGTAACCAAAAACGCGATAAGGCCTGCCCGTCACGACGCAGATCATCAAGTAGGAAAGAAAACCATGTAGCTCCGTTCCTGCGTGCGCAGGCCCAGTGAGACAACCGCCACGGAAAGATACCGTTGGCATTCCGAAATAGCGCCCGTATTCCTGAACGACAATGTCCGCGGCGGTCTTGGAGGCGCCAAAGAGAGAATGCTTCGTGTAATCGATGCTCATTGTCTCGGAAATCCCCGGTTCGTATTCGTGGCCGGGCTCGATTTCCCAGCGCTTCTCTAATTCGCGCAACGGCAAACGATTTGGCGTGTCGCCATAGACCTTATTGGTCGAAGTGAAAATGAACGGCGCCTCCGGAGAAAACTTTCTGGCGGCTTCCAAAAGATTCAGCGTGCCGTTCGCGTTGACGGTAAAATCGGTTTGCGGATCGCGAGCTGCCCAGTCGTGTGACGGTTGCGACGCGGTATGCACAATCGCTTCGATCGAGCCGCGATGCCGTTTGAACAGCTCCGTTAAAGCAGCAACGTCGCGAATGTCCAAGTCGTGATGCTCGTAACCGGAAACATTCGCAATCAAGTCGTCGCGCGTTTTTTTTGTAGAAGCCTCGGCGCCGAAGAAGTCCGCGCGCATATCGTTATCGATCCCGATCACACGCGCGCCCTCGCCGGCGAAACGTCTGACCGTTTCCGAGCCGATTAGTCCGGCCGAGCCTGTAACAATGATCGTGTGCATCAAACCGCAATAGCGTGGGCGGTTACTCCCCAATCATCCATGTCACTTCTCCTGCCGAGGGATCTACTCGCGCGGCGGGCAACTGGCGGTCACCGTTTAAGACGCGCTGGATTAAGCCAGGATTTTTCGCAGCGCCTACCAGGAATAATATGTGCCGTGCGCAATTGATGAGCGGAAATGTGGAGGTCAATCGCCAGGCATTCAACCGCGGAACAAAATTTGCCACAACCCGCCGTATCGTTTCTTCCAATGCGGCGGTTCCAGGAAAAAGCGATGCCGTGTGCCCATCATCACCCAGGCCGAGGAGAATCAGATCGTGTGTGTAAATGGGTTCACCACGTTGGCTGGCCATGAGATCGAGCTGCTCTTCGTACTCCCACGCCGCGATTTGCGGATCAATTTCGCCACGCATGCGGAGAATCGATTTTTCTGGAACGGCAGCGGGCGCCAGAAGAGTTTCCCAGGCCATTCTGAAGTTGCTCTCTTGATTGTCGGGTGGAACGCAGCGTTCGTCTCCAAACGTAATGCGAGCCAAGTCCCACGGCAGATTGTGCGCGATCGCCGCAAGCCGCGAATAAACCGGACGCGGAGTGTTCCCTCCCGAAAGCGCAATACGGAACTCGTTGCGTTCGCCAATAGCCTTATGCGCTTGTTGAAGAATGAAGTCCGCGGCGTCACCCGCGAAATTCTTCGTTCGAATTACGTGAGGCTTAGCTTCCATAGGCAAAACAGGCTCTTCAGTCGCGATAGCGCTAGGGATACTCAGTTGATTCATTCACCTCTCCTTTTCGAAGGGAGAGGGTTCGGTGAGCGCTCGGCATTACGAACTGGAGTCCCCCTCACCTCAATCCTCTCCCCTTCGCAAGGGGAGAGGCGGAGTCGTGCAGACTGCGGAAAACGATAAGCATCAGACCGCGCAATGTGACTGGCCACGCTTTTGCAAATAGCACTGATGATATTCTTCAGCGCGCCAGAACTTCGGAGCGGGTTCGATTTGCGTTACCACCGGCCGATTGAAGCGACCGCTCGTATCGATTCTATCTTTTGAAGCTTTGGCCGCCGCCTCTTGTGCGGTCGAATGATAAAAAATCACCGAGCGATATTGCGTCCCAACATCGGGACCCTGCCGGTTCAAAGTAGTGGGATTGTGGTTCGACCAAAAAACATCCAGTAGCTCGTCGTAACTGACGTGCGACGGATCGAATTCCACTTCCACCACCTCGGCGTGCCCGGTCTTGTCGGTGCAAACATCCTTGTATGTCGGGTTCTCCTTTGTCCCGCCGGCATACCCGACCGCAGTGGATAAAACGCCCTTCAAATTGCGGAACGTTTCTTCCACTCCCCAGAAACAACCTGCACCAAATGTGGCTTTTTCTGTTTGCATACGAAATGATGCTGCGATTACTCGCGCTGCGCAACCAGGCGCTCGGTGCCATTCGCTGCTTGACTTGCCATCCTCGGTTTCGTTTCCATAAGCCTTAAGTCCAATAGCGATCCAACGCCACGGCTGCGACCATTGGATGCCTTAACTAAATGAACACCTCTGTCACTACTCTCCGGCAGATACGACCATTGCTGCCTGTTCGGCTTCTGAATGGATGTGGCGCATTGCTGGGGGAAACGCGAATTCCATCCGCCCGTGCGCATGCGACTGATTTGATCGAGACCGCAAAGCGACGCTGCCGTCTCGACGATTTTGGTGAAGGTGAGTTTTTTGACGCACTTTCGCGTTTGCTTGAGTCCTGCCATAGCGAGGCACGGCTCAACCTGATCGGAAAGGTCGCCCTTCGGACGAACATTTTACAGACGTTGTGCTCGCGTTTGCGGATGGAGCGAGACCGGCAGCTTTATCCCAATATCGCGCAACAAAAAATTCAGGAGCCGCTCTTTATTGTCGGGTTGCCCCGGAGTGGTACGACGCTGTTGCAGACGCTGCTCACTGTGGACCAGAACCACCGATCTCCTCTCATGTGGGAAGTAATGATGCCATCTCCACCCACTCGCACCGGTGAGAAACGCCGAATTCAACGCGCCAAGCAAAGCTGTAACTTCTTCAATTGGCTTGCGCCCACATTCCGTTACGTGCATGCCGTCGGCGCAGAACTTCCGCAGGAGTGCATCGGCCTTATGACTCCCACCTTTCTGAGTGATCAGTTCGATACGATGTATTATGTGCCATCATATCGCGCCTGGTTTTTTCGGCAGGATTTGCGGCCCGCATATCAATATCATTACCGGTTTCTTCAACACCTGCAGTTTCGGCGGGCTGCCCACCGCTGGATATTAAAGGCGCCTACTCACATGTTTGCCATCCCAGCGTTGCTGTCTGTCTACCCGGATGCGCTGTTCGTGCAGACTCACCGGACGCCGGTCGATGCGATGGCTTCGGTCTCGAGTCTTGTGACCATCCTTCGCAGCGCCTTCAGCAATGCCGTCGATCCGTTCATAGCCTGCCGCGAAGCCATCCATTATTGGTCCGAAACATTGCAGAAATTTTTACATGAACGCGATCAACTGCCCAATAACCGTATTTGCGACGTAGACTATCACGAGATTTCTCGCGACCCCATCGCAGCCGTCAGGCGAATCTACGACCGTTTTGGCTGGTCGTTGTCGAGAGAGGCAGAGCAGCGCATGCGTGTCCTGGTTACAAGCCACGCCCAGCGACAACCCGGAAACCATCGCTATCATCTTTCGGACTTTGGTTCTTCTGCGGAGGAAGTCCTCGGGGCGTTCGAGGCCTATTGTAAGCGATTTGGCTTGTTCTCGTTCGATGGTGAGAAAGATTCGTCAGCACCTCGAAATTCTTCTCTCTCGCAAGTACAAAGACGTTCTGGCTTCGTCTCGTTTACTAGAAATAATGGTGAAGTTGCCGGGTAACGCGCCTGGACCAAACGCTCTCGTGGTATGCTGCCAAGCGACAGTCCATGATTCGCCAGATTGTCTGATTGTGGTAGAGGACGGAAACTTCGCGAATGAACGTTAAATTCAACCGTGCAATTGGTGCTGATCATCCCAGCTTACCCGGACATTTTCCCGGTGCCCCACTTGTACCGGGGGTGGTGATCCTCGACGAAATACTGGCAGCGTTGCTCGAGTGGCGCGAAGAATGTGAGCTTACCGGCATACGGAGCGTCAAGTTTCTTGCGCCACTCAAACCTGAGCAGCCATTCACGATCAGTTTTTCCGCGGATGATCAACGGGCGGGCGAAGTCGATTTTTACTGCCGTATCAAAAAGCGAATAATAGTTGAAGGTCGACTTGAAGTTTGTTGGGAGACAAAGTGAGTTCGTGAACGCGCTCGTACTTGACGCGCATAAGTTTGAAACCCGGCCAAGCGATCCGCGTCTGGCGGAGTGGCTCCAGCGATTCCCACCGGCAGTGTTCAGCGAACGCCTATATCAAAGCATTGAATTGATGGAGCGCTACAGCATCGAACTGGCCGTTGATTTATCGCGTCAGTTGAATCTCGTCGATCAGCTCGGCGAATGGCGATCAGCTGATGAACTTTGTCGCATGCTCTCTTTTCAGCCGCGTTTCAAGTTCGCCTTACGCTGGATTTTGGAGCGCCTGGTCGAAAGTGGCTGCGCAGAGGCACGAAACAACGAAGAGGCTCGTTGTTATCATCTGCGACACGCGCTATGGCAGCCTGACCTCAAAGCCTTGCGCGCGATAGGTCTCAGCATCGATCCTGCTAACGCTGCGACCCTGGACTTGTTAGATCACGCCGCAATTCTGTATGCGCCCGTTGCCAATGGCCAGCAAAGTGGTGATCACAATCTGTTAGGACCACAAGGCGTGCCTCTGTGGCTGAATTATTTCCACAACGATAATTTAACTTACGCAGTAAACAATTGGGTGGGCGCCGTTCTGGCTGCTGATCATCTTTCCACTCCGCGCACACTCCGAATTTTAGAAGTCGGTGCCGGCACCGGCAGCGCGAGCGAAATCTTGCTGCAGTTAATGAGCGAACGCGGCCTATTGCCACGGCTGGAGCGCTACCTCATCACAGAGCCGAACGCATACTTCCGGCGCTGCAGTCAACGTAAACTGACGGCGCAGTATCCTAATCTGCCGCTGGAATGGGCGCCTCTGGATGTCGATTCGCCGTGGAACAGTCAAGGAATTCCTTCCGGAGAATTCGATATCGTATATGCGGTTAACGTGATGCATATCTCCAAGGATCTCTTGTTTAGCTTGCGTGAAGCGCGCATGGCTTTGGCACCCGATAGCTGGCTTGTGATCGGTGAATGCGTGCGGCCTTACGATAACCAACCCATCTATCCGGAGTTGATGTTTCAAATTCTGAATAGTTTTACAGATGTCCAGACAGATCCAGAAATTCGCCCTAATCCTGGCTTTCTAACTGCGGAGCAGTGGCGCCGCGCTTTTTGGCGCGCAGGCTTCAGTCATGCCAGCGTGACGCCGGACATCGATCGCATTCGCGAGATCTATCCGCATTTTTTCACTGCCGCGATCTCTGGACAAAATACGGCAACCGCAAAATGATGCCGGAAGCTCTTGGGACTAAAGTTTCGGAGGCAGATCGCTGGACGACCCTGCCGGAACGCGGCACGCCCGCTTCACTGCGGATCATCGCCTGGATCGCAGCGCACATCGGGCGCGGTGCAGCAAGGCTGCTGCTGTACCCGATCACGCTTTATTATGTGATCACGGCACATGCCGCACGTCGGATGTCTCGCGAATACTTGAAGCGCGTGCGTGGCGGTTCAGCCCACTGGTGGCATGTTTTCCGCCATTTTTATTGCTTCGCCGCGACGATTCTGGATCGCGTTTATCTGCTGCACGGTCGGTTCGAGCGCTTCGGCGTGACGGTTCATGGGAAGGAAATCTTGCAGCGCCAGATCGAAAGCGGGAATGGCAGCATTCTCCTCGGTTCCCACCTGGGCAGCTTCGAGGTGTTACGCGCTTTGGGAGTGATGCAGCGCAGGTTTCCGCTGAAAGTGTTGATGGACACTGTGCACAACCAAAACATCACGCGTTTTTTTGACGCGCTAAACCCGGAGATCGCTGGAACCGTAATTGCAGCGGATCGAGCGGATACGTTGATAAGAGTCAAGGAGAGTTTGGATGGTGGTTACTTCGTCGGCATGTTAGGCGACCGCGTCTCCGGCGGCGACAAGACGACCCAATGTCAGTTCCTCGGTACGCCGGCGACATTCCCAGCCGGTCCCGTCCTGCTTGCTGCCATGATGCATTGCCCCGTCATCTTGTTTGTTGGCCTGTATCGCGGTGGGAACCGTTACGAAATCTATTTTGAACATTTTGCCGACGAGATCGTTATGGACCGTGATCGTCGGGCCGAAAGCATCCAGCTTTGGACGCAGCGTTACGCCAGGCGCCTGGAACATTATGTACGCCTTGCGCCTTACAACTGGTTTAACTTCTATCCGTTTTGGGACTAACGACCTCCTATGTGAGCGAATGATGGACGCCGAAACAAGCCCCGTCGATCGTATTCTGATAGCAATGGCTAATGACCTGCCGATTAACAAAGCCGAAATTCGCACACTGATCCCCCACTCCGGTCTGATGTGCCTGTTAGACGAGGTTACGCAGTGGGACGATCGATCGATTGTGTGCATCACTAACACCCATCGCGATCCGGGTAATCCATTGCTACGCGAGGGGCGCTTGTCAGCGTTGCATGCTTTCGAATACGGCGCGCAAGCTGCGGCAGTGCATGGAGGATTGCGAGCCCGCTCAGTGGGTACTACGGCGGCTCCGGGTTATCTGGCCGCATTGCGAGACGGACGCTTACACATAGCTCGATTGGATCACATCCACTTGCCGCTTCGGATTTGTGCGACGCGTCTTTTCGGCGATCGCGCCAATACGGTGTATGAATGCCTTGTCTCGGCCGCCAGCATCCTTGTAGCAGAGGGACGTATCATCATCATGGAACGCACGTGATGGTAGTCACCCCGAACACGGCTCACAGAGCGGCGGCTACAACCTTTACATTACGATTCCGCCATCGACGCACAGCACCTGGCCGGTGATGTAGGCGGCTTCTGCAGATGCCAGGAATGCCACCGCACTCGCAATGTCGTCGGGTGTGCCGTTTCTTCCGAGCGGGATTTTAGCATGAATCGTGTTCTTAATTTCGTCGGAAAGTCCGGCGGTCATGTCCGTAGTAACAAAGCCGGGCGCTACGGCGTTGACAGTAATATTACGGCTCGCCAGCTCGCGAGCTAGCGATTTGGTAAAGCCGATCAAGCCCGCTTTGCTCGCTGCGTAATTCGTCTGGCCGGCGTTGCCCATGAGTCCAATCACCGAGCTGATGTTGATGATACGGCCGCTACGTTGTTTGGTCATGGTGCGAATGATCGCCTGAACAAGACTAAACGCGCCTCGCAGATTTGTGTTGATGACTGAATCCCAATCTTCCAGCGACATCCGCATCGCGAGCGCGTCACGCGTCACTCCTGCGTTGTTAACCAGGATGTCGACTCTGCCAAAGTCATCGAGAATTCGGGCCCCCACTTTTTGGACGGCTGCATGATCTGCAACGTCGACCGCATAAGCGTTCGCCGAATCCGCGCGCAACGCGTTAATCTCGTCGGAAACTTTCTTTGCGTTTTCCTCCGTTCGGCTGACACACGCCAAGCGCGCGCCTTCATTCGCAAGCCGTAATGCGATGGAATACCCAATCCCCCGCCCCGCTCCCGTGACGATCGCCACTTTATCTTCAAACCTCATATCGCTTTCCCGTTCTGCGCTAAAGAATAGCGACTTACCTTCAGGCCTGTCGAGGGCAGCGTTTTGCACCAAAGTCCAAACAGCGAGCCTAAAGAGTTAATGAACACGGAATAATAATCCTCTTTGCGTATCGTAGAACAGACGTCCGTTCCACCTGAGATTCTTGAGTGCGCACTGCTGGTCTGAGGGAAACCCTGCTATAGCACCACTCCGTAGCGACGCTGGCGGCGGCCGAATTCTTCTACCGCGCCAAAGAGGTCTTTCTTGGTGAAATCAGGCCATAGCTTTGGCGTGATGTACATCTCGGTATACGAAGTCTGCCAAAGCAGAAAGTTAGAGAGACGCATTTCGCCGGAAGTGCGAATAAGGAGGTCCGGGTCGGGATAGTAGCGCGTGTAGAGATGTTTACTGAACATCTCCACGTCGATCATTGCTCTATCGATGTGACCCAGCTCAATCGCGCGAAGTAAGCTTTTGATGCCGTCGATGATTTCGAGCCGGCCACCATAGCTCAAGGCCAGGATGAGAGTAAGGCCGGTGTTGCCGGCAGTTTGCTCGATGGTTTTATGGAGTTGTTGCTGCGAACTTTGGGGCAAATCAGTTAGTCGGCCGATTGTCTGAAGCCGTACATTCTTTTCAATCAGTTCCGGCGTTTTTTCCTTTAAAAATTTTTCCAGCAAACGCATCAGCGCGATAACCTCGCTTTTCGGGCGCTGCCAGTTTTCAGCGGAGAAAGCGTACAGAGTCAGATATTCCACCTTTAATTCGCCGCAGCCTTCCACACACTCGCGAACCGCCCGAGCGCCGGCTTCGTGGCCCTTGATACGCGGCAGGCCGCGCGTCCTCGCCCATCGGCCATTGCCATCCATGATGATCGCGATGTGACGGGGAACGTTCTTCACGCCGGGAGGACTACCTACAAAACGATTGTCTCACCGCGTGCCGGGCCGACGCTGACCATCGACAATTTTGCTCCGGTTAATTCGGAGATATATCGGACATACTTCCTCGCCGTTGGAGGAAGCTGCGAAAAGCTTCGCGCTGCGTGAGTAGACGCGTTCCAGCCGCGCACCTCTTCATAAACGGGTTCGCAATTAGCCAACTGGCCCGCATCGCACGGTGGAACATCCAGGCGTTTTCCGTGTACCTGATAGGCGACACAAACCCGGATTGGATCGACGTGATCGAGTCCATCCAAGTTCGTGATGGCGATCTCGTCGATTCCGTTGATCATACACGCGTAACGAGTTGCAACGGCGTCGAACCAGCCACATCGGCGCTTGCGTCCCGTTGTCGCGCCAAACTCGCGTCCCAAATTATGCAGCATTTGTGTCAATTGCGCGTCTTCGGTGGGCAAAGCTCCCTCGCCCACGCGCGTGGAGTACGCCTTCATCACGCCTACGACGCGGTCCATCCGATGCGGTGGCACACCGGTGCCTGTGCAGGCGCCGCCCGCCGTCGTGTTTGAAGAAGTCACATAGGGATAAGTGCCGTGGTCGATATCGAGAAAGGTTCCTTGTGCACCTTCAAACAGAATTTCTTTGCCGCGCTCGATGGCACGATGGAGATACACGACCGTATTGGCTACAAAAGGCCGCAATTTTTCGGCGGCTGCCAGATAAGTTTCGTTGACCTCACGAAAACTGATTGGTTTTGCGCCGAGCGCCTGAAGGATTCTGTTGTTCTCGATTACTTTGGCTTGCAATTTCTTCGAGAACACAATCGGGTGCATCAAGTCGGACATCCGCAGACCCGTGCGCGCTGCTTTATCTCCATAGGCCGGTCCTATCCCACGTTTCGTGGTTCCGATCCGGCCCCGACGCAGTTCGCGCTGCTCGTCAAGCATGCGGTGGTACGGCAGAACAAGGTGAGCGCAATCGCTAATGAGGAAGTTCTTATCAATCTTGATTCCCAATTTGTGCAAACCATCGATCTCGGCGACGAGCCCGACCGGATCGATCACGACGCCGTTTCCAATCAGGCAAATCTTGCCGCGCCGGAGGATTCCCGACGGGATCAAATGCAGAACGTACTTCATGCCGCGATAGATCACGGTGTGGCCGGCATTGTTGCCACCCTGACTGCGCACAACAATGTCTGCCTGGGCAGTAAGCACGTCGATGATCTTGCCCTTGCCCTCATCCCCCCATTGCATCCCAATTAAAATTGTATTCGCCATTGAACTTAGAAATGGGCAAAAAATTTTCCCGATGCATCCGGCAGGACACAGTCGGGACTGCCTACAAATGATAAGTTAGCAAGGTCTTCGCGCAACAAATTTCGCGCTTTGTGCTCTTTCGCACTCTTTCTGCAGAGGAAGCTGGCGGCTTTCCCGACAACGTCCCTGTCGGTTAAGGCGCGGGCGTTTGCTCGCTACGAGTTTGCGCTTTTGGCGAGGGAGTAGCACTTGGCTCCTCCCTTCCAGATTCGATCATCGTCGGCCGAATCGGGCCGATCCCTTCCAGCTTGTTACTTCGTGGCTTGGACATGGGTGACGTGCTTCTTTGCTCGACTGGGCTTTCCCTTTTCACTGGCCTGGGAGTTTCGGCAACAGTCGGAACGGGTGCTGGAGCAATCTCTCTGGTGGATTGTGGAAGAGGCCGATTTTCTAGCCCCTCAGCAGCACGCGCTCCGGCCATTCGCATTTGCTCCAGCGTCGGCACTGCGGACCCTGATTTCTCCTGGCGCGACTTGGGTTTGGCTGGTTCCGGCGCCAGCGATTCAGAAGGGCTCTGCTCCGAAGACGGCACTGCTTGCTTGGGAGCCTCTGGTTTCGTCTCGCGAGCAACGATTACCTCCTGCGCATGCAGGTAGGTCGAAAAGATGAAACTGCAGAGTGCCGCGCTAAAAAATGCGTTCCGCATGACGAACCGCAAATAAACAACCACAACCCATTAGAAAGCCCTCATGAGAATACGTTGCGAGCTTAACCAGTTGGCCGCGTGACTTGGATCACCGGCAAGGGAAACCGCAGCCGCAATTCGTTTTCCAAATAAATCTCCACGTGATGCAATCCGTATTGCTGAAATTGCACGCCGCCAAAATAATGAACGTTCGTTGCATGCCCTTCCATCTCCTTTAACACGAACTCAACCTCAGCCTGCCCGATGACCTGCTGTTCGTCCACACCGACAATGCGGGATTTTTGCCGAAATTTTCCCGCCCCACTGCACCAGCGCGTCCAGATGCAGAGCCGCATATAGTTAATCGGCAACGCCGGCGCCGGGATCACGCTGAGCACGCCTACGAGTGTTTGCATCCCGTTGATTTCGCAGCGGACGTCTTCGCAAAGAACGGCGCTTTGCAGATCTGGAAGAATGACGTCCGTTTCCATGGGTAGTGGATTATACCATCCCGCGCACGAGCAGAATCAATAATCCGATGCCGAGCACAATCCGGTAAAGAGCGAACGGCACAAACCCGCGCGCACGCACCCAGTTCATAAACCAGGCGACCACCGCCAGTGCGACCAAAAACGAAACGACAAAGCCGATTGCGAGCACGATCCATTCGTGAAGATTCATTGCCAAGGGTGCAATATTCGCCTCGTGATGATGCGGCATCACCGTCTTCAAGAAATCGAACCCCGTGGCTACCAGCATCGTGGGCATCGACAGAAAAAAAGAAAATTCGAGCGCCGCCGGACGCGACATGCCGGCAACTTGGCCGGCAGCGATGGTCGACATTGAGCGCGAAGTGCCTGGAAAAATGGCGGAAAGAATTTGCGCTGCGCCAATCCAGACCGCTTGCGGCAGCGTCATTTCCTCCATGTGCATCGTGCGCGGCCGTGTGAAAACGGCGTCAACGATCCACATGATGATTCCACCAATGAGAAGCGCCAGAGCCATAACCCAGAGATTCTCGAGGTTTTTGCCGATCTGTTTTGCAAGAGCCCACGCCGGAACCGCAGTCACAACAAACGCTATCAACGTGAGACTCAATGGATGCGTTAAAATTGTGCGATTGCCGCGTTCACCTTTCGGGAAAGTAGAAACGAACTGCACGATGCGGTGCCAGAAATAAACCGGCAACGCCAGAATGGCGCCGAGCTGAATAACGATTGTGTACATTTTCCAGAAGCCATCGTGAAGATCGATATGAAGCAGCGCTTCGCAGATGCGCAAATGCGCGGTGGAGCTTACCGGAAGAAATTCGGTCACTCCTTCGACGATTCCGAGAAAGATCGATAGCAAGTAATCGTGCATGGGTTGGACCGTCAAAAGTTACATCGTTACAGCGGCGTGGCGCACGCAAATATTGCGTCGTAAAGAACAAATGCGGCACCCTTTGTACCCTTTTAACGATTTAACTGCGTAAGCGCTCCGCGCTTACAGCGCCTCCATTCCCCGTTCGCCGGTTCGGATGCGCACGGCTTCTTCCACTTCAGTTACAAAAATTTTGCCGTCGCCAATTTTCCCAGTCTTTGACGCGCCCAGAATGGCTTCTACCGCTCGTTGCGCGCGATCGTCTGCAATCACGATTTCGAATTTCGTCTTCGGAAGGAAATCCACTGTGTACTCGGTGCCGCGGTAAATTTCACTGTGGCCCTTCTGGCGGCCAAATCCTTTCACTTCACTGAGAGTCATTCCTTCGACGCCTGCGGTCATTAGCGCTTCTTTCACCGGCTCGGTCTTGAATGGCTTGATGATGGCCTCGATTTTCTTCACCGCGCCAAAGTAAAACCAGCGTTCTAAATGGCAAGCAGCGCCCGATGTCCGTAATACCGAGCAATCAGTAGGAGGTTTGTAAACAACAGGCTGACTGGGAATAACACGTTAATTAGCGTGATTGCCGGGAAGCAACCTTCATTGCTGTTTTTCGGGCGAACATCACCGATTGTCTCTCATCAGATTTTGCGTCCGAATTTTTTCTCCAGTTCAGCCAGCGAAATCTGGATCATCGTTGGACGTCCGTGCGGACAGCAGTAAGGCAGATCGCAGTCGAGCAAATCACGGATCATCTTTTCGACTTCAGGGTAACGTAACGGATCGTTGGCTTTAACAGCGTGGCGGCAAACAGTTTTGGCAATCATCTCTTCACCCAGTCGCATCGCCGACGTGCTGTTGCCGGCGCCTTTGAGATCATCAATCACTTTGCGCATAAATTGCACCGGATCTGAGACATTCAGAAAACTCGGAACAGTGTCGATCTTGAACGTCTCTGGACCGAAACTCTCTATTCCAATTCCCATTTTTTGAAGGACCGACAGGTTGCGCTCAATCCAGTCGGCGTCGCGCGGTGGCACGTCGAAGGTCTGCGGCAAAAGTAACTTTTGTGCTGGGACCCCCTGCTCTTCCATTCTTCGCCGCAATTCTTCAAAGAGAATACGCTCATGCGCGGCGTGCTGATCAACCAGGACGAGGCCATCCGCGTTTTCCATTAAGACATAAAGCTTGCTTAGCACACCGATGATCTGGAATTGCTGCTGACTGCGATCGGGTTTGGGTGGAATTGGCGGTGGAGGTTGATCCGTCGTAACCTTCGTGCCGGAGTGAAGGTCTCCGGCTACAGCGGGTCTGGATATAACAGTTGGACCGAGATGTGGTAACTCGCGATGTGACTCCTCGGAACCAGCGATGTCCGGTCGCAGCGTTAAGTCAGGAACAGCTTTCCCGGAAACGGCCGGCGAACTGCCGGGTGCACGAAATTTTTCCTGCCATGCTGCTCTGCCACCTTCCAATGTCTGCTGAATGCAACGAACAATCGCTTCACGGACCCCGTTGGGATCACGAAAACGCACTTCGCGTTTTGCCGGGTGAACATTTACATCGACAGCCGCTGGATCGAGCTCAAGAAATAGAAATGTAACCGGATACTGCCCTTTCATGAGAGCGGTATGGTAGCCTTCGCGGATACCGGCAGTGATGAGGCTGCTTTCAATCGCGCGGCCATTTACGAAGACGAGCTGTTGCGTTCGGGTTTGGCGACTCAGGCCTGCTTGTCCGATAAAGCCGTAAACTCGAATACTCGGTGAAGCGACGTCGATTACCTCGGCCAAGCGCTGCAACAACTCAACACCATACAAATCGCGGATTCGGTCACTGAGCGTCGCCGCGGGTGGTAACTGAAATAATATGCGGTCATCTCTCATTAACGAGAAGCCGATTTGAGGGTGACCTATTGCTTGTAAGTGAATCTGATGCTCGATGTTGCGACTCTCGGTGTTTTCGGAACGAAGAAACTTCCGGCGCGCCGGCAGATTATGGAAAAGCGAGCGCACCTCGACCTGTGTTCCGGGGGCTTCACCGCCGTCGCGCACAGTTTCGAGCTTGCCGCCATTGACAATAATTTCGGTTCCCGCGACCGCGTCGGTTTCGCGCGTGCTCAGGCGAAACCGCGACACGCTGGCGATACTTGGCAACGCTTCGCCACGAAATCCCAGCGTGGCGACCGCTTGAAGATCAGCAGCAGACCGGATTTTACTGGTCGCATGTCGCTCCAGTGAAAGCAGCGCATCATCACGATCCATTCCACAGCCGTCATCGATCACGCGAACTAGTGAAATTCCTCCCCGGCGAATGATGACATCGATTTTCCGGGCGTCGGCGTCGATGCTGTTTTCGATCAGTTCTTTCACCACTGATGCCGGGCGCTCTACTACTTCGCCGGCCGCCACCTGGCTGGCCACAGTCTCAGGAAGCAAACGAATGCGGCTCATTTTGTATCGGAGATTGTAGGTTCCAGATTGCCGATTGCGAAGAAAAACGAATGCGCGGGACGGCGCGGCGCGCGATGGCTACCTCTTTGACTTGCGGGCGCCGAAGCCGTATTTTTTACAGATGATCAACGTCACGGAAAATGCTGTGCGACAGCTCCAGAGTTTGCTTTCAGAGGCAGCGGAAGATTCGCCGAAGGGCTTGCGAGTGCAGGTCGCCAAAGGCGGTTGTTCCGGTCTGCATTATGAAATGACACTTGACGAAAAACGAGATGGCGACGCGGTGGTAGAGCGTGATGGAATGCAATTTTTTATCGATGGCGATAGCGTTCCTTATGTGCGCGGGGCGACTCTGGATTTTTGCGATGGCTTGACGGACACGGGGTTTCGCGTCCTTAATCCAAACGCGTCGCGCACGTGCGGATGCGGTTCGTCATTCGAAACGGCGCAGTCAGGTTGAAACCGGGGAATCCTCGCGCACAGGACTGATGGACTATGGCACTCACCCATACGATCCGTACGAAGAGCCGTACACGCGTCCACGCCGCCGCATCAATTATTTTGCCTGGACCGTTGCCATTTTGCTTTTGACCGGCTTTGCGCTGGCAGCGTGGCTGGGCAGCTTTTACATCTTTGATCAACCAGAGCGGCCAGACAGTTATCGGATTCTGCAAAGACTGCACAAGATTGAGCCGCCGAAGCGGTTCGAGTTGACTGCTGCGCCGGCAGGCGAATTTCTAAACCCACAACAGCTCTATGAGCGCTACGTGGAGATGGGCGCTGCCGAGCTTGCCAGGGCGAACGCTGAACTGGCACGCAATTACATTCGAAACTATCAGCAGGTGCGCGGCCTGGTGCCGTACGTAGTAGGCAGGTACAGAATCATTGCAACGCGCGAGCTTGGCCCGGGAGATGTGTTTACCTCGGGCATGGTCGCCCTGACGAATGCCATTGATAACGGGGAGCTCGTCATGGAGCACCTCTATCCCGCGAATCCTGAAGCCTTGCCTCTCATGAAGCAGACCCTCACCGTTGGATTGGAAATCAAGCTGGAACGCACGCACGATATTTCCGCGGTGATTCACGCGGAGCGGCTGGTTGATGGCCGCATCATGGTTACGGCTATCCCGTTGCTTTACGGAAGCTATACGGTCACACGTGGTCTGGGGACTTTTCGACTTGAGCCACCGCTTTCTTTGAACCTGGCGGCAGGCTGGCCACTATTTAAGGCGCACGAGCGTGCTGGCGTTGAGCAACGCTACGCAGAATACCGGCAAAAGACCGCAGCAGCACGAGGCGGTCCGGTCCCCGTACCTGGCCTGAGCCCCAGCACAACACCGCCGCCGGCCGAGAATGAATTGGTGCGCGTCGAACAAGCCCGGCCTGTTATAGCGTTTTCGCCCCCGCCTGCCTTGGCAAAGAACGACAAGCTCGTCAAGACAACTCCGGGCTCGAAAGGGAAAAAATCATCGAAGAAACAAAAACTGGAGTCTCCGTCGCCGGCGTCAAGTCCTGCGCGGCCAGTGATCGCTCAGAAACAAAGTGCGCCCACTCCGACACCAATTACAGTTGCGTCTGCGCGTACGCCGCCAAACGCTCCAAACTTTTCCGCTGTTTCACCGGCGCCAGTGGCGAAAGCTCCCGTAGCTGTGACTCAACCTGTAGCCCAGGCTCCGGCTGTTCCGACCGCCACGCCGGTGCCGGTGCTTCCCGCACAGCCCGCTCCGGCTGACAATTCCAACGTAGCTCTGGCGTCAAACGCGGGCGGTGGCAGTTGGAAAACGTTTCCACCTGGCAAGATGCCACTTGGCCGGCTTATCGCCACAGGCGATCTGCGAGACGTCGCTGACCATGGACTCGCGGGCGAACGCGTTTATTTGAAGGGACAATTCGTGGTGAATTTTTCTGACGCGAATAAAGCCGTGTTGCGGCCGCGCACGAAATTAACAGACAAAGTGCTGCACTTCGGCGGCGGTTCATCCGCGCGCATCATCGTAGAATTTCCCGGTGGCTATACCCCTCCAGCGCAGGGCACGGTAGTAAACCGGGATGAGTTGCGGCCTTACGAGATTACCGAAGTGCGCAAACAAGAAGACGGACAGCTAAACGTCTTCGTGCGCGAAATCATGCAGCCGAATTGATCGACACGCCAGCTGTCGTGCCGTAAGAAGTCGTCCTCGCTACTCAGTGCGGGATCGAAGAATCACTTTACCGTCGCGTACCTCAATCGTCCCGATGCCATGAATGTTTCGATAATCGCTGAGGTAATCGTGCAATCGCCTGGAGCGATATTTCCATTTCAAAAGGTCACTCGGCATCTGCTTCCCGTTCACAATTATCCGATTCAACTGCGGATTCTCCAATGATTCCGCACCCTTAAATTCGACCGTAATGTCGCCGTTAAAATAATAGCCTCGACGGCCGATAAGTTCTCCAAAGGGAATACTCGTTTGGAGACGAAGTTGGTCGCCCTCAATTGACACAAAAACTTTGCCGCGCACGTCTCGATTAGTGAGAATGAATGTGTTAATATCGTCCGCTGTTAGTTCAATCTCGGCGGGTTGACGTGCACGCGTCTTCTGTTCGAAATCCTGCCACCGTTCGCGGACACTTTGAATTTGATTATCCGACGCGCTGAATTCAGGCAGGGAAACCGGCGCTTCCGCGATCGAATGCGTTTTCGCCAGCCAATAAATAGCGTGCACTATTGCCGAGTGCCGTTGAAATCCCCAATACACGCCAGCAAAACAAGCGATCGCCAGCACAACCGCAAACACCAAAAGAATAAGGCAGCCCCGGGTGAAACAGCCCAATCCTTTTCGCCGCGGCGGCGCCTCGACCCAACCATTCATAAGAGCGTGATCAGTGGTTGGTGGTCAGTGATTCGATGAAGCTCGTGCCTTGTAATTGGAATTTTCAGATCACCGATCACTGATCACAGATTACCTCCTGCCATTTTTGCCTGAACGTCCATCAATTTGTCATAAAGCGCGTGCAAGCCTTCCGAAAGGACCCGTGTTCCGGCGATGATCGGCATGAAATTCGTATCACCGCTCCAGCGCGGCACGATATGAATATGCAAATGATCGAGAACGCCTGCCCCCGCGCATTCGCCAATATTCAAACCAATGTTAAACCCTTGCGCTCTTGTCGCGGCGCGCAAAAGCGCCTGCGCATGCACGACCAAATTCCAAAGCTCGACGACTTCGTTCTCGCCGAGTGACGAGAGCTCCGCCGTCTTGCGATACGGTACCGCCATCAAATGACCGACCGCGTACGGATAACGATTCATCATCAGAAAACTGTTCTTTCGGCGCGTGATCACAAAATGCTCGGCGTCATTGCTCGCCCGAGCCGCGGTTTCGAGAAAATTCCGGTCGCGCGGCTCCTTTTCGAAATACTCCACCCGCCACGGAGCCCACAACGTCTCCATTTGTTTCCTCGGAAATTCTTCGGTCGCCATTGCCTGAGTTGCTCAGGAGAATAAAAAATCATCCACCGCAAAGTCGAGCGACCATTTCCGATCCTTTCTCCCTTCTTCGAAACAATGGCGCCGACTCATCAATTGGAAGTGATCGAGCGTTTTGGCTTGCTCGGTTCAGGCAGGCCTGACAAAAGACGCACCACTTCTTTGTGCGGTCACCATGAAAACAATATTACTTGACGTTTGTCACTCTAGCGCTGTCGCTGCCGGTGAACAACATCCAGGCGGGCGACCAGCAGGATCTGGAGAAGTTCCAAGGTACTTGGAAGCTGGTTTCCGCGACGCGAGACAGCAAGGCGTTGGCCGACGACAAGGTCAAACAGACCACCATTGTCTTCAAAGGAGATACCTTCCGTTTTCCGGAGCTAGCCGAGTACGCAACCAGCAAAGAGGGAACGATCAAGCTGGACGCTACGAAGACGCCGAAGCAGATGGACGCCACCTCGACCGGCGGAGAAGTTATGCTCGGCATTTACGACTTGGAAGGAAACCGTTACAAGGTTTGCTTCGCCCCGGTAGGCAAGCCACGCCCCAGCGAGTTCGTTTCCACACCTGGGAGTGGCTACATCCTGCAATTTTGGGAGCGCCCAAAGCTTCCGTGATCACCAAGCCTGATCGGTCAGCAATTCGTCAGTCGCTGTCCGGATCCGCTTCGCCTTCAGTGGATGGCTTTGACTGATCTTGTGCCAGCGCGTGCAGGATTTGCCGCCCAATCCCAGTGGCGCGTTGTTTACCGCGGTTAACGAGAATAACAACACCGAGTTTCTGTTGCGGAGCGAAGCCGATGTAGGTCGAGGTGTTTGGCAACCCGCCGTTCTTATCGACGATGGTGAGGTTGCCGGCGCTGACATCTTGCCATGCGAGCCCTTGCTTGAAGTGCGGGTTGACGGTGAACACGGGCTGTTGAGCGAGCGCCATGGCACTCTCCATCGGGCGGCGGTCGGGAAGCTCGCCCATGTTCGCGGCCAAAAACGTAGCCATGTCGCGCGACGAAGAATAAATTTGGCCGGCGCCAGGCCACTTGAAAGTGCCCGATTCTTCACCCGGCCGGCTGATCGGCTTGCCCATCTGGCCGTAACCTTGCACGGCGCGGCCAAGCAAGTCGCGCGGCAGAGGCAGTGCGGTCGAGGTCATCCCGAGCGGGACGGTTATCCGTTCGTGCATCAAGGCCGCTGAACCGTGTGTTGAAGCGGCGTTCGAGCGCAACCCGCAACAGGACCATTGCAGCATTGGAATAAAGATATTGTTGACCAGGCTCATGCTTCGGGTCCGCCTTCCACGAATTAAGGAAGCGGACAAAATCCGGCCACGTGTAGTTGCCTCGATGCCAGTGCTCATATTGCTGCGGCACGCGCGGCAATCCGGACGTGTGACTAGCAAGCTGTCCCAGCGTTACCCGGCGGATATCATCGCCTCGTTGTAACTCGGTAACGTATTTGGCGACCGGGTCATCGAGGCTGAGCTCGCCCTGTTTAACTGCTTGTGCAAGCAACGTGGTCGCGAACACTTTTCCGACCGAGCCAAGATTAAAGATCGAGTCCTCCGTGACTCGACGATTCTGCGCGTTGTTGGCAAAGCCATAGTTGAAGAACGAGGTCGTGCCATTCATTCGGACCGCCACCGCAACGCCTCCTCCTTTACCATTCTCCGGCAATATCGGTTGAACTTTTTGCGCGACGATCTGTTCAACGTTGACCTGTTGAGCGCGCGCCGCACCCGCAGCCAGGAGAACCCCGATCACAGTCGGAATGAGGATGCTTTTTACAATCATGGCCGCGACTCTTCACCGCTTAACCAGCTTGCGCAACGGCGAGCAACGGCACGATTTGCTCGCAGCTTAGCTTGCTCGGTTCGGCACGCCCTGATAAATAAGGAACTCGTGCCTTCCTTTTATCGGCATCTACTCCTTACACAGAGTGGAAACAACCTTTCGTCGAATCGTAGTTAGATGACGCAGATTAGTACTTATTATGCCGTGGCTTCTTAGGTTTGCGATTGGCTCGCTTCTCTTATTTGTCATCGGCGCAGTGATAATCACATGGGCGTGCATCTCCACCGGGTGGGAAGCGCTCAGCCGTTTCGCGTGGGGTTCGCTCACCGCCGGAACCGGACTAATTGGGAGCGCCTTTTTCTCTATCGTGAGCGTGGTGATTCACCAACCGTGGCGCACATTTTCTCTCGCGCTCTTGAGTGCCTCGGTTTTGCTGTTTGTTCTGCTGCTCGTTTTTGCCAAGTTCGCGTGATGAAACATCGGCTTTTTGTACTCCCGACCGGCTGTTCGTTTCATCTGGTATTCAGTTGATGCAAGCTGACGAGAAACCGTTAACAACTCCGGAACCGATAACCGGTTCGGCGAACAAGCGGGCGCAACGCGAAAACATTCCGTGATGGGTGGTAGAATTGTTTTCTGCGACAAAGCTGAACGAACATGCTGCTCGGTGCCGAGCATCCAACTAGGCACTGCCTTCGGCTTGTTCGTGTACCGACTGTTTCTCATTCTGTTATAGATCGCAGTTAGGTTTAGCGCCCGAGATTTGCTGCCGCAGAAAAAATGATTTTAGCCGCATCAGATTTCGTAACTGCTTTTGAGATCGCCAGAGGCAGTAATGGGGTTTTCGCAGATGAAGTTTTCCGATTGCTCATCGGCGTAGCTGCCCTGATTGGCGGCATGACCGCTTTGGTCCTTAACTGGGAAAACAAGAGTGTAAAAAGCTGGGTGGGCCCTGTGTTCGCTATTGCTTGGGCTTTGTTTTGGCGCTACCTGCACAATTTTCCTTATATGTTTGGACACATTAATGGTCTGGTCAGAGCATATCGGCACGGACAATATCAAGTCGTTGAAGGGCAGGTCCAAGTGCTGCATGAACAGCCGGCGACAGGGCACACCAAGGGAGACATTATCACTGTGAACGGAAAACAATTTGAGGTGAACTACTTTTATTTCACGCCTGCATACCGAAACACGCTTGCTCATGAAGGCGTGTTAGGATCGGGCGTTTATGCGCGCATTTACTACCACAATGGCGAAATTCTTCGCGTCGATGTCTGCAAATGATCACCATAAACATGTCGGTAAGCCTGCCGCGATCGTAGCACGAGTGGTTTTTACACTTATTGCGCTGGCGCTGCCACTGTGTTCGGCACTAAGCAAGCGCATCGCACCTCCGACGGTAACGCCAGTGATTCATGAAGGCGTACGATACGTCGCGCCGACTGACGATGGTCGTCGCGCCTACGTTGAAGTGTGGGATGTACAGACTAACAAGAGGCTTTGGGAGTTAACGGTCTTTACGAACCGCATCGACCCGAAGCTGGAGGAAGACGTTCAGTGGGTTTTCATAAAATCACTGAGTCTTCGAGATGGCATGCTGATGGTGACGTCCGAGCGTGGGAAGACGTATCAAGTTGATCTAAAGACGAAAACCGTAACTCAATTCGATGCAGCGCAGTCGGCAGCGCCCGATGCGGCGGCTCAAGGCCATGAGATTCCTCAGGCGGTGGCGAGAGCCATCACGAATGGTTCGCTCTCGAAGCAGTATGATCTCTCCTTTCGCATGAACCCATTCTATCTGCGTGGAGATTTTAATGGCGACGGTAACACTGACGTAGCCTTTCTAGTGCAGCACCGCTCGACCCGGAAAATCGGAATCGCGATCGTTCATGGCGCGACAGACAAGGTAATTATTCTGGGCGCCGGAGTTGCCATTGGCAACGGTGGGGACGACTTCGAATGGATGGATTCCTGGCGGGTTCTTTCCAAAGACAGTGCGGCTCGAGAAGGTGGTAAAACAAACGCCCCAGATTTCCGCGGCGACGCACTCTTCGTGGAGAAGAGCGAGGCAGCCAGCGCGTTGATCTACTGGAACGGGAAGCGCTATGTTTGGTCCCAGCAAGGCGACTGAGCGAAATGCAGAAAGAAGTGAGTCCAAGAGATGCTATCGCTTTCGTCGAGCGTCATGGAGTGGTGCTCCAGGCCGCGCGCGGTCCAGTGCCGAGCCTGGCGGAGGCCATTGCATGCGAACCAATTCGAGGCAGCTGGTGGGGACACGCTAAAGGCGGGCAAATCTTTCGGGCTGCGCGCGCGGTTTGTGAAAGTCCCGACGTTTTGGTTTGCAAGCTAATTGATAACAAAGTCACGTATGTTCATCGACGGGTTTGGCCGGCTCTCGTAAAGCTTGCGCCGCGCTTTGGAAACGAGCGACTCGCGAAAGTTTGGGACGAACATACAAAGACCGGCACGCACGTGTCGCGACGGATTCCTTTCCCTAAATGGGTGCCAGGCGATGTGATGAAAGCGGCGGAGACGCTCTCGACACAAGAAGCAGAGCGAATCCTATCGGCCGTGTTAGCGGGGAAAAAGAGCAAGACCGCAAGGGGGCGTTCAGCGAAGATCGTACAACGACTTCGACGAATTAATGAATGAGCAAAACATAATCGCTCCCCTGCTCTTTCTTTCTGTCGTTTGACCTTACTTGAGAAAGAGTAGCATCTGGAAGCCGCGACATAAGAGACGGCGCTTTCTCTGTTGACGCTACCAACGCATCGAGATTGCCTTGGTTCCATTCGGGGATGGCATGGTCGGGGTCAATGAAGTGCGTTTTCTGCAAATAGAGCAGTAGCCCTTCATCTTTCGCCGACACCACTTCGTAACGCCAATGGTGCGCCGCCGCTTCGCGACGAACGTCGCGTCCGAAAACAGCCAGCGCGTCGCGATGGTGCCGATAGCCAGTGATCACCTTCCAAATCGTGTAGCTCCCGGTGAACAACAGGGCTACCACGAGCGCTATAGCCAGGTAGGGACGCAGCGCCGAGGCGTCCAATCGGCGCGGTGCACCATGCCTGCCAATTTGCGCCGCGAGCAACAAACAGAGTGGCGGGATAATCGGAAAAATTCTATCGACGCGCTTGGATGGAATTAACGACATCACGATCACGCCGCCGAGGCTCCAGCAAAGCAGCCAGAAAGTTTCAGGTGACATGTCGCGAAGTGCTGAGCGCAACCGCCATCTTCGCGAATGAAGGTCGACGAGGGCGATGGCAACCATAAGCAGGCTCCACGGAGCAAATTTGTGTAGTAGATGCGGCAAATAGAAATAGAGCGGTTGCGGCCGATGAATTGTTTCGCCAAAGCGCCCAACAAATTCACGCATCACGACCTCATCGAAAAAGCCAGGCTGAAAAAGGATGCCGCCGATCACCCATAACAAAAAGACAACCAGTGATGCGATCCATGGCCACCAGCCGGGCCAGGCGCTCTGTTCTAATTGCACCTTGTGAGACTGGCCGGGGTCACCGACCCCGGCTACAACAGCGTGTCGCCTGCGCCACCACTCAAACACTCCAATACCGGGTAGCAGAAAGGCATAAACAATCGGCCCTTTGATCAGCATTGCGACTGTGAGCAGGACAAACACGTAAACTTGATCTCGCAGTCTCCACTCGGTTTGGGCTCGGATTTTTTGCCAGATCAGCGCGCCGATCAGGAAAATCACGAGCGCGAGTGGCATATCGGTGCGAACGAGCGTTGCCAGGCGCGGACTGAGCAGATTCAATCCAAATGCCGCCTCCGCAATTAAGCCGGCAGTTAATCCATATGCCGAACGGGCAGAGCGAAACAATAACAGTGCCAAAGCAACCGCCGCTAGAAAGGACGGCAACCGCCACGCTAAATCCCATGATCTGGTCAACCCGAAAAGACCACCTGAAATCCACGCTACAAGCGGCGGCTTGGTTGCAACGTGTGCGTGCGGTGTCTGCTGGTACAACCAGCGGCCTTCTTTAATCATCTGGAACGAAGTGAATCCCTGCTTCGCCTGATCGTAGTCGTCGAGCTGCCACGGCAAATTGCCGATGAGAAATAACAAAAAGCTTACGGCAGCAATTACCCAAGCGGTGCGTTGATCTTCAAGCAAGCCGCTCATCATGTCGCGCGGACGTAGTATGCGCTGTCCTCAGCGCAAACCCTTCTCGGACGGCAAAGTGATGTCCGCTGAGGACAGCGGACGCTACAGCACGAACGAACCGAACAAGACATTCGTAATGACTATGCGGAGTTTACATTAAGCGAGCAGGGCAAGTCGAACGAGCTCGCCCTGAATGGCAGTCATATGGTCTCAGTCGCGCCAAAGAATCGCGCGCATGGGCGCACCATCGGCACCAGCGATTTTCAGAGGCAGACCTGCAAAATTATAAATACCGGGAGCAACATTGCTCAGATCGAGTGATTCAACGATCGCGATGCCAGCGCGGGCAAGTGCGTGATGATTCTGTAGCGATTTTGAATCAATCTCATCCATGGACGGCAGATCCAATCCCAGCAGCTTGACGCCATTTTTCTGCAGCCACGCCGGGACGTCGGCTGCGATGACCGGAATTTGCTCTGGAAAAACTGTAGAGTCGCTCCATCGATCGGTCTTCACGAGAAGCCGCGACGTCGCTGCGATATCTTCGGCATGCAACCGAAGGTCCTCGAGCGTGATCAGATGTTTCTCTCGCGATTGCGAAAAACTTTGAGCCAGATCGACCACGGTTGTGCGACCGAGATAAACCTCAAGCGGCGCTTTCTCGATCGATGCACCCTTTGAGTCGAAATGGAATCGCGCGTCAGCATGCGTGCCGTTGTGGATACTCATCGTGACTGCCCCCAGATTCACCGTTGCCCCTTTCGCGATTTCTTTCGTCAACCGATAATGAAACGACTCGTCGCCGGGCCATTCCGCAAAGTCGTTCGAAAGCGTTCGTGAGATATCCCAGACTTTCATCGTGTGACCAGGCGACCTCCTTTTTCTCCGATTTGTTTCAGGATCGCTCGTGCGGCTGTTTCGCTGGCTCCGCTGCCGCCTAACTTACCAGTGATCGCATCGAACTCCGAAATCATCTGTTTGCGCGCGCTTGTATCTTCCATTAACCGCCGCATCGCACGGGAAATCGCATCCGACTTCGCCTCGCGCTGGATAAATTCCGCAACGACTTCTTTTTCTGCGAGCAAATTGGGCATGCCGAGATAGTTCACATTCACGACGGCGCGCGCCGCGAGGTACGTCGGCCACGCCACCTTGTAGATCAGCACAAACGGCATCCGAAAATATGCGGCCTCAAGCGTCGCGCTTCCTGAGGCAACCATTCCTGCCCAGGCGCGCTGCATGATCTCTGCTGTCTCACCGACTATGATTTGAATCACCTGGCGACGTTGCAATTGCTCGAACGCGGCAGTGGCAGGACTCATTACGTGGGCCAGTTCATCGGATGCCGCTGCAACTTCAAAGTGTAAACTGGGTTTCGTTTGCAAGAGCAGGTGGGCTGTTTCCACCATTACCGGAAAAATCTTGCGCACTTCGCGCATCCGACTGCCTGGAAACAAGCCGATCAAATTCGAATCGCGCTCGGCCTTGATCCTTCGCGCCTGCAATCGTTCGATCATGGGATGACCAACGAATGCCGCATGCAGGCCTGATTGGTTATAGAGATCGGCTTCAAAGGGGAAAATGCAGAGCACTAGATCGATCAAGCGCGCCATTCCTTTAGCGCGGCCGCGGTTCCACGCCCACACCTGGGGGCTTATGTAATAAATTATTTTTTGTCGTTGCGATTTTCTTCGCAGTGCCCGCGCAAGCCGCAAATTAAATCCGGGATAATCGATCAACACGACTGCATCCGGCTTGCTGTCCAGAATTTCTTTGAGCGTTTCGCGAAATTGTTCTCGAAAATAACCATACTTCCTGACCACTTCCCACAACCCGAGAACCGCTGCATCGTCGATCCAGTTTTTGAATTGCTTGCCGGCGACGTGTTGCATTTGCGGGCCGCCGCGACCGATCAACTTAAGCCCCGGATCCAACTCGCGAAGCGAGCGCATCAATGCCGCGCCATGGTTGTCTGCACTCACTTCGCCAGCGACAAAATAGATCGTCATGGCTTTCGTCGGGAGCGCCCCGAAGCATCGCCGCACGCGGCACGGTGGCTACAGCATTCAGCGGAACGCATCACGGAATCTATCCACTCGCTGCGATGTGCTTCGTGATTTTGACTGCCAATTCCAAAGCCGCCGTCGCTTGAGAGCCCGAAACGCGCGGCTGGCGTCCGGTGCCGGCGCATTCGATGAACGACGCGAGTTGAAGCTTGAGTGGCTCCTCGCGTTCAACGCTGACTCTGTCACGCCAAATTTGCTTTCCAACGCGCCGATAGACTTCGCCGCTTTGATTTTGATAATCGAGTGAGAGGTACGCGTCTTCCTGGAAAATGCGGATTTTGCGCATGCGCTCGGGACTGATGCGGCTCGAAGTCACATTTGCCACGCAACCATCTTCGAAGTGCAGTCGCACGTTAGCGATATCTTCGCTCTTGCTAAGTATGGGCACGCCTACCGCATCAATACTCCACAGAGGCGAACGCACGAAATGCAAAATGACTTCCAGATCATGGATCATTAAATCGAGCACGACACCGATATCGGTACCGCGTTCCGAGTAGGGTCTGAGCCGATGCGCTTCAATGAACCGCGGATGCGTCAGATGTTTTTCAAGAGCGCCCAAAATCGGATTGAAGCGTTCCACGTGACCGACCTGCAAGGTCAGCCCGTTGCGAGCGGCCAAATCCGCCAGTTTGGCAGCGTGGGCGGTGTTGTCAGTAATGGGTTTTTCGACCAGCACGTGTTTGCCCTTTGTAAGGAGAGAACGCGCAACCGCGTAGTGCGTATTGGTCGGTGTTGCCACGGAAGCGGCATCAACCATCCCAATAAATTCATCCAGCGACTTGGCAGGCGTCGCGTGGAATTTGGTCGCAATTGTACGGTTCGTGATACCATCCACATCATACACTGCAGTGAACTCAGCGGACGGAATCTCCGCGTATAAGCGCGCATGATTGCTTCCGATATGACCAACCCCAACAACGCCAATGCGCAGATTTTTCATCCCTAGAGAGCAGTGAACGCCGGAAAGATTTCGTGGTCAAACCGCAGCTCGAGTCCCCATAGATCTCATGAGTCGTATCAGTTCGCTTGCGATGGATCAGTATCGCTACAGGCAATTTGCGCGAAACCATTGATAGGTCCGAGCAATCCCGTCCCGGAGTGAGATCGCCGGTTTCCAGCCGAGGGCGCGAAGCTTGCTTACGTCCAAAAGTTTTCGAGGCGTGCCATCCGGCTTACTCGTATCCCACGCGAGTTCACCATCGAAGCCGAGCACCTCGCAGATCAGTTCGGCCAGCTCGCGTATCGAAATGTCTTCGCCGTAACCGACATTGACGATATCCGGTGAGTCATATTTCTCCAGCAGTAAAAGACAGGCTGACGCAAGATCGTCCACGTGCAAAAATTCGCGGCGCGGTTTCCCAGTTCCCCACACGATTAGCCTTTGATCGTTCCGCATTCTGGCTTCGTGCGCTTTGCGTATGAGCGCCGCCAGTACATGTGATGTTTCCAGATCGAAATTGTCGTTCGGCCCGTAGAGATTCGTCGGCATCGCTGAGATAAAATTTGCGCCGTATTCGCGACAGTACGCCTGGCAGAGCTTGATCCCGGCAATCTTCGCAATCGCGTACGCTTCGTTGGTCGGCTCCAGCGGTCCGCTCAGCAGCGCTGTTTCCGGAATCGGCTGCGGCGCAAACTTCGGGTAAATGCAAGAGCTTCCAAGAAAAAGCAGTTTGCGCACGCCGCTGTCGGAAGCTGAGCGAATGACGTTGTTCTGGATCCGCAAGTTATCGAGAAGGAACTGCACCGGATAATCATTGTTTGCCTGGATGCCGCCAACTTTTGCCGCCGCGCAAATCACTATCGTTGGTTTTTCCTTTAGAAAGAACTTCGCGACTGCAGATTCATCCATGAGATCAAGCTCCGATCGGTCCCTTATCAGCAGATTCTTGAATCCATCTGCTTGGAGCCGCCGCATCACCGCGCTCCCGACCATCCCGCGGTGGCCGGCCACAAAAATCTTATCCGTTTTGTCCATGACTTAGCCGCTGAAAACTCACGGGGCGAAGATCAACAGCACGAATATGGCGAAAAGGAGCAAGTGGACGCAGCCCTGCAAAACATTTGTTTTTCTACTGGTAAACGTGACGACACTCACCGCCAGAGTTAACAGCAGCAGCGGAAGATTGCCGCCTTGCACGCCGAGTGTGACTGGACGTTTCGTGATGAGTCCAATCGTCAACACGGCGGGAATGGTTAGCCCGATAGTGGCCAGCACGGACCCGAACAGAATGTTTATCGAACGCTGCAACTGATCGCGCAAAGTGGCCTCGATTGCGCCTATTCCCTCTGGCGCAAGCACCAGAGCAGCGATAATTGCTCCGCCAAAGGCCTGAGGCATGCCAAATTGCTCCACGCTGTTATCTAACGGGACAGCAAACTTCTTTGCCAATACGATAACCGTAATCAGGTAAAGGAGCAGCAGCGTCACATGAAAAGCAGTTGAGCGCACCTGGAGCGGATGATGAGCAACGTTCGCCGCAACTGTTGCGTCCTTCGATTCCATGAAATAGCGACGGTGTCGCATGGTCTGGATGAGCAGAAAAATCCCGTAAAGCAACAGCGACATCACGACGAGAAAGATTTCCTGTTCAGTGGAAAATGTTGGGCCGCTCGTCGAAGTGGTGAAGTTTGGCAGGACCAGGCCAAGCACTGCCAGTGTCATGATGACGTTCAGATAGGAATTAACGCCTTGGAGATTGTAATATTGCTCGCGATAGCGCAGCCCACCGATTAGCAGGCACAGGCCAACAAATCCATTGAGGGCGATCATGACGACAGCAAAAATTGCATCGCGTCCGAGCGTGGGATTATTGGCGCCGTGTAACATTGCCGTGGATATCATGACAACCTCAATGCTGATTGCTGAGAGCGTCAGGATTAAAGTTCCATAAGGCTCGCCCAATTTGATGGCCAGACAGTCGGCATGGCGCACCACACAAATTGCCGACCAAAGAATGACGGCAAAGAGCCAGACAAAGACGCCGATCAACGCGACTGGATGCGCGATCAGTTCAACCAACTGACTTCCAGCGGCAAAAAAAATCGCCGCCGTTCCCAAACCGATCAGCAGCGGAAATTCACGGCGCATAGCGTCCCCTAAACACGGAGCGGTCTTAGCCCGGTGGGCTTGTTCGGCCTTTCCCGACATGCGCGCGAGCATATCGAGTTCATGCGGCTCGCGCAATCTACGAACAGTTTTCTACATGCAGATCGCGGCAAGTCGTGGCGCGCTCGGACCGGCGAGCGCGCCACCATTCGGGCGACTCACACAGCCGCTCCTACAACATCTGCCCGTCGAAGAATGCCTGTCTTATTTTTTTCTTTGTGCGAGCGGCAGAAATTCTTCGCGAGCGACTTTGCCGTCTTTAGCGGTGTAGATTCCCACCTCCGACATTTGCATCCGTTTGTTGGATGCTTTGTCGGTTACATCGACATCGAACTGCACAACGAATGTATCCCGAGCAACAAATGGCCCGGCCACCTTCGCGGTATGCACTTGCATGTTCTTCTCCCACCACTCGGTTTTCCCGCGCACCTGATCGATGCCGCGCATTTCCGCCGGCATAGCTCCCATCTCGTGAGCCTCTACACTGACAATGTCTTTCGCATAGAGATCATCGACTGCCTTCATCCATTCGCCTTTCCGACAATACTCCACCAGTTTTGTTGCGACTTCTTCTGTATTCATTTCTTTCTCCTTATTTTTGATTGAGAATTGTGCAACCGATTATTTCTCGCGTCTGTCGCTTCTGCAGACGCAGCCGCGTTGACTGCAATCCACCGATTTCGCAGGCGATACGCCTGCCACTGCAATCCCGCTATCCTCCAGCTATGGCTCCAATAATCAAAAATGGTTCGGAGCCCGTGGTGATCGCGTCCGGTAACGGAGTGTCCGGTGATTCATGCGACAAGTCCTCGCCACAGGCAAAAAAGCGAACCATCGGCCGTCGAAGATGTGTCACGTGATCGCGTATCGTTCCGCGCAACATTGGATGATTCGCTTCGACCGCGTCGAGCACCGAACGCTGGGTGACGGGACTCTTCACCTCGAGTTCCACTTCGCCATCAACACGCGCGAGCGTGCGCAGATTAGGTGGAAGGATGACACGAATCATGGCAATGCCTGCACTTCTACCGACAAAACCGCGGGAAGATCGCGCACGATCGGCTTCCAATTATCGCCTGCGTCCGCCGACGCATAAACCTGTCCGCCAGTCGTTCCGAAGTAGACGCCGCACGGCTCGAGCGCATCCACCGACATCGCATCGCGCAACACGTTCACGTAACAATTGCGTTGCGGCAGACCTTTTGTGAGCGCTTCCCATTCATTGCCGCCTGTCCGGCTGCGGTACACGCGCAACCTGCCCTTCAGCGGATAATGCTCGGAGTCGCTCTTGATCGGTACTACGTAAATCGTCTCCGGCTCGTGCGCGTGCACGTCGATGGGGAATCCGAAATCGGTTGGTAAATTTCCGCTGACCTCCTGCCACGAATCACCGGCATCGTCGCTGCGCATCACGTCCCAATGTTTTTGCATGAACAGTGTGTTTGGACGCGATGGATGTAATGCGATGCGGTGCACGCAATGGCCAACTTCCGCTGTGGGATCCGGAATATGTTCCGAATGCAGTCCGCGATTGATTGGTCTCCAGCTCTCTCCGCCGTCGTCTGTGCGAAACGTGCCGGCTGCCGAGATCGCAATGGAAATTCGTTTCGGATTGTTCGGATCGAGAAGAATGGTGTGCAAACACATGCCGCCGGCGCCCGGCTGCCATTTCGGTCCGGTATCGCTGCCGCGTAATCCGGCGAGTTCGTGCCACGATTTGCCGCCATCTGTTGATTCGAATAACGCGGCATCTTCGACGCCGGCGTAAACGTGATCGGGATCGCTAAGCGACGGCTCCAGATGCCAGACGCGCTTGAATTCCCAAGGATGCTGAGTGCCGTCGTACCACTGGTGGGTCGTGAGCGGTTTCCCCGTTTCAGGCGAAGCATCATAAACGAACATGTTACTTTCGCCCTTCGGCATCCCTTCCGACGCCATCAAGTCCTCCGGCTTTGTGCCGGGCGGATTCCACGTTTTGCCGCCGTCATCGGAGCGCTGAATGATTTGGCCAAACCAACTACTAGTCTGCGACGCGTAGATTCGATCGGAATCAAGTGGCGAACCCTTCATGTGATAAATCTCCCAGCCCGCGAAATGCGGGCCGCTGACCTTCCATCGTTTGCGCGCGCCATCTGAACTTAGAATGAACGCGCCCTTCCTCGTGCCGACCAATACTCTGACTCTACTCACGGTTTGCTCCTGTTTTTATTGTTGTTTTCTGCGATTCGCGCTTTAACCAGCTTCCTCACCAGAGGTACGGGCAAAGGGTTGCCCGGAGAGAAGCGAATCGTGCCCTTGCTGGTTTGGAAATCCCTTAGCTCATTCCGAAATTTTTTCAACGTCGCAGAACTCCCCGGATAGAACGCGCAGTGATTCGCCCATGCGCCAAAGAAAACCAACGAGCGTCCATTGAGGCGAAACGCAGGGATTCCATAGCTGATACATTCCTGCGCGTTTGGCGCCACGGCATGAACCGTTTCCCGAATTTTCTGAAGGGCCTTGCTATGATCGGAATTCACGCTCGCAAGGTACTCGTCAACTGTTTTGGGGTTTCGTTTCATTGAGTCCCACAAGACCGAATAGAATCATTTCCCGAGGTAAGCGACTTTCAATTTCTCGATGTCGATCCTCTGCATTTGAAGCATCGCTTTCATGACTCGTTCGGCCTTTTCAGAATCTTTGTCGTGCAACATGTCGATCAACACGGTTGGAGTGACTTGCCACGACAAACCGAACTTGTCCTTGAGCCAACCGCACTGCGACTCTTCGCCGCCATCGGCCGTGAGTTTCTCCCAAAAATAATCCACTTCTTCCTGCGTTTCGCAGTTCACGACGAAGGAGACCGATTCGTTGAATTTAAACTGCGGTCCGCCGTTTAGAGCGACAAACTTCTGGCCCTCTATTTCAAATTCAATGGTCAGCACCGATCCTGCCGGCTGACCGCTTGCTTTGGCCGCTTCTTCGCTATAGAGCAAAGTTCGTCCGATCTTGGAGTTTTTGAAAATCGACGTGTAAAACTTCGCCGCCTCTTCAGCCTGATCATCGAACCACAAAAATGGTGTAATTTTTTGCATCTTAATTTATTTCTTTGTTGGTATCGGCGGATATTGCTCGAACTTGGGAATCGCTGGATCCATTTGGTCCCACGGTTGCGCGTCTGAAACGAAAATGTCCATCTGCGACTGAAACCAGCTAGGGTCATCAAGGGAGCCGGCCAAGATTCCCACAAACGGCGATTCCTCTCCTTCAAATTCGCCTCCCGTAATTCGGGATCCGCACTCTGGACAAAAACCGCGTTTATGTTTCCCGCGCCTGATACTGGGCGTCAGGTTGTAGCGCAGTTGTCCGCGCGTTAATCGAAACGCCTCTCGAGACAGCAATAGCCCGGGAGCGAATCCGCTTCCAGTCACCTGTTGGCAATCGCGACAATGGCACTTAAACATCATGATCGGCTCGGCGGTGCATTCGTAGCGAATTGCGCCGCAAGAACAGCCGCCTGTAAACGGAATCTTCATGGTAGTTTCACTGTTAATCTGGAATTTCAGCTTCGACGAGTTTTGCCAATAACGTCAGCGATTCCTGCCAGCCGAGGTAACATGCTTCAGCGGGAATGACAGCGGGCACGCCTTCCTGTACGATGTTCAGCTCCGTTCCGCAGGACACTGGTTTCAACGTGATCGTCGCCTGCATTTCGCCAGGCAAATTTGGATCATCAAATTTATCCGTGTAGCGAATGCGTTCGTGCGGCGTCAGTTCGACATACGTTCCGCCGAACGAATGGGTCTTGCCGGTCGTAAAATTCGTGAACGACATCTTGTAAGTGCCACCAACCCTCGCGTCCATGTGATGAACCTTGCCGGTGAATCCGTTTGGCGGAAGCCATTTGACCATCGCGTCCGGATCGATGAACGCTCGATAAATTTTGTCGGGCTTTGCCCGAAGCACTCGATGAAGGCGGATTGTGTTTGCCGACATGATTTCTTCTCCTTTGGGTGTGGTTGTG
>Ga0209239_1000153_pt1 | contig 41398 bp, 48 predicted proteins | sample GraSoi013_2_20cm_FD_185824 | JGI IMG/M metagenome (GOLD analysis project Ga0209239, IMG submission 185824) | Grasslands soil microbial communities from the Angelo Coastal Reserve, California, USA - Sample 10_02_2013_2_20cm (SPAdes) (version 2) | ecosystem: Environmental > Terrestrial > Soil >...
TTGAGCGGCGTGTCCACATCTGTCGAAGTTCTGGGCTGAGGAGACTGACTCTCACACTATCGCCACCAAAAGTATGCGTTTCGAACACACTAGCCAGCAGATGGCTGGGAGGTGTAGGAAGATATCTCGAACTATTGCTTGTAACCCGGGATGAGCCCAGCCCACCCACCTATGCCTAGAGCGATGTCGAGAAGTCATCCTCGGAGCCGCATGGGAGGATCGCTCGTGGAGAGGCCGAACGCCGGGTCGAGAAAATCCTCCTGATTGTTACCATGATTACGGTCCCGAGAAGCACTGAGCCCAAGAAGATGACATATTCCACATTCGCAGAAATCGCTGAGAGCAAAGCCATCCATGGCTTGGTGGTGCCAGATTGTGAGCCTGCCCAGCCGACGATAGACGGGGCTTCTCACGGTTCCATGAGCCTCGAGAGCGAGTGGCAGTGCTGCAGACACTACGAGCCAAAGGACAAAGAGAACAAGTGGTAGAATATTTTTCAAAGTTCTCTTATACACTTGAGACCCTCCAAGAGTCTGACCGAACCCTGACAGGCTTGTACCCCTCGGCCATAACAAATGGACTCTCTCCCAATAGAGAGTTCTACGGAGCGTGCACGTCGGAGCCTGTCCACATTTCGATGCTTCCGAATACATTCTTACACAAGCGAGGGTTCACAACGGCGAGCCGAACCGTCTTCCCGCCCTTATGGAGTGGGGTTTGATCTTGCATTTGATCCCACGCCCGAGGTCCAATCATGACCTTGCCTGTCGTTGAATCTCTTCTTGAGCAAGGTTTCGGCGTCCTCCATATGACTCGACTCACTCTCTGAATGAAGATTTACGCGTACCAGAGTTTGTCGGTAACAGCATCAAAATCAAGGTCTCCTTTGTATGTTATGGTGATGGACATGGCGACCAAGCGAAGTCTATCGATACTTCTTTTGACCTTGGCTTTGGGCATCGGTTCTGTCGCTTTAGCTCACGCTCCTCCTCCTTCACAACCACCGGTGATAGGCACACCTATCATTAGTCCGACAGCTCCTACATCTAGCAATATTGTCACGATCTCTGTCAACGTCACAAGCGCGCGCTCCGCCATCAACAATGTAACCATAACATACTCCACCGACAACTGGAAGTCCACAAACAGTACCGTAGTCGCTACTTACAATGCGACCACGACAACTGCGACTGGCCGAATACCTGCCCTTGCTTCAGGCGGTCATGTTGAGTATTACATCGTGGCGTTTGACACGGCCGGCAACAGTAGATTGAACAACAATAACGGAAGCTATTTCGCTTACGACGTCTCCGCTCCGACTTCGCTTACATCCATCAGCACTTTGACATACATCCTCGTAGCAGGTGGAATAGCCGCTGCGATCGCAGCTGTAGCCTTCATGATTCTCAAAGCCCCCCAGAGCAAGTCGAAACATACCAAGTCGTCATCGACTCAAGACCAAAACTGGAGCCACAGCGGCTCGCCATAGATCATGGTTTCCAGAGGGAAGGGAAAGAGATCAAGCATCCGACTCCAGTATCTCGTTTCGCACTCACTTCGACTTCTTGACAGGCCTAAACGCGACGATCAGCCACCACACGAACGCCTGGGCTGCAATGGTTATCGATGTAAGTACAAGCCCACTGATCGCGAATAATGGGACGAAATAGGTCAGGATAACGGCCGTCGGAATGCTCGCGGTTCTTCTTGGGACTTGAGATGCCTTGTTAAGCACGGTTGGCATGCTGAAAACAGCCAGCCCCGCGCTTCCGAGAGAGATCAAAAGATCGACTATAGTCACGCTAGAGGCCACCGCTTTCTCAAACACGACTTTAAGATAGTAAATGATATCGTGAACACGGAACTCGTCAACAGGGACACGAACGCTCCATCAAAGGCCAGCTACCGTCATTATGTAACCATAGTCCATATCGTTGAGTTATGATGGCTAGGTGTTAATCAGTCGGTGGTGAGCTTTTCTTCGAAGCGTCGGTTGGTCTGAATACGAGTCACTTCAAGAATGAGTCGCCGGTAACGACCTGCAATTTGCTTACCCATCTCAAGCCTGATCAGGTTTACACGGAGGAAGCGTCCATTTCTCAGGTGTTATTTCCAGCCAATTCTTGGGAGAACCGTCTGAACGATGGGAGACGATAATGACAGCCTGGGAAGAACCGAAGGAGTTGGACACCGACAACGAAGCGGTGATCAGTCTCTACGACGGGATCAGAAAAATACTTGACAGGCAATCGAGCCCGAAGCTTAATCAAGAGACGAAAATTCCTAGAGCAGCAAGACACATCCTACAGTGTGGGAGGATTTTGAAGGTAGATGTCGAGCGGAAACTCGTTGTCGTCACCGTTATGAAAACTGACGGTGAACTTCACGAGCTTCGTATACAAGCAAGTGACGACTGACTAACGGGAACGTAGTAACGCCCTATTTCAGAAATGTTACACTACTTTGCGGTCTAGCACTCCCAGTCTTCTAGCTCTCGTTTCGGCGTACTTGAAGGCGAGAAGTCCGAGGGCGAGAAGGAGAATCCCTCCTATGAAACTCAGACCGAGATAGTAGAGGTAAGAGCCGACGCTTCCTTGAAGGAGGACGGCGCGAGACGCCCGGATAAACTCGGTGAATGGAAGTGCATTTCCGATGTCTGAAAACGGATGAGGGAGACTAGTAACGGGAAATAGAGCTTCCGAGAAAACCATCAGAAGACCCGAGACGTAGGTGGGCAGTGCCCACTCGAATTTTGAGGCAAGGATGGCGTATGCTCCCAGCAAAAACCCTAGTCCCATTGAAGCGAATATGTTCACGACAAGAGCGATTCCGAACAGGAAGATCGAGAGGGGTGTGACAACGAGAGGGATCGCAACCCCGAACAAGAGTAATGAGATTACAACGGCCATGGCCAGCGATGCGATGGACGTGACTGTAGAAGAGGCAAAGGATGCAAGGCATCTTCCAGCAAGATATGGAGGTGAGGATTTTGTTGATACGTAGACCTGGGGGAAGACGAATGTCCACTTTCCCTCTGCGATGGCTAGCGTTGGCACCCATGAATAGGCCGAGATGTGAGCGTAGAGAGTGGCTCCTATGACGATGTATCCGAGCTGGAATGGAAACTGGGCAGATGCAATTGAGTCTCCATTCTTGAACCCAATATACAGAATGGTAAGCGCGGTCATAGTACTTGCGATTGGAGCAACAGTTTTCAGGGAGAAACCAAGAATCGGATTCGTCCATCCAAAGTCCCGGGACCAGCCGACTCTAATAGATGCGATGAGTGATCTAACGTAGCTCATCTGAGCCTCACCGCAATAGTTCCTGCTCTACGGCCCTTCTCTTCCAAGATTTTCAAGGCTTTCGAAGCTGCGAACAACAACGTGATTCCCATGATGGCCAACAGCAATATGTCGCGATAGACCAGAGTGAGATCCGCAACTCCGCTTGAGTTCAGACTGAACAATGTACGTTGAAGCGCATCCATTCCAACTGCAAGCGGAATCACAAGAGCGATTGCCTGCAGAACGGCCGGAAATGCTAGACTCGCAGGGAAGTACACTCCCGATAGAAATGAGACCGGTTCATGCAGAGCTTCGTTGACTGAATCTGCTTCGCGTCCATACACTAGATAGAGTGAGGATAACGCCATTCCCATGGCGTACAAAGATGCGAGAGTCAGAGCGAATGTCACAGCAACAAGCGGCCACGGGGGGTTGGCCGGGGGAGCAAAAAGGATCCAGCCAATAATTGCGAGTGTGATAGCTGAAGGTGCGGTTCCCAAGATGCCGCCAAGCGACATTCCGATAAGGATGGCCGAGATTGGCGCGGGCGAAGTGATGTAGAGTTCGAAGAGGCCCTGCTGTTTGTCCCAGTTAAACTGGGATGCCATTGACCAGAGAACATTTCCCCAGAACGACACCATGACTCCGCCCAGAAATGCGAAGCCTATTCCTGCCTTGAGACCGGCGCTACTATACAGTAGGGATAGGGCCAAAGAAGTGAAGAAGGGGAAGCCAACATTTACGGCGACCCATAGTGGTTCGCCGTAGATGCTCTTGGTACGAACCCATGTGCGGGCATACACCGTCTTTAGCCATATGCTAGCTCGGGGATTCATGCTCCCTCTCCCTAAATCCGCGTCCCACCAAGGCGACAAAGACTTCTTCCAGTGTCGTCTGCTGCCTCCAGTTCGATATCAGACTCATCCCAGATTTTCTAGCAAAATCTATTGCTCCCTGCGCCGACTCGTCACCGTCCACTACAACCTGTACTCTGCCGACACCTCGCTCCTCGTCAATAGATGATGTGAAGCCTCTCACACCGTCCACCTTGCCCAGCGGTTCGAGACTCGCCGAGTCAGGAGGAGGAGTCATTTCCATTACGAGGGCTGGAGCACCCAGAGACCTTTTCAGAGCCATAGGAGTGTCACAAGCAAGGATCTTGCCCCTGTCAATTATTCCGACTCTGTTACAGATAGCATCAACCTCGGCCATATTGTGTGTCGCCAAAAGTATTGTGCGTCCGCTTTCTTTCGCTTGCTTCACAAGAAATTCCCTAATCTTCAGAGCGGTCATCACGTCCAACCCTATTGTAGGCTCGTCAAGAAACACCACCTTTGGATCGTTGATGAAAGCTCTCACCACCGTGACCCTCTGACGGTAGCCGGTGGAAAGAGTGTAGAACTTTTTGTCAAGATAATCTGTGAGACCTAGCATCTCCGAGAACTCATTGATCCTTTCGTGAGCAAGCTTTGAGGGGAGACCATAGAGTTGTGAAAAAGAACCAGAGATTCCCGCGGGCTGTTATGTAATCGTATCCCGCCCTCTCGGCACCACTAGCCGTACTGATCAGCGGTCTCACCTTCTCCGGTTGTTTGGCAACATCCCAACCCATCACCCGAGCGGACCCAGAAGAGGGCAAGAGTAAGGTAGACAGTATCCTAATCATGGTCGTCTTGCCCGCCCCGTTCGGGCCGAGAACACCGAAAACCTCGCCCTCCCTGACTCTTAGATCAACACCATCAAGGGCGAGTACTCTGCCTTCTTTGCCCTTGAATTCTCTACGTAAGTCTTCAACCTCGACGGTTGACTTTGCATCTCGAAAGCTCATAAATCGGGAAACTCGCCTGATTCCAAATAAGCGGAGCCAAACCGCTCATTTAACAATTCGGCCCGCATGCGGCGCGTTTTCTGACTAGGCTTCTATGTGGGCCGATGAGGAAGCCCATGGCTCTTGGTGGATCAGAATTGATACGCCGTTGCAAATTCTATGAATACTCAAGAGAGCTGAAATCTCACGATCCCGAAGATTCTAGAGGCCGTTTCCAATTCACAAGTGACATTCAGCGTCGTCTGTTGAGCGGTTCGATTGGGCTAATAAGGGTCGAATCCAGCACATGCCATCCCATAGTAGCTAGGAACTTGGTACGATAATAGTTGAGATCGAAGTGGAACTACTTCGTTTATTCCAGCGAGCATAACCATCTGCCAGAGGCTGTCGGGCTTTGCCTCTTCGACGAACCTCGGCTTCAAGCTCAGGATTCGTCTCAAGTTGTTGTCCCGTATCGCGTTTAGTACAAAACCATCGTACTTGGAAGCAGCCGGGCTGAAGCCGTAGGGTCCTGAACGAGAGTGGGCGTGAGCCTGATCCGCGCTGGCGATGAAAGCGAACTTCCTTTTCCTGTCCCTCTTCATGAGTCGGCCGAGCAACCTTCCAAAGATGAAGTTCGTCCGAAGTGGGATCTCGCGAGATGGCGCAACTATCAGAATCCTTGACTTCAACCTCTGTTCATTCAAAACAAACCATAACGGGACAAGGGTCCCCCAGTCCATCTGCATATCAGAGGAGGATCCGGCGGCGGTCCCGTAATTTGCTCCGACTACTGGCAAACCAGTTTTCTCGGATTGCTTGAGGATGATCTTCGCAAAATTAACGTCGCAACGAGCGCGAAGAGAAACCGATCGATTCGAGGAGCCCCTCAAGGTTCCAGTAGAGTTTTCAGAAATCACGACTGCAATCCTCGATACCAGCCTGAGATTGTGGGGGCTAGCGAGGACAATGGTATGAGGATGGGCTTCCAATATCTTCCTGGCGAGAACCCGCATCGCTACACGAGTTGCCTCGAATTTGGGCAACATCGACTTCGACGCTAGTTCTGGTATAATCTCTCCCCCGTGGGGAGCAATGCACGCATAGACGAGCGTCATAGGTAGACGAAGTCCGTGCTGCAAAGCGTGAAAGTGGAAATTAAGCTATGGGTAGAGTCAAAGCTCACAGCATCATCATCGAAGGTTCTGATGACAAGAATGCGGCATCATCAATCTCTAGATATCATTATCTGGCAGAAGATCTAAGAATGCCTCCCTTTGGGGAAAGGATTAATCAGTCAGACCATGCGAAGACCTTTCCAAGCTAGGAAGCTGAATAGCATAGTGACAGAGAACGCTCCGATGCAAACGCCCACCTTAGTCGAGTCCCAAAGTCAACCTCGCGCTGAGCCAGCTAAGAAGATACATCTCGCATCCCCAATCATCGACGCTGAGATGAAGGCAGCAGCCCTCTCCGCTCTCGAAAACGAGATGATGGTCATGGGCGAAAGCGTCTTCAAATTTGAGGAAGAATTCGCTCAATATTGCGGCACAAAATATGCCGTCTCCACCGCCTCCGGGACCGCGGCCCTCTCAATTACCTTGCAAGCCTTGGGTATCGGGCACGGCAACGAAGTAATCACGACCCCGTTCTCTTTTATCGCAACAGCAAACTCAGTTGTCCACGCGGGCGCAGATCCAATTTTTGCAGATGTGGAAGACTCAGGAATAAACTTGAGTCCTAAGAAGACTCGGGCAAAAATTAGCCCCAAGACCCGGGCGATAATGCCAGTGCACCTTTACGGACACCCATCTCGAATAGATGAATTCCATGACATTGCGGATGAGGCTGGCGTGAGCCTGGTCGAAGATGCGTGCCAAGCGCATGGAGCTGAATTCGAAGGAAACAGGGTCGGTTCCATCGGTGAAGCCGGATGCTTCTCCTTCTATCCTGCAAAGAACATGACCGTAGGCGGTGACGGCGGAATGATAACCACAAACAACGAGGAATTGGCCGATGTAGCACGCAGCATAAGAGATTGTGGTCGAGACAAGAACAGCAAATACTACCATGGTCGAATAGGTTTCACATCTAGGCTCAACACCGTCAATGCGGCCATTGGCAGAATCCAGCTGAAGAGACTGGAGGCTTGGAACCACGCGAGAAGAAGGCTCTCCCAACGATACAGAAAAGAACTCGAAAACGTGCGAGACATCGTGCTCCCACCCATAGATGGAAGCACCGAAAAGGCGGTCTATCACTTGTTTGTAATCAGGACGAAAATGCGGGACCAAGTGAAAAAACGACTTGCTGACAATGGAATAGAGACCGGCATACACTATCCCAGGCCCATCCATTTACAGACACCCTACAGACAGAAGTACGGCTACACGGAAGGAGCATACCCACTTAGCGAATGCCTCTCCAATGAAGTCCTAAGCTTGCCAATCTTCCCGACTCTCACCGAAAACGAAGTGGTCCGGGTCTGCGAGGCCTTGAAACAGTCTCTAGCCGCATAGCTCAGAATCACTCGAAGAGGCATCTTTTCAAGATCTGGGACAGCCCCTGTTCTACTTCTTCCTCAACAACGAGGACGAGACTATTATTGACGGAAACAGGATGCCCGCACCTGCAAAAAAAATCCACTGCACTCCAAACTCGGACACAAAGCCGCCAAGAATGTTGCCAATTGCCATCCCGATGCTGAGCACCACACTATACAAGCCGTTGGCTGAGCCACGCCTCGCTTTTCCGGAAATATCACTGACGTAGCTGAGAATTGCAGGAGCAATTGCAGATGCCAAGAAGAAGAGCGGGGCAAGAATAAAGGGAGTGGGGTATGCCAGAAAGTTTGGGAAGGACCATCCGAACAAGACAAGAAAGCCAAACTCGCCAACCGCGCCCAGCACCATTATCTTAGTCCGACCAACCTTGTCGGACACGTGGCCAAAAACTATGGCACCAAGAGCAAACAACCCTCCTATCGCTCCGAGAAAGATTAGCATCTGCCCAGTGACAGTAATGCTCGCGTCCTTGAACGCCTTTGGCAATAGGAAATACATTCCAAGAATAATGGTCTGACCAAGCCATACTGGCAAGACAGGACGAATCTTCGACCCGATCCGACGCCGACGAATCCCAGGCTGATTCAGCTCATCACTCCTCACAGGCTCCACTAAGAATTTTGTTGCTAGAATTGATGTGAAGAGAAAGATTCCGGAAGTGACCCAAAATGCTTCGTGAAGTCGTGACGCAAACGCCGTGGCCAGGATAGAGCCGACACCGAAACCAAGTCCATAGCCACCCAAGTTCGCAAGGTCAAAACCCCCCATCTTCTTGCCCCGGTTGGTCTGCTTAGTAGCATCACCGAGCAGAGTTAGAGACGTCACCGCTGCCATTGCCGCGGAGACACCCATCAGAGCATGGAGTAGGGAAACATTGAACAGGTTCGTAGTGAAGCCTATCGCCGCAGTCAAAATCGTAATGAGTGTCATACCAGTCAGGTGAAGCTTTTTTCTGCTCACGCGATCTGCCAGTCGACCGACAGGCATCGCGGAGCAAGCCTCTGCGATAGGATACAGCGCGAGGATTAGACCAACCTGGAAAGCCCCCGTGGGCAAGTACAGGGGGAATAGTATGGTGACCGAGCCGAATCCTATGCGGGTAAGGAATACTGCCAGGTAGAGGTAAAGAATCATCCGCGCGCCGATTTTCTTAGCCATGGCAGCATCCGGGGGGACAACTTGGCATGGCAGCTTCTTCTCGTAATAGGCTAGATGGTCCAGAGAGACGTTTGGAACGGGAACGGACTGTCGGTCGTTCCCCGTTACCTGCTCTGGGGGCCGCTAGAATTTGTGTTGCAACTGGAGGAGGTTTAGTCCGACATCCTTGTCTTTATCTTTCAAAAGCTTCCCAGGAAGCTTGGCCATATTGACCTCGACCATGTTGGCGAGCGATCCCTCTTCCAGATGTCCCCCGATAACAGAGAAGTCTCGGCGTCCCAAAGTGACGTGAGCATGAGGCAACGCTTGTCGGTTCATTGTCGAAACATTCCCGGATAATGCGAGTATCTCCAAGTCCTCGTCAAATGTTTCGTACTTGTATGTCTTCGTGTCCTTGAAGTCGTAGTGGCCCAGGACGGCCTTGTACAATGAGCCTATCCCTTCAAAGAAACAGGCGTACAGTCTTTGAGCGTTCGCGAATTCTCGCAATGTCTTGAGTATGTCATCGCCTTGTTCCAACCGAAGTACGAAACCCGAGCCCAGTTTCTTGTATAGCACGTTTCATATTCTCGTTTTGGAAGTCCTTGGGGCCATCCTTCTGGGAACCCTGTAGATGCTACGAAGCAATTGGAACTGTGGAGGATCCGTATGGGATCACGGCCACATCCCGCTCGTACAGCTTCGAGTCCATTGACCTCAAAGCGTCATCGATGTTCCTGTAGAACTTTATCCGGGTCTTGCTTAGGAATTGCTCAATTACAGTTGGTGCCTTGGGCGAGACGACCGCAAAGTCGGCTTTTCCATCATCGAGGGCTAGGCGGTTCGGCTTCTGCGAAGCTTCTGTGACCTTTCCCGCTTTCGCCCTCTTCTTCAAATCCTCAACAATCTTCTCCGGCTCCATCTTACCGTAAGTCTCCATCTCGATCTTGAACGCGTCACTACCGATCCCATTCTCCAGTGAAGCCAGGAGCACGACGGCCGGTTTAGGCGAGTGACCTGACGGCACTAGTCCGGTGGCGAAGGTAGATGCTTTCAACGCCTGATAGAGGTTCTGTCCCATCGGCCCATCAGCCCTCGTGAGAACTAAGGGCGAAGGGCGCGATTGCACAGTGTGGGCTCGCTTGGAAAAGTTCTCAAATAACTGCTGATGAGCCATATTCGGATCGCCGTAGGCCGCCTTGACAAGACTGCCATCTTGGTTGAGGACAAAGTCTAGAATTCGATGCTCTATCTTCATGTATTCCTTGAGAATGTTCGGGACCTCGTTCATGTCTTCACGCATCGGGTTGCCTGTCACAACGAGCTCACGGCAGCTCGGATTTCCAATGACATAGCCATGGTTTGTGGTAATCGTCTTGAGCCCAGAGCATCCGGGCAGAAGGGCTTTGGCTCCGCCCTCGAAGCCGGCGAAGTAGTGAGGCTGAACGTTCAGAGTTGATATGAGCAGGTCGCGATCGAACAGTTCCTTGTTCAGCTCGACGGGCGTTCCTCTACCGGTAACGCCTATCCACTCGTATTTGCTTGCGGGGTCCTGTGTGGAGCTTAACTTGATACTCTTCTCGTAGCGTTTGTGGATGTCGTCTCCGAGGACTCTGTGAATGAATGATTGATCTGCGGGTACATGTGTTCCGCATGCGAAAATGATCTTAATGTCATCAGTCTTCGGCTCGATCAGACCGATTAATTGCTTGATGAAGGGCGATTGTTTCCGGGTTGAATCGGTGAGGATTATTGCGGGACTCCAGCCTTTTTCTCCCTCGAAAGGCCGAGCTCCGATGGGAGATGCGAGGGCCTCCCTAAAGGCTATGTCGGCAGGCTTGCTTGGTAGGGGATTCGCTTGAACATATCGTATCTTGTCTGGCGTGAGGAGTTTGCTGCCTCCGAATTCATCCAGGACTGAGAGGCTAATGGTGGTAGTCAAGGAAGGATGTGAATCAGAATGTCAAAATGGCGATTTAAGCATTAACTGATTTCAATGGATAGATCCGAGGAGAAAGGCTGAAAGAAAGGGGTCCGCCCTGGTTATCAGGGCGGGTTGTACCCGCGGCTAGAGCTGGGAGTGTTGGTAGTGCTTGCTGTGGGCTTGTAAGTAAATCCTAGGAATCCTCCGATGAGGCCTAGGATGAGTCCGATGAAGTTCATTGAGAGTATTGAGAAGACAAGCACGAGGGTGCTGCCTAGTTTTCTCTGGGCCGCGTTGTTGTACAGCAGCCAGCTACCGACTAGCACTAGAACGCCCGCGATACTTCCCCAGATCAGAAGCATATCGCTTGGGAAGCCTGGGACGAGTAGCGATGTGATTGCACTAGCTAGGAAGGCGCCTACGAGGGTGAATATCCCTGCGAGTATTGAGAGCGCGAAGGCTGCTGTTGGCTTTTTTTCAACGTTTACTGCCAACGTTCATCCTTACAACTACGCCCCCTGTCGGAACTATCAATCCACTGTAACCCTGACAGGTGAAGAAGGCGAACCATCGATGCTGTGCCCTAACATAGGACTGGCATAACATGTCGGTGAGGAGAGTGAATTCGTATTCCCACATTTTCCTGTTCGTATCTCAGGAGATTTTTCTGGACCTTCCGGGAGCAGACAAGAATGCTTATTCCGTTTCGAGAAACGTATTTTTTCGTCATTCCTCGGACGTTAGATACGTTGTGAGGCCGCGCCCTCTTCGTTAGTCGTCGAGCCTTGATGCCTTGAAACGACCGCCCCGGTTTCCTCGTTTGTAAGTGGGCAACTTCAGGTGGTTCTCTTGAGTTTCAGCATGAATATACGAGATGAACCCCTCCGATTTCGTTGAACCTTAGGGTTCCAAGAGCTTGATTCATCGATGCTGGACAAGTCTGACGAGAGTCTCACGAGAGTCCACAATGCTCTCGCCAATCCGATGAGGCGTCAAATTGTCCAGATTCTGAAGGAGAGAGGCGGGGCGGGTCTCAAAGAGCTTCAGGACACTCTGAAGGTGAGCGTGGGCGCTCTCTACCATCACTTGGATAGTTTGGAAGGATTCGTGGCTCAAGGGGCCGACAGGAATTATGTACTAACTGATGATGGCAAAGCAGCCATCAAGGCATTCAGCATCAACGAGGAGAAGGCAATCTCGAAGGCCGCCCAAGTGTCCCCCGGGGCATCGCGCCTCGCCGTCATGTCGAAGGAGCTTCTGTTCGGGAGAGCTCTACTCAACTATCTTAGCCAGGAACCCTTGAGGAGCATCCCGCTCGCGGCTACCATCCTAGCTCTTGGAGGAGCAATTTCCTTCATGACAAACCTTGAACCGATCCTCTTGTTCTACCTCAATCCGACCCAGGGAATCGCGAAGGCATGGTTCCTCCTGCTGTTCCCGCTGGGATGGTTCATCACATTCGGAGTGGCCGATATCATGTGCGACCTGTTTTACCATAGAAAGAGAGGAGAACTCAGCCTAGTTAGCGGCACCGCGTTCGCGATGCTGCCCCTCCTCCTAGTTCCGGGCCTGACTCTACTAATTCAACCGTTCTCGGCCGTAATACGATCCGCCACACTCTTGACGATTCTACTCCAAGTAGCAGTACAAGTCTGGGTAGTCTGCCTGCTATCCGGTGCAATTTCAGTGTCGAAAGGCCTCCCCGTGAAGCGCACAGCTCTGGTCAGCCTCGCGGTCATGTCCCTCAACATCACAGGGATCATCTTCGCATTGTCGATTGGAGTATTCTAGATTCCCAGGCCATCTTTACGCGCGAAGACTAGTCAAATGAAGATTCACTTTCTGTAAACGGTTATTTGAAACCGAAGATGCCTCGATGGAGTCCCTCATGAAGTACCGGACCCTCGGAAAGACAGGTCTCAAAGTCAGCGAGGTAGGATTTGGGGCCTGGGCGATAGGAGGAAACAATTACGGGAACAGCTATGGACCCACAGAGGACAAAGTCTCGCTTGCAGCGGTTGACAAAGCGTTCGAGCTTGGATGCAACTTCTACGACACAGCAGACGTCTACGGACACGGACACAGCGAAGAGCTCCTAGGCCAGGCCTTAAGAGATCACAGGAAGGACGTTATTCTCGCCACCAAAGTCGGAGGCGATTTCTATCATGATCCTCCTCGCATGAACTTCAATCTGGACTATCTAGAGTTCGCGTCAGCAAAGAGTTGCGAAAGGCTCCAGACAGACTGTATCGACCTCTACCAGCTACACAATCCCCCCATCCAACTACTGAAGAATGGAGAGATCTTTGAACGTCTAGAGAAACTGAAAGACTCCGGAAGAATCCGACACTACGGCGTCTCGATCCACGATCCGCAAGAGGGACTCCTAGCAATGAAGTACGGACATCCAGCAACCATCCAAGTCGTTTTCAACCTACTACGCCAGGAGGCCAAGAACCAGCTTTTCCAAGCAGCTCGAGAACAGAATGTGGCGATCATCGCGCGAGAGCCACTTTCCAACGGATTCCTAAGCGGAAAATTCAGCATCGACTCAGCCTTTCCCTCAGGTGACATTCGCAGTAATTTTCCCCGCAATTATCTAGTTGGCCTGATTAAAGCTGCCCAGCAGCTCAGGATTCTCGAATCGAAGACGAGGACCCTAGCGCAAGCCTCGATCAGGTTCGCCCTCGACCAGAGGGACGTGTCAACCGTGATCCCTGGCGCAAAGACGCCGCAACAGACGGAAGAGAACATCAAAGCATCAGAGCTCTCTCCTTTGACGGGCGAAGAGCTTCTAAGAATCAGATATCTGAGAGAACGGGGATTCGTATAGGCTCAGGAGAATAGCGTTGGCGAGGTATCTTCTCAGAATCGCCAACAAGGACGGATACTCTCCGAGCGACGTGGAGCGGGTCGCCAGTACGATCAGGAAGATCCTTGGGTCAAGGGAGAGCGCGAGCCACTTCCGAGTCGCGACCGACGCATTAGAGTTCAACATGTTCGCGCGGGACGAAGAAGAGCTGGACGACCGGCAGAGACGCCTAACACAGAGTCTATTCAAGATTGCCAGCGTGAAACTTCTAGACACGCCTCCGAAGGTTATCGATAAAGAGGAAGCTTTAGCGGAAGGGGTCCACCTCTTCAATGAGGAAAGATTTTGGGAGTGCCACGAAGTCCTCGAACAGGCATGGAACGTATCAAAGGGTGTTGAACGGGATGCGATACAGAGCATAATCCTGACCGCGGCTGCATTCGTGCACTATCAGAAAGGTGAGGAAGAAATCTGCTTATCCATTCTGAAACGAGCGAGAGCCAAGATGTCCTTAGCCAGGACTTACGAGACGATCGACTTCGAGGGCCTTGAAAGGAATATCGATGGGATACTGAATTCTGAGAGGATTCTGCTGTTCAAGCTACGAATGAGTCGCGTCTGAGAGTACGATTTTTCTACCAACGCCCACCCCCGGTATCCCTATCCTTTTAGCTGGAAACCCGAAAAATTCCGAGGGACCCGAGGCTTGGCCATTGTCAACATCGATAACCGGTACTCGACCACGCTGGCCATGATCTCCGGAGTCATGATTACAGCCACACGACTAGCAATCCCCCAGTTTTATCCGTCACAAGCTACGAACGGCTGGGCTAATCTGTTCACCCAACTCTCCAGCGGTGGCCTTTCCCTATTCGCTGTGTTGGCGGGAACTGTGTCGTTCCTCGTCCAGTTCGGAGGGGTCTCGATATTCATCGGAGGATTGTTGTGCTACAAGAAACACCTCAGATCAGGAAAAGAATTCGTCGGGATAGGAACAACCTTCGGTTTTGCTGACCTGCTCCTAGCAATACCCTCACTAGGGTCCAGCAGTTCTGGGCCGATCTATCTAGTCGTTGTAGCATGGACGGGTCTCTTCTTTGCCGTCTTCGCAGGGCGTCACATCAAGGGTCCCAAGAGAAGCTATGCCAGCGAGGTAAGGAAGATCGTGACCGGGATACGGAGCAGGATTCTTCGGCAGGAGAAAAGAAAGAAGAGGGAAAGGCGCCTACGCCGAAGACGCGCTCAGTCGAAGCTTACGAAGGGGAGCTTATCCCCTGCGAAACAGTACAACATCAGCGGCAACAAAAACAGTGATAGCTAGACTGCCCGCGAGGAGAACCCCTGGAACCGGGTAGCGCCAGAACGCGGCGATGGTGAAGAGCAGAATTACTAGAATTGCGAGAATGTCACTCAATAGCCCTTTGTCAACTTGGTCCAGTCTAGACCGGCCCTTTGCGACAGGCTTCTCGGGGCTACTCATTTCTCAGATTCTCTTGGAGGATGCCTGGATTCGTAAATAAGTCCTATCTGAGATTGTCGTAGCGTTCCGTCAGGTCAGCCCGTTATGGATCTAACGAGGAGCAGAATGTTCCTCTTCCTCTCCCTCATTCTCCTCTTGCTGTAATTGTACCATTCAGGACCGTAGGGAATGTACTCGCTTACGCTGAATCCGTCGGTGAGTAGCCTCGATTTGAGATCGTCCCTTATCCCTTTCAACAGTTGGAATTCGAAATTGGCTTTGTGATGACGGCTAAGCCTCTCGGCTTCTGTAATCATTTTCTCGTCATGGGTGCCTATGGCAAAATACCCGTTCTGTTCGAACAAAAGGTGCATTAATCGCAGATAGTTGGCGTTAAGCTCACTTCGACGCCTGAAAGCAACCTCTCCATTCTCTGGGTACGCCCCTTTGACCAACCGTATTTTTCCTCCCCGCGGCAAGAGATCTTTCAGATCACTTTCCGTGCGCCTCATGTTTGCTTGAAGACACAGCCCGAGGTCCTTGTGCGCGCCGAGCAGTTCTCGGTAGACCTCCACGGTCGACTCCGTGTACGGAGAGTTTTCCATGTCTATCCAGACAAATCGGTCTTCTTCCTCGGCCCTGGCTATTATCTTGAGGAGATTTTCCTCGAACAAGGGAATCTCGGCGGCAAGCCCGATCTGGGAAGGTTTGATCGATATCGTCGCTTGAAGCTTCTGCCTCTGGATTGTCTCTAAGAGCTTCAGGTATTCGTCCACGTATTGCTGTATCAGTTTTCGGTCAGGAGTATGTTCTCCCAAGCGGTTGAGGATGGCGCGGATCTTCCTGTCATTCGCATCGCGGGCTGCGTTCATGGCATCCTGCAGAGTGTAGCCGGCAATCCAGCGTTTGGCGATTCGATAGAAGAGACGTTCAGTGATTCGTGTCAACGTTGATGAGCCTCAACCAAGCTTTTCTAGATGCGTCTTGTGGGGTTCCGAGTCGATAAAGGCTTCGAGAGTCTACTCACCAGATTCTCTCGAGAATCTGAAGGGCAACAGCTGACTCAGGGGCCCCAACTTCTCGGGCAATTTTTAGTAAGTCATCTTTTTTGATCTTGTAGTCTCTTAGTCTTTTCGACAACCCGAGTCGCTGCACTAACTCGGACACGCCGTCGGCAGCCTGCAGCGCGGCCTTTTGCACGGGAATGCCTTCTATGTTCTTTCCTTCTGCTGTTGCTATCAGCGCTAGCCTCCCTGGGTTTCGTTTCGCTTCCATCCGCATCACCTCAGACAAGGTAAGGCATGAAGTGATGCCATGGGGAATATTCCATGTCGCCCCGATCACCCGTCCTATTGAGTGACTCAATCCCATTCCCACGCTGAAGACTCCGGCAAAGGACATCCACGCAGCAAGCTGGCAGCTCAATCTAGACCCGAGGTCGGAAGGATCCTCGGTCGAGACTCTCAGATATTTGAAAAGGCGCCGGATGGCTTCGAGCGCGAGGGTGTCCACGTAGGGTTGATGGTTTGGCGAGTACACAGCTTCGACGGCATGATCTAGACTTCTGATTCCACTCGAAGCCCAAAGCCATCCTGGTGTTTGAATGGTTAGGTTAGGGTCCAAGAACACCAGGCGGGGAGCCATGCGGAGGTCTCGGAAGCCGGTCTTACGATTCAGCTTCTCATCAGTCATTCCGGCGATATGAGAGAATTCCGCGGCCGAGAGAGTTGTAGGGACCGCGACGTGAGGCAGGGCGAGATGCTGAAAATCCTCGGACAATTCTTTGACGATAATCTTGGTTGAGTCGATCGGGCTTCCTCCGCCGAGACTGATGAGACTGTCTGCAATGGCTTGTTTAACGGCTGTCGCGGCATTTTTGATTCCACTAGTCGGGGCATGTTGCTTAATCTCTGAAAAGACGCCAGCGAGCTTCCTTCCGGAAGCATGTTCAACTCGTGCGATCAGATCTGTCTTGTTTGCGATGCTTTGTCCGGTAATTAGGAAGGGTCTGTTTGAGCCTATTCTGTCGAGTTCGTTTCGAAGCTTGCTGATTGACCCTGGTCCGAAATGTACTCGTTCGATGGGGAGGTAGGTGTACTCGGCGGGCGTGGAACCTGTGTCGTTGGCAGGCAAGTGTTCTGCTATGGTGGAGTTGCGCCTACTTTGAGAGGCTCTGTCCAACTGAACGGATAATTTGGATCGTCCAGTCTCTCCGCGTTGCTAGTGACTTTGAGAGGCTTCTTGGTCTCTATCATTATGGCCAGTTCGTTTGTGGAGTCTTTTCCGAGGCTCGCTTCTATCGCCCCTGGTTGTGGTCCGTGGTGGATTCCTCTTCGGTGAAGCGTGTAGGAGCCTATTTCGATTCCTCTGCGGCTTCCGAAGTCGCCGCTTACATAGTAGAGTATCTCGTCGCTGTCGATGTTGCTGTGGTTGTAAGGGACCGGTATGGCTAGGGGGTGATAGTCGAGTTTCCGTGGGACGAATGATAGGACATCGAAGCCCGGAGCCTCGAACGTTTGATGGATGGGGGGCGGCTGGTGGACCCTTCCGGTAAGGGGTTCGAAATCGTTGACGTTGAAGATCCACGGGTAGAGGTAGCCATCCCAGCCGACCACGTCTAGGGGATGAAAGTCGAAGGTGTATGACATTAGGGCGTTGTCAACTTTCATACGAACCTCGAAGTCTCCCTTCTCGTTGTGAATCGCCAGCTCTTCGGGTTGGCGAAAGTCCCGGTCTGAGTAGGGAGCCAACTCTACCAACTGTCCGTAGTCATTCCGGTATCGTCTCGGTATCTCAATTGGACCCGCAGACTCGGTCACCAGGAATCTGCTCTCCTTAGAGTTCAGCGTTATTCGGTAGGTGGTCCCCCGTGGAACGACGATGAAGTCACCCTCGTGAAACGGGAGGAGCCCGAAGACGGATTCTAGGATTCCTTTGCCTTCATGGACGAAGTAGAGTTCGTCGCCCTGTGCGTTTCGGAAGAAGGATTCCATGGATTGGGTTGGACGGGCTGACGAGATGAAGACGTCATTGTTGTAAAAGAGCGGCTGGCGCCCTTCGACCGCATCCTTTGTCGTTTCAAGGTTCTTGGTTCGAATATGATGATGGCGATGTTCAGCTGGTTGCCACTCAGAGATGTTGAGGTCTCTCAGCTTCTTGATGTGTGAGACTCGGGTGGGCGCGTACTCATGATAGAGTGTTGAGTATACTCCGGAGAACGCTTCTGTCCCGAAGATTTCCTCATGATATAGGGAACCGTCCGGTTTCCTGAACTGGGTGTGTCGCTTCTGAGGAAGTTTTCCTAGTCTCTGATAACTTGGCAATTTCGCTTAGCGTTACGACTCTGCGGTCTCTATAATTCTGTTCCTCAAGACGCCCAGCCGTTCGACTTCTAGCTCCACATGGTCTCCCGACTTCAGCCACGGATGAGCCTCTTGCCCAAGCTCTAGGAGGGAGCCTGTTCCAACCGTGCCCGAACCGAACACTTCGCCAATCCTCAACTCAACAGATTGTGAGGCTCGAGCGATCATTTGTGAGAATGTCCAGTGCATCTTATTCATGTTGCCATCCGATAGTTGTTTCCCGTTGACTGTTGCTTTCATGCGTAGGTCGAATTTTGCTGGTGCGACCTTCTTGTCTTGCAGTTCATCCGGAGTGACGAGCCACGGTCCTAAGGATGTCGCGAAGTCTTTCGCTTTTGCAGGGCCTAGCCCAATCTTCATTTCTCGTTCCTGGACATCTCGCGCACTCCAATCGTTCATTATTGTGTATCCGGCGATGTGCGTTTCTGCTTCTTCTTCTCGAACGTTGATTCCGCCTTTTCCGATTACACATGCGATCTCCAGCTCATAGTCCAGCGCTTTGGTGTAGGACGGGCAAGGAACATCGGCATCTTGACCGTACGTCATCGTGGGATTGGAATAGTAGAAGGCCGGAAATTCATACCACTCTGCTGGCATCGGAAGACCCCTCCGGGCTCTCGCAGCTCTTACGTGATTCTCGAACGCGTAAAAATCCCGGATAATTGGAGGACGAGGGATGGGAGGTCGGACTCTCACATTGCTGAGTTTCTTCATAGTTCGGGGGATTTTTTCAGAGTCGATGCGATTGAAGATTCGCCAGGACAGTTTCTGAATATCGTCAAGCAGTTTGGGACCTTTTGCAAGTACGTCGAGGATTGATGAGGCGTTTTCGGAGAGCGTCTTGATTGGACGGGAGGGGCGAATGTTGAGTGAGGTGGACACTCGGGCTAGTTCGCGAATGTCTAGAATCCATTCTCCCCAGAGCAGTGCAGGCCGGGTCCTGAGAACGTTCTTGGGTTCGCTGTAGGTGACCAGCTTCATGCGTTCTTAGAGATTGCCACGCTTCGCCTGTTCCTGTTCTATCGACTCGAAGAGGGCTTTGAAATTGCCCTTGCCAAATGACTCGCTGCCTCTCCGCTGTATCAGTTCGAAGAAGAGCGTGGGTCTGTCTTGGAGAGGTTTGGTGAAGATCTGAAGCATGTATCCCTTCTCGTCCTTGTCGACGAGGATGCGGAGTTTCTTGAGATCGTCCATGCGCTCGGAGATTCCTCCGACTCGCTTAGGCAATTCCGTATAGTATGAGTCAGGAGTATTCAGGAATTCAATCCCTCTCTGCTGGAGACGCGATACAGTTGCGATCAGGTTGTCAGTTGATATTGCCAGATGCTGGACGCCGGCGCCCTTGAAATAGTCGAGATATTCCTGTATCTGCGATTTTCTCTTTCCCTTCGCGGGCTCGTTTATGGGAAACTTGACGGTTCCGGAAGGGTTCCGCATTACCTTGGAGCGGAGGGCTGAGTATTCGGTGCTGATGTCCTTGTCGTCGAAACTGATTAGTTGTGAGAAGCCGAAGACTTTGCCATAGAATTCCACCCAATAGTCCATCTTTCCCTCTTCGACGTTCGCTACGACATGGTCAACTCGCTGAAGTCCAACAGGCTCAGCGTTCCCTTTGATGGGTACAAACCCTGGAGCAAAGATACCTTTGTACTGGTCCCTTTCGATGAATGTGTGAACCGTATCGCCGTAGGCCGCGATTGCCGAGCCCTTGAGGACCCCGTGGTCGTCCTTTAAGTCCGTGGGAGCTCTGATTCCTTTTGCTCCTCGCTTGATTGCCTCCTTGTAAGTCCACTCTGTGTCTTTCACTCGGAGGGCGATATCAGCGACGCCGTCGCCGTGTGTGAGTACAAACCTTGAGATTGGATGATCGGGGTTGAGGCCTGTTGTTAGGAGGAGTCGGATGTCTCCTTGCTGCAAAAGATAGGAGGTCTTGTCCTTGACCCCTGTCTCGGGTCCAGCGAACGCGACAGGTGTGAATCCAAAGCCGTTCTGATAGAAATAGCTCGCCTGCTTGGCGTTTCCAACGTACATTTCTACATAGTCGATTCCTTCAATCGGAAGAACCTCAGATTTCATGCCTTTTCAGCGAATTCTCTGCTTCCGGCTACTGGCTATTAATTCATTCCCTCAGAATGTAAGGAGGAGTGAAGAGGGGTCGCCTACGAATTGTGCATTCACTACAGATTATGACTTTCAAGAAAATTCTGAACGAGTTTCTCGACTTCTTGAGGTGAATCCTCGGGAACGAAGTGTCCAGCGTTCAAGGTCTCAAGCTTCGATTCAGGAATCATTTTGGAGATTCGTTCAGCATAGGTCGTGCCTGACCTTCCTGTGCCCCAAATTATAGTTGTTGGGACCTTCAGATGGGTGAGACCCTGCTCGACCTCCTTCAGCGGTTTGAAGCTTGGATGATAATTTGAATCAGGGAACATTCTTGCAAAGGATTGGTAGGCCTGCTTTGACTCGTCGTCAGGAAAGGGCGCCCAGTAGGCCTTCATAGTCTCCTCGGATATTTTCTCGGGGTGCATCGCGGAATCTTTGATTATTGAAGGAGTAATTTTCGATGCAACAGCAGGCGGCAAGCGAAAGTCTGTTGTGAGAAATGTGTTGAGAATAACTAGTCCAGCGATGTTCTGAGGGTTTCGCACCGCGTATTGCAATGCAAAGGGAGCGCCCCAATCATGAACGACCAGAACTATGTTCCTGAGTCCCAAGGACTGGATTAGTCCAGTCACTATCCGGGAATGATGCGGAAAGTCGTGCAGCAAAGGGTTTGGCTTGTCAGACTTACCGAACCCCATCAGGTCCATCGCAATGGCGCGATGACCGGATGATACGGCGGGGATGAGATTTCTCCACATGTAAGACCAGGCTGGATTGCCATGGATCATTAGAACCGGGCGGCTCCCGTAGCCTTCGTCTACATAGTGGATTCCGAGACCGTCGATTTGGAGCCAACGCTCCTGAAACGGCCAACCTTCAAAGTACGGCCATCCCTGTCTGATCATCTGGTATGACGTCCTCGGATACTACGGATGAGTGCATTGGGGTCCAAGTCTCAAATGATATAGGAGTGTTGTAACTGCAAAAAGAAACCATAATATTTCGTTGTTCTACCCCTGACAATTAGGTTTCGACCATGGATTGGGGAATGAAAAATCGTCTATCACGAATCATCAAGCCGTCTACAGGTCACGCTGTGATGCTGGCAGTGGACCACGGCTACTTCATGGGACCAACACACAAACTGGAAGAGCCTCGAACGACCATCGAGCCCCTTCTGCCCTACTCTGACGCTATCATGTGCACCAGGGGAGTTCTCCGCACCTCAATCGATCCCAAGACCAACGTTCCGATCGTGTTGAGGGTCTCTGGAGGCGCGAGTGTAATAGGGGAGACACTGACCAACGAAGCAACTACCACCTCATTCAGAGATGCGATCCGGCTCAACGCCGCTGCAGTTGCCCTATCCATCTTCGTCGGAACCCAGCATGAACACCAGACTCTAAAGAGTCTGGGTCAACTAGTGAACCTTGGAGAGGACTACGGCATTCCTGTGCTGGCAGTCACTGCGGTCGGAAAGGAAATGGAGAAAAGGGACGCGAGGTATCTGGGGCTAGCTTGTCGAATTGCTGCCGAGATAGGAGCTCACTTCGTCAAGACCTACTACTGCCAGGATTTTGAAAGAGTCGTCAAAGGCTGCCCCGTTCCTCTGGTCGTGGCGGGGGGGCCGAAATTAGAAACAGAACTGGACGCGTTCGAACTCGCCCACGATGCCATCGCCGACGGGGCGATCGGTGTGGACATGGGACGGAATATTTGGCAGTCGGAACATCCGGTTGCTATGATCACCGCCATTCGAGAGATAGTCCATGGCGGGGTGAGCGTGAGGGAAGCGCAACAGGCGTTCGAGGAAGCTAAGAAAGAGAAAACTCCTCTCTTAGCCAAGACCCACGTCAGGTGAAGCCGTTCTCAGAGCATAGGCGCTATTCGCACGACCTTTCGATCTTCTAGCTCTACGGTGACATCCGCTTGACGAGGAAGCTCTACTGGGAACAGCCCTACGAGCAAGATTTCGCTGCAAAGGTGGTTGCCTCTGATGGGACGCGGGTCGAGGTTGACCAGACCCTGTTCTACCCGAGAGGTGGCGGGGTATCCTGCGACACAGGCGCCTTGGGCGGCATCAAAGTAGTCGAGACTTCCAAGGAAGGAGACAAAATTCTGCACATTATAGGATCCCCTGCCGGCTTCACAATCGGACAAACGATCACCGGTCGAATAGACTGGGACAGACGCCACCGATTGATGCGTATGCACACCGCCGGCCATTTGTTGAGCGCGCTCTTCTATTCCGGCGCCAAGTGCCTGATTACTGGTAATCAGATTGACGTTGAGAAATCTCGGATGGACTTTAGCCTCGAAGTATTCGACCGTTCCCAGATTGAGGGCTTCGTGAAAGAGGCGAACAAGCTCATCACCGATGACGCACCAGTCAAGTCCTACTTCCTAGAGCGAAACGAGGCTCTGAAGATCCCGGATATGGTGAAATTGGCGGAGGCAGCTCCGCCGGTCGAGCCTCAGCTGCGCATCGTGGAAATTGCTGGGATAGATCGGCAGGCTGACGGTGGGCTCCACGTAGCCCATTTGAGCGAGATAGGACGGATTGAGCTTTTGAAGCTGGAAAACAAGGGAAAGACGAACCGGCGACTATACTATGATGTTGTAAACACTTGATACCGTCCGCCCCCCCCCGATGATATTCGCCCAATTTAGCCCATGAAACATTTCATTTGAGATTCCCGAATCCCAACCCTTCGAAGAATCGGGTTATGTTAGGATCTTCCCGGCAATCGTTGAAATATCGAGATTTCAGGCGTTCTCTCAAAGTGTGAAGCAAGTCTCATCCTTCCACGGTGAAAAATTGTTTTGATCGGCTTCGATAAAGCTGGCAAGAGATTCGGAACTCTTGATGCTGTCAAGGAATTCTCGATGACCATTCAGGACGAGGAGATTCTCGGCCTCTTGGGTCCCAATGGAGCGGGGAAGACAACTCTGATGCTGATGATGGGCACTGTTTATCGTCCAACGAGCGGCAATATCTCAGTGAATGGATTGGATGTCGTTCAACACCCTAACGATGTGAGAAAGATGATTGGGATTGCTTTCCAGGATCCTCGCGTCGACGGAATACTGGGAGCGTTTGATGTCCTCAACTGGCACTTGAAGATGACGACTAACCTCGACAAGGTCGAGCGCGAGGATCGTGTGGAAAAAGTCCTGCGGGCTGTCGATCTCTGGGATGCGAGGAATAAGAGAACGTGGCTGATGAGTGGTGGAATGCGGAAGAAGGTTGAGGATTGTAAGGTCCTGGCTCAGCGTCCAAAGATCGCGGTGTTTGATGAGCCGACCGCGTTCCTTGATGTCCCCAGTCGGTTGCTCATGTGGAAAATGATTCGAGAACTTAGAGACGAAGGCTCTACTGTAATTGTTGCAACGAATATGATGGATGAGGCTGAGCGGCTCTCCGACCGAGTAGCAATAGTAAATCTTGGCAGACTGGTCGCTATCGATACGCCTGAGCAACTGAAGGGTAAGACGAAGGGTGGGGAGGTCCTAGAGCTCACTGTGGGAAACGGGCAGGAGTTTCCACGGGAGTGCCTTACGCAGTTTAGTGAAGTGCGGGATGTGAGCCAAGAGGATAACAAAGTGACTGTTTACTTGAGCGGGGGTAGGCTGCTCCTGCCGAAGATTGTCGAGACGCTCACAAACCGGGGCGTCAAGATTGACAGCGTTCATCTGAAGGAGGTCACGTTGGAGGATGTCTTCCTCAACTATACGGGTCACAGACTCGAGTAGCCTTTCGGGTCAAAGTTCGACCTCCCGGCTCGTCCTCCAGATGGCCCGGAGAGACATCGCGACTCTGTTTCGGACCCCATGGATCATAATCTCAAGAAGCTTAGCCTTCATCATCCAACTGTTCGTATTTGCCTACCTGATGAGTGGGCTCATCACTAGTTATCATGGCTTCTTCGGCTACTATGCTGTAGGAAGCGTAGTCGCCACAGTTGCTTCGATCTCGTTCATCATCGGATACGACATTTTTGAAGAAGCAGAAGAAGGCTTGTTGGATTACCTGCTGACACTGCCGATCCCTAGGCGTGAGTTCATCATCGGTCGTGCTCTTGGGGGTGCGATCCGCGCGATGATATACACCATCCCAATGTTTGTCATCGTTGCAGTGTTAGAGAACTTTGCAAACCCCCTGTCTCTACTGGCAGCATTTCTCGACATGTCTCTTCTTGCATTCGGCGTAACCGGGCTATCAATAACCGTGGCGGTTAGCGTTCGAAGCGCGAACAGGTTTGATGTGGTATTAGCTTTGTTGGAGCTGGCAGTGTCAAGAGCAAGCACAGCTCTGTATCCTTTCAACTACCTGCCCGGCTATGTGCAAGCCATCGCACCGTACTCTCCTGTCACGTTCGCTGCAGATAGCGCTAGAGCAGCATTGACTGGATTCAGCCTGGATGTACTGGGGGTTGCCGGCCTCGTGGCTTTTGTCGCCATTTTTCTAGGTCTAGGAGCCACCTTCTACTTTCGCCGCTTAGAGGGAGGGGTCTACGCGTGAGTGCGATCCATCTGATCCCGCGAGTGATCGAGAGGGATGTCAAGATACTCTTCTCCGACTCGTTCCTGATCGGAATAATGTTCGCCAATTTCTGCATAGACCTATTTGTCACAGCTGCCACATTCGGAAATCTTATCGGCTCTAGCTACTTCCTTAGAATCGCTCCAGGCTCCAACCTCATAACCGCCATGGTCGCAGCCTTTCAGTCAGGTCGAGACATTTGGCGAGAGAAGTACATCAAAGACCTCGCGTCGTATCTCTTGACCCTTCCTATTCCACGAAAAGTATTCGCGTTGTCCAGGATTACTGGTGGAGTTGCACGTAGCGTCATCGCGACGTTTCCGGGCACACTCGTCATATCGTATCTCTACGGGATCTTGTTCAGCCCTCGCCTTATCGAGGCTTTTGTGATCGTCGGAGTGTTCTCTCTGGGCATAGTTGGCCTCTCGATAGCCGTGTCAGCTTTCGCCTCTACCGTCGAAGTGTTCGCGACGGTGAGAAGCGCCATACAACTCTACCTCTCGTTCCTAAGTACGATATTCTATGATGTCAGCCTCTTCCCTGCAATAGTGCAGCCGATAGTGCAAACGAACCCGATGACTTGGGCGATGCAAGCGTTCAGAGCACTTCAGAGCCAAGGATCTACACTGTATCCGATCGCAATCCTCGTTGGACCGTCGCTGGCGTTTGCCTTGTTGGGGGCTCTTTGTTATCTCTGGTACACAAAACTGTGATTAGACCGAAGTTTCACGAGCGCAAACAAGATTTACCTAGGAATAAGCTGAAATAATCAAAACCCCAACTCGCCGCATGCCCAACTGTCCTGTGTGCGGAAAAGAAGTCCAATCAACAACAACCTACTGCCCGGCATGCGGTACCAGTCTCAAGCAGACCAGTTCCGGTTCACCCGCGCAGAGCGGAACCTACTCTCCAAACTATTCCCATCCTCAGCAGGGCGTTGTAGCGCCAACTGCGAGCCAGCCCCACAGCCATAGAAAGTACATTCTTGCAATCATCATAGTTGGATTAATCGGTCTGATCGTCGGAGGGCTCGTGACCAGCACGTTCCTCATAGGACCCGACGTGACTGACCTGACAGGAACAGTCTCCCTTCAGACACTTTACGTTAACCAGTATAACGGCATCCCGAACCGCATACTCTTCAACAGCGCCGTCACTGGCAATCTGAGCTCTGGCGTCTCCCCCGACAAATCCTACCAAATATACCTCCCAATTCTCTTAAGTGGAAACTATGCTGTCACAATACAATGGACGAACGTCACGACTGGCGCCGTTTCATTCTACAGTTGCACGGCAAATCCTAGCACCTTCAGCTCATCCAACCAGAATGCGACGCAGAACTTCTCGTGCTAGGCACCCTTCGGAGTACGCTTAGCTTTCCCAGCTAATCCGTATCCTATCGGTAAGTATAAGCCTCATCGACCTAGTTGATCCTGCTTCTGATGAGACCCAATGGACCCTCAAGACGAAGAGATCGAAGAGAGAGCCCCTGCACTGGCGGTTGACTTCGTAGGAGTTTCCAAGGAATATCTCGTGAACGGAAAACATGTCAAAGCTCTCGCCTCAATAACCCTCAACGTCAAAGAAGGAGAGGTCGCCGCCATCATCGGACCGTCTGGAGCTGGCAAGACTACTGTTCTCAACCTAATCGCGGGACTCGAGAAACCCTCGGAGGGGGATGTAAGAGTCTTAGGATTGGACTTGTCTGTTTCAAACGAACACGCTCTCTCAGCCTTCAGGTCCGCAAACATAGGCTTCATCTTTCAATCCTACAATCTGGTCACGACTCTGACCGCGGAAGAGAACGTGGAATTGATGATGGAACTGGCCGGATGGAGCGATAGTGGAAGAAATGGGAAGCTGACAGCGGAGCTCATCAACATGGTCGGGCTCACCGACAGAGCACAGCATCTCCCAGCCCAACTGAGCGGAGGAGAGCAACAGCGTGTCGCGATTGCTCGTGCTATGGCCAATGATCCCGCACTTATTCTGGCTGACGAGCCTACGGGAAACCTTGACCAGAAAACCGGGCTAGAAATCGTCAAACTTCTGTCGCGGTTGAAGGGAGAGAAAGGAAAGACACTTGTCGTCACGACCCATGATGATCGCATTGTTGAGATGGCAGACGTAATCTATCGTCTGGAGAATGGAGGTCTGGGAAGCGTTGATAGGCCCGTTAGGGTTCGCAGCTAAAAGCCTACGACGCCGAGGCTTTCATTCCTATCTCGCATTCCTAGGGTTGACGCTCACCGTTGCGACGACGACGTTCATGCTTCTCATTGGTCAAGACCTGGCTACGAGACTCGGGATTGATTCGTCGATGAGATCGACATTTGGCATGTCTTGGCTGATCTTCGCCTACTTGGTCCTCGCTCTGGCTCTAATTAGCATCGTGGGACTGCTTTCCAGTTCTTACTTGGTGTCATCGATGATCAACCAGCGAATGAAGGATATTGGTGTCATCAAGGCTGCCGGTGCTCTCCCTAGACGCCTTCTCTCATACGTCACATTCGAGGCGTTGGTGGTGATTTTCTCAAGCAGTTTGGTAGGCGCACTCTCCGCGCTCTTGATCTATGCTTCTTGGTCCTGGCCATCGATCTCACTGTACAAGCAAGTAGGACCTGTTCCCAACGCTGGAGCAACTGCTCTGATTGTAGTCCCGCTGATCTCCTTTCTGCTCTGCTACGTGGTTGCGAGCGTTCGGGTGAGGAGAATTGTTGGGTCCAGTAGTGCCAACGCGATCTCCAACCAACTCTCCAGCCTGGATCTGAAGAGTCTTGGAAAACCCCTCCGGATCAAAAGGTTTGGTTCCGCATTCAACCTAGCGACGAGGAACGTGTCACGGGACCGCGGGTTCAACGGGATGCTACTCAGCATCGGCATATGCATCTTTCTCAGCATGGTCGTACTCTCCGGAGCCCTGGTCTCGGCTGACACTTCGGCTAGCTACGTGTCCCGCGCATTGCCTCCTCATGTCCTAATCGTGGCGACCAGCAACATCTACAACCAGTACGTTAGCCTCGGGACATCCTTCTCTAGAACAGAACCTGTTAGCTCGATAAACTACCTGAACGAATCCTACTTGATTAGTGCTCAGAACGCATCTGCATTTAGGGCGATTCCCGGAGTGGAAACGGTCGACACGCGACTGATAACGATGAGTTCGATAACAGGGTTCGTCAAGGCGCATTTCGCGAGCAACCAAGACACTGGGGAAAACATCAACACCCTGATCATTCCTGAGGTAGAGACTGGCACAACTCAAGCCCTCATTGTGGGAATTGACGCGAGTAATGTGATAGGGGACTGGTACACTTCAGATGGATTTCTTCAGCCCGCTGATGCCCAGTACACGATGATAGCCGGCGACTCACTCGTAGGGAATATTGTGCAGATGCCCTTCAACCTTTCCCAAGTCAGCGCCTTCAACTTTCGATATGACGTCAAGAGTGCGCTGGTGGATCCCCTCAACGCCGGACGAGTCCTGTATGCACCCGTGCAAACTCTTCAAAGGAATCTTGGAGTAAACGGATACAATGTTCTGCTTTTGAAGGTGAATAGTGGTCCAGCAGTATTGTCCGCAGTCGCGCGACTGGCGAGTTCCTACGGTCTGATGGCTGGTTCCCAAGATCCGATCCTGAGATCAGACTTGGCATTTTTAGGCGGTACATGGTCCTACATCTTCCTTGTTCCAATTCTTGCATTGGCGCTAACATGTGGAATCTTGCTGAGCTACTTGGCAACGAATTTCTCGCGGAGGTTCAATGACTACGTCGTTTTGAAGATCCTAGGCGCGAATGTCTGGTACAGACTGAAGCTATTGCTGTGGGAATCATGGGGGGTCCTCGCGATCTCGATGCTGATCGCTATTCCTGTTGCATGGGCCGTCTCGATCTTCTTCCTCGTTCCTGATCCCAGCGTATCAGTCGCGGACCTGGAACTCTCAACGCTTGTTTCAGCCTTAGCACTCACCTCAGTATCCCTGGCTACCGCTGCGGTCTACTCAAGGAGGCTCGGATTAACGACAGCGAAGCACCTCAAGCCCTGAGAAAAAACCAACCAAATCAAGAATCGACAAATGCAATAGGATGCCTCGGTTCATACAGCCCACTCGGTTTCTGTTGGTGGGGGGTGGGATTCGAATCCACGTCGGCTCCTCCGGCGCCAACTCCGATGTTTTCGTTAGAGTTTTTTGTCGTCGGACGTGTTAATCACTACGTATTTGTGCTTGGCTAGCTAAGAACATTCCGGTCGAAATACACGGGAGAGATTTAGCAAGAATTTTCCGTAAAATGCACGACGAATGCGGGCCTTAGTCAAGACGGCATGATTGAATGCCTCTTCGCATAGATTGTGGCTTGAGCGTGAGAAATACTGACGTCTACTTCGTTATTCGCAACATGTACGTTCATGCAGCCACCTACGGAATTGTGCTCTCTGATGTCCGTAACGGAGAGATAGACAACTCGACTTTGGTGAACAATGGGTTGGGGGGTATGGCCGTTTTGCGCTCCAACTATGTTACTATCTCCAGCAACAACATCACTCGGAATGGCTATTCGTTTCAGAGGTATCGTCCCAGCTTTGGTCTCGCGGTCTATGGCTCGACAAACGTAGTCGTCTCTAGAGACACCGTCTCTTCGAACCTCGGCCGTCAAATGACTGCTTACGGTAGCGACTTTCTCATTTCGCAAAATCGGTTCTCGTACACCAACCTCGTCATTCCGCAAAGTCGGTTCTCTGTCAGCTCTGGAGGGGTATATTTCGAGGGTCTGAACAATGCAACAATTAGCCACAATCAGTTCTTGGCTGAAAATGGTATTGGCGTGAGTATTTCGATGTCATACTTTACACAGGTCACAATCTCGGCAAATGTCTTTACCTCTAGCGGGATCGTTTTCGAGCCCTTACCATCAGCCTTTACTTCTGCAGACCTCACTATGACGACTGATAATCTGATCGACGGCAGGCCAATATTACTACAAAGATTGCTCTAATTCGAGCATCGATGGCGTTCCCGTTGGACAGCTCATAGTGGCCAACTGTAGCGATTTTCAAGCCTCCAACCTCCAGATTTCCCACGTACCAGTTGGGATAGTGATGTCCAACGTCGATGAAGCAAGCATTACTGGAATCAATTTCTCGGATACCGGAGTAGCCTTCTCCGTATACGGTTCGAACCATATCAGATTCGCCAACAATCAACTTGTACGAAGTGGCAGCTGGTGGTTCAGCTGGTTTGCCCACGTTTCGAACTCAGTAATTACTCGAAATAGCATCTCCCCAACACCCTATGGTATAGGCATTACCCATGGCCAGAACATCACAGTCTCCGAAAATTATATGTCAGATAATATCGGTCTGTATCTAGAGTCATCGTCCGGCATTCTAGTCTACCACAACAATTTCCTTCGACCGGCGACAGACTACCAAGGCGGTCAAAACCGTTGGGATAACGACTATCCAAGCGGTGGAAACTATTGGACAAGCTTCAACGGAGTAGACACGTGCAACGGTCCAAACCAAGACATCTGCATTAGCGGAGACGGTATCGGAGATACGCCATATGTCGTGTACTTCGGCCCGGACCGCTATCCGTTGATGAAGCCCTTCGCTCCACTCGTAACAGGGTCAGTTCAATTTGCACCAACTTCAATTACATCACAAAACTCAGGCAAATACCTAACAGCCAAAATCGGTCTTCCTCAAGGCTTCAATGCATCCAACCTTATCCGGTCAAGTATCCGCCTGAACGAGACAATAACTGCAAGCAGTGTAAGGCTTGTAACCCAGCCCAGTGCGACTCCCCTTCTCATAGTGACGTTTAGCATGACTCAAGTGAAAGAGTTGTTTTCGAAACCCGGCATCTATACACTACAGCTTACCGCAAACCTTCTCACAAATACGAACTTCAGACCGTTTCAAGCCACAGCAACAGTTAGTTTAGTATCCAGCTAACCAAGTACGAACCCCTGAAAGCGCTCCGAACCATTTACGGTCTTCGTGAGGAAGTCAAAGTCGTCACCCAACCTCCTTCGTGGAAATCGGCGCGGGGTTGACTCATCCCGTGGGACCCCATATGAGGTTCCACCCTGTTCACACGGGTGTGAGAGGACCAGCTCGACATAATGCGTCAAGATTTGCGCGGCTCAAAATGGCTCGTTTGCTTGGTCCGGTTTTCGATAATGTGACACAAGCATATAGTCAATTTTTCGGTCATTACGACGATTGGTCATGATGGTCGGAGTGAACCGCCTGTTCACGGAAAGAAACAATGAGCAGAGGCACAATCTGCAAATCATGCTTCCAGGAGATACATGAGGACAAACCCGAAGAGCCTGCGGCGAGTGCAACGACAATTCTATGAGCTCTGTCCGTACTGGCACCCCGGCGAATCTGTCTGGACAGAAGGTTTCCAAGTGATGTTGGCAGAATCGGATGTCTCAACTGCCCGCTTGTAGAAAAGGGTCTCGGCGACTGCGTTCATGGTGAGCAAAACAATGCTCGAATTAGTTTGAACAACGGTTCTCGCAAGTGTGCTGTTGAAGACGGTGTAGCGTAGCCATGGAAGGCTGTCGTGAACGGATGAAAAATACGTGTCGTATGGTAGTTGAAAAACCCCCAATATCAGGGAGTCAATCTTCAATGTGAATTTCGCAGCCCTGATAACCGTGTCAAGGGTGGAAGGATGAGTTGAAGATAGAAAGATGGCATTCGTTGTAACGTTTAGGTGTGGCGAGGGCGAGTCAGAATAGCACCTGGTCCAGTCAAACATCTTGATGTATATTCCCTGAACCGAAGCATATCCATCATTCACCAACAAATAGCCACCTATAGCGACAAACACAACTGTGACCAAGGCTACGGCAAGAATGAGTCTCTTACCTCCGCGGGCTTTCTTGACTGCGAACATTCCTCACCCCACCTTGTTCTCCTTCAGAGACACTAAGGGTGGTCAAGATACCTGATCGAATTCTGTCTTAACAACCTTGCCGAAGCGCCTAATTCGAGACTTTGGACGAGCCATGGCATTACAGATACGATAAGAAGGCGGGATTGTTCGAACCAATCCATAACAAATGCCCTTCGAAGAAGTCTGAATGATTCGAGATACATTCACTTTCATTCCGAACTCAGAAAGTAACACCTCGTCGGGACTGCGCCGGGACAGAAAAGTGTTATATCTCAACTATTATGATTATGATGAGATATCCAATCCCATGCTAAGATATCCTTAGCATCAGAATAAAGTGGACGTGGGTCAATCACCCGGGTTCGAGACAACCTGTCTCCGGCGTTCCAAAACCCGAGTGTTTGGTGGTCCCCCACGCCCATCGTCCTTGTCAGCGTTATTTGTATAAAAAACTACTGCACGAATATATTCGCTGGAGTGTCAGAGATATAGTCGGAAAGTCTAACAGCTTGGGCTACCCCGAGCCACCCGATTGGATCTGGTGGAAATGGGTCTTGGCTATGTTGCTGATTCTTGCGGTTGTCGGTCTGCTCGTCTGGTTATGGTTTAGGGGTCCGCCATATGGATTCCAAGTTAGAGTCTTTCAACAACAATATTGGCGCATTCCTTACACATGAAACATTTTCCACCCCAACGCCAAGTGATCTCATGGTTCGTGACCTTGCCGCACGTCCAACACCATAGCGATGAAAGACGGGCAAAAAAGTCGGGATTCTTCTCTAACGATGGCACGGACCTCGCAATCCCTTTTGGAGATTGTTAAGTAAGAGATAGGTCCGAAAGTTTCAATCTTCGCCAGAAACACTTTCAGCGATCTCCTCGAATCCGCCTCCCAAAATCCGAGTCAGGGTGTTCAGCCTTACTCATTCTCCCTGACTCCCCTGGGTCCGATCTGGTAGATTCCCAGCAGAAGTAAACCAAGTGCGACAAAACCGAAGACCACGTCTGCCCACAGCATGAACGGATTTCCTTCAGAACTAAAGAACAATAAGCCAGCTACGATCATGAGGGCGACCGCCGTGAGTGTCAGTCCGGCTTTGGCATTGCTATCCAAAACAGCGGTCCTGGCACGATTACCAACGCTATGGAAATAGATTGCGGCTCACTTCGGGTCAAAAATCAGCGCGACTTAACGAAAGAAACGATCTCTTGATGAGTTCGAAGAGCCATGAGTCGATTAGTTTCGGTCCTCTCCCTCCGAGGCTTAAATGGTTGAACGCCCAAGGAACGATCCGCGTTGCAAAAGCAACAAGCTGAATTCGAATGCCCCGAGTGCGGTGTGCGCTTGGACATCGAGAAGCTTCAGAAAGAGGGACACATCCCAATGATCGTTGAATACCAGAGTGGCTCGCCATTTCGGATGGTAGCTGCGGTAGCTTGCCCCGGCTGTGGGAAACTCGTAAATCCCAAGACTGTTCATTGAAGAGAATATGAAACAGCCGCGAACATGTTCGGAACGTGTGTATGGCAACCTTATTCGCGTGTTCCGAATGATTAGTATAACCTCTCTCGAATCAAGAAACTGTGCGATCATCTCCAACTAACATCCGAGTTCTTCCTTTATCTTCCTCAAATTTTCGTCGGAAAGCTCGATACCAAAATCTTCTATTTCTTTCCGCGGCTTGTTGCACCAAACACACCGTCCGCGGGACTGTTTGCCGTCAAAGTAGTGCGGACCAGACCCGGTTAGAGAAAAGGGCATTCTTCTCCCAGCAAATCGAAGAGAAAGGAACGGGAAAGCGGGACTTAGGTGTTTCCTAAACCTCAGCGGGGGTGGCTTTTTGTTGTTGTTTTGGGTGTCTAAACAGGAAGAGAATCAAGACGAGTGCAATCGCAAGCGTTCCAACGGAATTTCACCGAAAAGAGGGTAGTCAGTTATACTTAGCGGCAAGAAAGCCACTCCATTTCCGTGCCAAAGAAGACGCGATGTCCACGTAGATGACAATCAGAAGATAACCAGCTACCACGAGTCGGGCGGTTCGGGTTCGCATTGTTGACGAGAAACGGGGTTGCCGTTGACTTAGGCGTTTAGTAAATGTAGTCCACCGAACAGAATCCGATTAATGAGTTCTTGGTCCACGAGCGCAAGATTGTCCCGCAACACAAGTTTCGCGTCCACGTGATCCACACACCTAAAGCCCGATTCGACAGCAGAGGAACCGCGCGTCTTGCGACGACAACGCGGACACTCCCAATCCCAGAATCCGGTCCGAGAATCAGCAATCAGAATCTTCTGATACGGCGTAAGACCGTTCATAACCCGGACAACAATACTAGAGGTTGACGCGACTTATGAACACACCGGCGCGGGTCCCATGTCCGCGCGGTCATTGTGAATTTTGATTCCGCGCGAAACGGTCCGCGATTATTGGGACGGGGGTTTGCAAGGCGGGCGCATCGGACCAAGAGTAGGTTCCCTCTCCATGACGACCGGGTGCAACGGGGTGATTGCTCGTGCGAGGCGACATAATGCTTGAGAACTTATCGGAATTCGCGCACCATGGATCGCACGGGGACACGAGCATGAAACACGAAAGCGCGAGCGTGAACACACGCAACTTTGCATTAGCAAAGTAAACAAGGCGTTGTTGATCTCGAATCGAAACGAACGTCCCAATGGTCCACGCGTAGGCAGCTATTCGCGATATTTGCGAATTCGAAATCTAACCTGAAACGAATAAGAGGAGAGGACGTTGCGTTAGTCGGTTCACACGCGCCTCTTGTCAGACGTGAGGGCCGACTACAGGTATTTTCCTCCGGAAAGACCTGGACCCGTGTAGAGAGTATATCCCACCGTGAACACGAGTAGTGGGCCGCATGTGGAGAACCAAGTCGTGATGTATGCACCTTCTTTGGCGTTGGCTAAGGCGCTGACTTCATATGTTGTGATTAGAGTATGATTTCCATTTGCTGTGACATTAACTGGAGTAGCAGTCACTCCTACCTGTGAAGCGTTCAGCATCACCTGACTGCTGCCGAGCTTGTACCAGTATTGAATGGGGCGAATGTACTCTGACCAATTGGTGTAGATACTTTGCGCGGTGATATTCTCGCTGTTACTGGGAACATAGTGGGAGGTTTGTACGAAAGCGGTTGAGTTCGGCTTTATGACAAATTGCATTCCGTTCGGGAATCTCGTTGGTTTACTCGTCACAAATCCGACACCTTGGAAAGAAGTTGGATCACCTACGACGCCTGGGCAAAGGAACGACTGGTTCGGGGTTAGAAGCGGGCCAACGAAAATAGCGCCGCCTACCAACGCGATGGCGAGAATCGAACCCAAGCCGAAGGGTAACACAAATTGGCTCTTCAACATCGCTACTCAGCTACTCATAGGCTGAACGCAATCTCATTTCTAATCCTTAGAATGCTGCGTACAATTACTGGAAGGGACTTCTTCTCCAACATCGCCACGACTCGTAAAGGAATACCACAACGGACCCTATCGTTCCTACCATCGCAAAAAAGTCGAGATAATTGAGGTTGAGAATCACATATGCAACGGCGATCACCAGAAAGAAGCCGGCATAGAACGCAAATCTCGGCAAAAACACGCTCCCGACGTTAACGAACCCTTGTAGAATACTCACATCAATCTTCTTCTCCAAATAGTACCGTCCGAACTCGTCCTTCGAAATGACACCCAATCTCAGAAGCTTCTCAAGATGATGAACAGCGATACTCGGGCTGGAGAAGCCGAGCGCGTGCTGAACCTCACTTATCCCCCTCGCCTCCTTGTGCTTGAGAAAATACAGGTAAACCCTAAGGGTTTTTCCCTCAGGACATATTCAGGATCACTTTTCTCTGAGAATCCCAACTGGGTTAGTCTCGGGTTACGGCGTCCATTGCCGAAAATGAGTATAAAATTAGTTAACCGGAAAGACTATTTCAGCAGTTGGGCGGAGGATTAACAGTCCAGTAAGGCGTATTCTGGCTTGATAGCCAAGTCTCTGTAAATTGATCCTGGCTGCCACCCCCAACTCCGCTGGAGCTTATCGGTCCCGGGCTGACGTTGGATGTGCCACAGCTATTCATGTTATCCTGCATGATCCAATTGGCCTGACCCACGTACACATTATTGACTCCCGTCGTCTGATCCTTGAATACTGAGTCAAAGAGGGTTACAGTGCTGAACTCTGCCAAGGAATCACAGTCCCGCCCCGGTTTCCTTCAACACTTGAAGATACACCGAGCATTTTCGACTTGTTCCCGCGATTAGCTGGTCGATCTCGTTTTCTTGAGGGATGAAGGGGAGCCGCTCTACTCTCTGGTATCGCGGTGGTGAGAATGGAATGTTGTTGAGCTTGCAGAGGGATCCGTAGACGCAGACGAGATTCTCCTTTCGAGCCTCGGACACGTTGAGACGGGCTATTGCTCCCTTGACTGCTTCGGGGTTGAAGAGGTCGGCTCTTCGTGACAGACCGTTGAGGAGTTTGACTCTTGAGGTGATGGTGCTTTCTCCGTATCCTTCTATCTTGAGGTGCCATGCGTACTGGAGTATCTTCTCCCGGTCCGGGACAATTACTGACGGGGTAACCCGTCTGGTGCGGGGGGTGGGATTCGAACCCACGAAGGCCTACGCCACGGGATAACACACCCGCGCTCCCAGAGGCATCAAGCAACTCGATGCCTCCCTTCATTCGGGTCTTGAGTGTAGCGCGCGCACGCTATGGCGCGACCCGCCCATATGGTCAGTGTTTGACCTGACTCTGGTACCCCCGCTCGAGAAACAGCCTCTTCCTTTACGCCAAATATATCTTGAGCGGAGGAGACATAATCTTGCCAAAGCCCGTTACCGGGTTATGCGCGTGGACGGCGTCGACGGATCTTAAGACTGAGACAGGTCTTCGATCGAGAACCCAAGCACCATCAGATGACTCGGGCAAGAGATGAATTTGTCAAGCATATACACGCCATTAAACGTGAAGCGTTCAGTCAAAAATCTCCCAAGAACGAATTCTATTGTTCTAGATCATGATATGTGCGAAGACCCTATTAGCGAGTTTTCTCGGATTGAGGTCTCCGGTTCTCGCTTACGAAGCATGGGGCAGACTGATGCTGAAAAACAAGATGCTCGCAGTTATCGTCATCGTCGTAGCTGCGGCTCTGGGAGGCGGGATAATGACCTTCGCCATTGGTCTCCCCAGCTCGCCTTGCGCAGGGATAACCGGCACAACTCGCAACTTCACCATCGTCGCCAGCATCAACGGGTTCAACGACAGCAAGTATCACCGAGGACAATGGCCAGTCATGACCGTACATCGATGTGATATCATCAAGGTTACGATCATCAACCCTGACACTCAGACACATGGTTTTGCAGTAGACTACTATGCAACACGGGGGACTGAGATTCAGGGCGGACAGACTCTATCGGTGCCACCGTTCCTAGCGTCTAAGATCGGTCAGTTCAGAGTGTTCTGCATCTCCTTTTGCACTGCCCACACATTCATGCAGAACGGATTATTGAACGTCGCATAGAAGGGGCGAGCGACGAGCCACTTTGGAACGGCAATGATCTCAATCCTCCTTCTAGCGGCCTCCTTTCAATTCATCGGGGTCCCCGCCAGAGAACCTGCCAATTCACAGCAATCGATCTTCATGCCTACCTCCTCAGCTAGTCCTTATGTGACTACGTTTCCAATTTCGCAGAATTCGTCCGACTTTACGCCATTTGTCCTCTATCCAGCGAGCAGAAACACTGTCTGGGTTGTCACGATAAAAGAAAGTAACATTGTCAACAACGTCCCTCAGCCTCCTCAAGCACAGATAGTGAACTTCACAATTGGTGTGAAGCCGCATTCGGTTTACAACCTCACGAACGCGATTCCCTCCGATATTTTCTACGATCAGAAACGTAACAGGGTTTGGTTCCTCGAAAATAACAGCCTTGCCTACTATGATGCCACTAAGGGATACACGAGCATAGAGCACATATTTCCCGCCGGCAGCCCTCAATACATGACGAACGATACCAACGGAAGGATCTGGATCACTCTCCTGGGAAGCAACCAGATCGTTGCATACGATCCCTCAGGGATTGCATCTCCGCAATTTTTTGATGCACCAGCGGCAAGCGCGTCGCTACAGGGGATTGCAACTGCTCCCGACGGCACGATATGGTTTGCTGAGACGACTGCGAAAAAACTGGGACATATAATTCCCTGCGAGACAGGGTCTTGCAACGTTACTGACTATGGTCCGCCGCCCAGCGTAGAAATTACCTTCCCTATTCAACTAGCAGTCGACCGCGGGGGCGTGGTCTGGTTTACCGATCATGGTCACGGCCAGTTCGGTAGCTTCAACCCTTCGACTGGAGAGTGGAGAGTGCTTGGCATCGGGTATTGTTCAGAGTCATATAATCCAGACTGTTCTGTCGGGCTGCCTAACGCGATCTCTCTCGACTCCAATGGGATGATATGGTTCGCTGAGCATTTTGCCGGAAGAGTTGCCAAGTACGATCCAACTACTGGATCATTAACCGAGTACTTCGTGCCCGCGACTACGATCCCGTACGTTTGGTGGATGTGGCCTGGACCAGGGAATCTGGTCTGGTTCACAGCTTTTGGAATCGGGAGAATTGGATACGTCAATGCCAGCCTACCCGTTCCTATCTCTATCAACGCAGGAGTCGAGCATGTGAAGGTTGAACAGGGAACGTCTCAGGCCATACCGGCATCTATCTCTAGCGCGGCCAGCGGTCCTATCTATCTGAACGTCTCAGCTAACGGCCACGACGCGCCATTCGGGTCACCACCGTTATTATACGGATTCGCCGTCCCGAACCAGATCGTGCCAACGGCGAGCGCAATAAACGCCACTTACAGGATCTCTGCTGCTTTGACCGCGGATCTCGGCGAGAGGTTCGTTACGTTGACAGCCTACAACAGTAACGTTGCAGTGAATGCCTTCGTGACTGTTAACGTGACTCTAACAACCATTCCCTTCATCTTCCGGACAAGTGCGCCATACATTTCGGTAGGATTCGCCTTCAGCATTGGTCTAGGAAGTATCGGACTCTTTCTAGTTCGTCCACCAAAGAGACTTCGAAAAGATCAGAATAGAGAAGAGGATAGAACAGAGACTACACTAGTTCAATCTCAATAAAAACGTCGTCTGGAGCGCGAATCCTCATCAGCCGCTTCAAAAATCGCTCATTCGGGTCCACATCGATGAGGCGTTTGTGAATCCTCATCTCCCACTTGTCGAATGTGTTCGTCCCCTGCCCCGCGGGCGACTTTCGGGTCGGGACCATTAGCTTCTTCGTTGGGAGAGGGATAGGCCCCTTCAGCTTGACTCCGGTCTTGTCGGCTATTTCCTTGATTTCCGCGCATATCGTGTTGATATCTTGGGGGTCTGTGCTGGACAGTCGTATTCTAGCTTTAGAGACCATTCCAAGATACCTTCATGACTCTATTTTTCTTGCGGAGTTCACGGCCCACCCGTGTACTGTTAAAAACGTTGGTATCTTTTGAGAACAGCGGTAGGATCATTTTCTGCCCAGAACACTGGTTGGTGTTTAGAGCGAGGACATCAACGCGAGGATCTAAGCAAACGATACCCGCCACCCTTCGCAACAGACGCATGTGACAAGATTCTGAGAAGATAGCCAACTTCGCTATCGTTGGACTATTGTACAAGCTCCGCTAATGGGAAGTTGTGGGCTAGGAATTATTCGTGTTGGGCGCTAGGCCTTCGGAATCTCGCCCTTTTCCTTGATCTCCTGGACGACTCCTACGCCGACCGTGGCTCCCATGTCACGAATGGCGAATCGTCCAAGCTCAGGAATGTCCTTGAAGTTTTCAAGAACCATTGGTCTGAGCGGCCGCATCTTGACGAGAGCACTGTCCCCTACTTTCAGGAACGAAGGCTTCTCCTCAACTACTTGGCCGGTTCGCGGATCAAGCTTGCGTATCAGCTCCTCGAAGGTCACACCGACCGTGGCGGTGTGAGCGTGTAGTACCGGAGTGTATCCCGCAGCGATAGCGGTTGGATGATAAATGACGATGATCTGGCCGACGAACGCTTTTGCGACTGTGGGCGGGTTGTCTGTGTGACCCATGACTTCGCCTCTCCCAATCTCGTTCTTCGCAACGCCGCGGATGTTGAACCCAATGTTGTCTCCGGGTTCAGCTTTCGTCATTCGAACGTGGTGCGTCTCGATCGTCTTGCACTCGCCGACCTTGCCAGAGGGCATGAAGATTACTTTGTCTCCATCTTTCAACACTCCGGTCTCGACCCGTCCAACTGGTACAGTCCCGACTCCGGTTATGGTGTATACGTCCTGGATTGGAACTCTCAATGGCTTGTCGAGAGGTTTGGCTGGTGGAACAATAGCGTCGAGAGCATCCAGTATGCTTGGACCCTTGTACCATGGAGTATTGGCGCTCTTCTTGGCGAGGTTATCTCCCAGCCATCCGCTGGTGGGAACGAAATTAATCTTGGAAACATCATAGCCGACAGTCTTCAGCAGTCCTTCCAGTTCCTTCCTGGCTTCCTTGTAACGCTCTTCAGTGTACTTGACTGTCTGGTCGTCCATCTTGTTGATGGCCACAACCAGTTGTTTAACGCCGAGGGTCCTTGCGAGGTACGCGTGTTCCCGGGCCTGGCCCCCAGGTCCAATAGCTACCTCGAACTCTCCCTTCTTTGCGGAAATTACGAGTATAGCAACGTCCGCCTGGCTAGCCCCTGTAATCATGTTCTTGATGAAGTCGCGGTGTCCTGGCGCATCGATGATCGTGTAGAAGTTGTGAGGAGTCTCAAACTTTTGGAATGAGAGGTCGATGGTGACTCCTCTCTCTCGTTCCTCTTTGATCGTGTCTAGGACCCAGGCGAACTTGAACGTGTCGCCGGCTCCAGTCTTCTCAGATTCTTTCGCGTAATTATCAATGGTTTTCTGATCGATGTATCCGGCATCGAAGAGCAAGTGGCCTGTCAGGGTGCTCTTGCCATGGTCTACGTGACCCATCACTATCAGGTTGAGATGGGGCTTTGCGGACATTGTCTAGTTCATTCTCTCCTTACGTGAAACAGAGAGAAGAAACTCTCGGGTCTTTATAAAAAGCCTTGTCCAACTGCAAGAAACATCTGCAAATTTTTCCTCAACATTTCCATTGTGAGTGAAGAAAGGTCTAAATGGAGAATTTCTCGGTGGCGTTTCCGAATTAGAAGGCTCGTTTGTTGCTGGAGACTACATCAAAACACGACGCCGCCCCAGTTAGCATGGGGATGCAGAAGACTCAGTACGACATGGCGCTGGAACAATTCCAGAAAGCCGCCGACATAATGAAACTAGATCCAAACGTTCAGGAGATCCTGCGAAAGCCAAGGCGAATTCTTAGCATCAACTTTCCAGTCAAGATGGATGATGGCCGAATTCTCCTTTACCAAGGCTTCAGGAGCCAGCACAATAATGCCCTTGGACCCT
>Ga0209239_1000154_pt1 | contig 41222 bp, 43 predicted proteins | sample GraSoi013_2_20cm_FD_185824 | JGI IMG/M metagenome (GOLD analysis project Ga0209239, IMG submission 185824) | Grasslands soil microbial communities from the Angelo Coastal Reserve, California, USA - Sample 10_02_2013_2_20cm (SPAdes) (version 2) | ecosystem: Environmental > Terrestrial > Soil >...
CAGGTGCGAAGCCACGAGCCCGCCGAACAGCAAGAAGACAAACGAACCCGCCAACACCAGCCACCGATGCTGAATGGCCCGGCCTACCAACCGATTGTAGAAACCGTAGAAACCTCGCTGGCGCTTTTCCTCTACCGTTAGCTCTTTCTTCTTTGGTGGCCTCTGGATGTAGTAGCCCAGCAACGGAACGAATGTCATCGCAACGACCAGAGCGCATAGCAATGCTGCCGTCATCACGATGGGAAGACTTCTAAGAAACTCTCCGGTGTTCCCGGTGAGCATAAGGAAAGGCAGGTAGGCGATGATGTTCGTCAGCGTTGCGAAAAAGATGGCGGTTGCCAGCTTGGTTGGACCGAGCCATGCTGCGATGCCACGCGGCAAGCCCGCCGCAAGGCCGCGCTTGATGCCATCGCCGGCAACTACGGGTACGTCCACCAGCAGACCCAGCGCAATGATCAACGTCGCCACCGACACTTGTTGCAAGTCGATTCCCAACATATACGAAACGCCGAAGGTCATGCCCAGCGTGATTGGAATTGCCAGGGCCATGATGAGCGCCAGGCGCCATTCCCAAAATCCAATCAAAGAAACGACGACGACAAGGATGATCGCTTCGTACAATGCACGCAGGAACAGATGAATGTTTTCTTTGACCTGGAGTGGCTGGTCAGAGGTATGGGCGATGATCAGGTCCGGTGGAAGAATCTTTTTGAGTTGGGCCAGTTTTCGGTCGACGGAGTGGCCGAACGTCGCGATTTGCCGCTGGTCGCGCATGTAGATCGCAAGCGTGACCGAACGGCTCCGCTGCCACTGCCCCTTTGGATCCTCCCACGTGTAGTAATTCAGGTATTGGGCGGGGCTCTGGAAGCCGCGACTGACTTCGACCAGGTCTCGGAGATAGACTGGCGCTCCGCTCGAAGAAGTGGACACAGCAACGCTACCAATCGCGTCTATATTTTCGAATTCGCCGGACGGACTGAGAATAATCTGCTGCTGTCCGGTCTCGAACGCGCCACCGGGAGCAATGATGTTACGAGCACGCAGCACGCTTCCAAGCGCGCCTGGTTGGAGCCCGTAAGCAGCTAGTCGATCCCGTGAGTATTCAAGATAGACCACCTGCGGCAATAGCCCTCGCCTTTCCACCTTGGACGTTTCCGGCGCGCCCTGAACCGTGCGAGCGATCAAATCCGAAAAGTCGTCAAGATCGGCGTAGCTGTATTTATCGCCCGCGACCTTGGCCAATCGGGCTGGAGTTTCCTGTGGATCGCGGATGACGATTGGTTCCCAAGCGTCGGGATGCAATTCGGATCGCTGCAATTGCCTCTGAAAGAAAGTCTGGATGAAGCTATGGATCGCCGCGTCGTCTGCCGTCGAGACTCCATCTACGGCGATAAATCCGCTCCCCAGGATTACCTGCGGTACCCTTATGATTCCCGCTTGGTCTGCCTGCAGCTCAAAGAGTTGTGCGGCGTCCAATATGGTCTTGTTCGAGGAGAGAGATTGAGGAAACGAATAAACGACAGTTACCGGCGCACCTTGCTCCTTGTAATTCTTCGCCGCCCGCGCCGCCTGGATGGCCGATCGAATGCCTCGTGCGCGGATGTCAGTCTCGACCGAGTCCGCTTTTGGACTGGCAATGGTCAGCATTAGCGCGGCGGTGTCTCCAAAATCACTTTGGAACGAGATCGGACCGGCACCTGAAGGTAGTTGGCTGTTCAGCGCATCTAACTTGAGGTTGATGTCACTGAATTGCCGCTTCACGTCCGAAACATCCTCGGCAAGCTGCACGTAGACGTGCGCATAACCAGGAATGGAGACAGAACGGATTCCGTAGTCGGCGGCCGTTCCCGGATGGATGGTTTTATTTTCAGCTACGGCGTCTTCAATCGGGCGGGTAACAAATTGCTCAAGTTGTTGTGCGGTTGCACCCGGCCATGAACAGGAGGCTACGGCCACCCTGACCGGAATATCTGGATCTTTTCGTTGTGGCATGGAATGGTAGCCAAACCATCCCCAAACGAGGACGCCAACGAGCAGAACCCAAGAAACCTGCGGGTTCTCGACGAAGAACCTAGGGACGTTAGGTGTTTTTTCGATCCGATCCTGGTCGCTTCTATGTGCCATGGCCTCATTTACCTAAGGAATGACTTCGATGGGATCACCGTCCGTCAAGAGTTGGGCACCGACGGCGACCACCTTCTCCCCGGGTTTCACTCCCGTGACGCCAATCGAACTTTCGTGGGTCGCGCCCAACTGCACTTCGCGCAGACTAGCCGTCCATTCGCCGGAATGTTGTTGGGCCACCATTACCGCAAACCGGCTGGGTTGCGAGGGATATGGAACGATGGCGCTAAGGGGCACTGAAGGAACGGGAGGTTGCGGAATGCCGCTGAGGGTGATGGACGCAATCATCCCCGGCTTCAACGAACCCGAATGGTTCGACACGGTCACTTCTACGGTGAAAACGCGGTTCCGCTCGTCCGCACTTGGGGAAATACTGGTCACACGCCCTTGATACCCTTTGGGGTCATCCTGCAAGCGAATCATGAACTCTTGTCCCAGATGTAGTTGTCGCAAGGCGTAATCCGGCACGCCAAAGCTAACTTTCACTGCGCTCGTGTCGGCGATTGTGAAGGCTGTAGTCGCGGGTGACGCCAAATTTCCTAGTTCAATGTTTCGCGTGAGGATGTACCCGGCGAAAGGTGCCTTGAGATCCGAATCGTCTAGAGCCAATTGCGCTTGATGCAAAGCGGCATTCGTCTGGTTCACGGTTGCGAGCGTGGAATCAAATTTGGCTTGCGCCTGATCAAAATCAGGTCTGGTTAGGCTCTGAGTGCCGTAAAGGGCCTTCGCGCGGTCGTAATCCTGCTCGGCCTGGACGTGTTGAGCCATGGCTTGACTTACTTGGGCTTGTGCCTGTTCAAGCTGATTCTTCAAGTCCTGATGACGAATCTGCGCAAGAACAGTTCCACCTGTAACAAAGTCACCTGTGCCCACATCCCGGCGACGTCCGTCTGCCCCCACGACCTGTTGAACGCTTGTTACGTAGCCTGAAGACTTGAAGGACAGGGCGGCCTGTGCGAAGGGCAGGATAGAAGCTGAGTAGCGGAGACCTTCCGGAGATGTGTATGAAGTTACTTCCGCTAGACGAACAGGTGTCGGGGATCTCGCGGGGATTTGCGTATCTCGATGACAGCCAGTCATCGTTGCCAGCAGCGCACAGAGTCCCGCCAATTTTGATATTCGACATCTTCGTGAGGCACTTGCGGCGAGCTTCATAGGGCTACTCCTCACCCAATGCGCGTTCGAAATCGGCTCGCGCTCTCCAAAACGCAAGCAAGCCTTGTCGATACTGGTCCTCTGCATTCGCAACCGACGACTGTTGCTGCAAGAGATCGCTCAACACGATCGCCTGGTGCGAATAGGCGTCCATTTCGTTGCGAAGTTTTTCGGCTTCTGCGTCTCGCGCTGCTTGGGCTGCCGTGAGCAACCCCCGTGCTTCCCGGAGTCGCCGAAATGTTGAGTCCACTTCCTGTACAACTTGCTCTCTCGCACTCTCGATGGAAAGTTGTGCCTGTCTTTCGGCATCAACCTTCTGGGCAACGTTGTGGCGCTTCTGCCCCCAATCCCAAGGTTGCCAGGTCAAAAGCACGCCGACCGCACCCACGCTCTGCGGGAGAAACGAGATGTTCGAACTTGCCGCATAGTTCGCCTGAATAGAAATGTCGGGAATGTATCGAGTCTTCTCGATTTTCGTCTCCAGTGTTGCTTGTTCCCGCTTGATAGTTTCGGTCTTTATTTCAGGTCGCTTCTCAGTCGCGATTTTTCTTGCTCCCTGTAGGCTCAATTCCTCGGGGAGCGAAGCGGGAACCATCTCGACCGAAAACTCTGTCTGGAGTTCACGGCCTAGCAAACGGTTCAGAATTTCCTTCCGGTCCGCTAGGGCGTCTTCGATGACAGTAAGTTGATAGAGACTCTTTGTGCGTTGGGCGGTAATACGGAGGCTGTCAGCCTTCAGCACTGCCTCTTGTTGGAGGCGCCGACCGGTGAGCTTTTGCAACTCTTCAAGGTAGGCAAGCAGAGCGCGCTGCGATTCGAGTTCGCCCTGGGATTGCAAGATTGCGTAGTACGTACGACGGACCTCATTCACAAGCCCCTGCTTACGTTCAAAATAAGACTGCTGACTGAGCTCTGCTCCTAGTTTCTGTTCCTTGATGGAGAGGTCGATTCGAAACAGTTGGGTAAGAGGCTGGGTGGCCGTGACGGAGGTAATCGCTACGGGACGGGCTGGGGTGTGAATCTGGGACTGCTGTGCTGGAATCGGGCCCGTCGCAGGGAAGGTTCCCAACGTGCCGGCCGAAATTGTGAAGTCGAGCGGATTCAGAAGTTCCGATGCGAGCAGGTAAGTGTCAAAACGAGGGTAGAATTGCGTCTTGGCTTCGCTCAAGGCTTCTTTCTGTTTGTGGATCTCCAGTCCCGCCTGTTTCAACTCGCGATTGTGCGATCGCGCCAGGGAAACGGCTTCGTCCAAGGTCAGGAGTTTTGCTGGTTCTTCTTGTCCGCGCACAATAGAAGCGGAAAGCATCATCAACGGAAGCAGTACTGAGAGGATTCTCGCTGAAGCCGTGCGGCTCATAGAATCCATCCTTGGTAACGCTCTATGAAAATCTCGAATGCTTGTCCATCACCGCTTTTGGCGGCAAGCACGAGTGCCGTTTCTCCGCTCTGGCGCGCGATGTTGCGCCTTTCCCGACCTGCTGGCACAGAGCGCTCCTTGCACCGAAATTGCATGAAGCCTACAATTCGCTCGTGTTCCTGCCGACCTGCAACGTGCCCGTCAATCTCACGTTGACGGAGCAGCATTCTGCAGGAAGGGCTTCTTGGAAGTCCTCAAGAAATCGCTGAAAAAAGGTGAAAAACTCTGAAGAGTCCCAGGGAAAGACCTATCGGCTTTGCCATGAGTCGTTTGTACCAGTTCGGACCGTATGTGCTAGACGCTCAAAGACGAGCACTATACTGCGAAAAATCGCTTGTCCCCCTGACCCCGAAAGCCTTCGACGTCCTGCTTTTCCTGGCTCAAAACCCCAACCGCTTGATTACAAAGGACGAATTGCTCAGAGCGGTCTGGGGAGACACCTTCGTGGAAGAGGCGAATCTGACGCAATATATTTCGCACTTGCGAAAGGCACTGGCTGACAATTCCGAAAACAACCGATTGATCGTTACGATTAGCCGAAAGGGGTATCAGTTCACAGCCGATGTCGTACTTTCCGAAGGTGCGGACATCCCGAAACGGGATGAGGCTCAAGTTCTTACCTCTGTCGTCTCCACCGCCGGAATAGCCGTCGAGGCAAAGGCCGGAAACCAGAGCTCGCAAACGGGCACGCCAGCCATCACCGAGTTGCCAAGCGTACAAGGAGCGGTTCAGAAACCCGGGAATCGCTGGCGGAAGGCTGGGGTCTTGAGCGCGTTTGGCGTTGTTTTGGTAGTCTCCAGCTATATTTCCTGGAAACGTTTTCGCAATGTGCCGCCGCCAAGATCGGGAAAAATCATGCTGGCCGTACTGCCTTTCCAGAATCTCACTGGTGATCCTAAAGAGGAATATCTCGCTGACGGTCTGACGGAGCAGATGATTTCACAGTTGGGCCGGCTGCACCCAGAACAGTTGGGAGTCATCGGGCGAACCTCGGTGATGGGATACAAACACAGTGACCAGCGCTTGGACCAGATTGGACGCGAGCTTTCTGTTCAGTATGTGCTGGAAAACAGCCTCCGCGGGAGCGGGGACCATTTACGCGTCACTGTCCAACTTCTTCAAGTGAGGGACCAGACCCATCTATGGGCTCAGGATTACGACTATCGCCCCCGAGATATTCTCAGTCTGGAAGATGACGTGGCTAGAGCCGTGGCGCGGGAGATCCAAATCCGTTTGACTCCGCAACAGCAAGCCGATTTGACTCGCGTGCGCCCCGTCAATCCCCAAGCCTTCGAAGCTTATATGGAAGGACGTTTTTTCTTCGACCGGGACAACAACGGAGATCTGAAGAGGGCAGTAAGCGATTACGAGCAGGCGATTAAACTAGATTCCAGCTACGCACTGGCCTGGGTAGGGTTGTCCCGGGCCCACTTTCGCCAAGCCGACAACGGCTTTGTTACTCCTAAGGAGGGCCAGCGGAAGGCGCGGGAAGCAGTGGAGCGAGCTCTAGCGCTGGATCCGAATCTGGCAGAGGCCCACTCGCAAATCGGCCGGATCAAGATGTTTGTCGATTGGGATTGGACGGGAGCGAGTGCTTCCTTACAGCGCGCTCTCGCCCTCGACCCGGGAAATTCCGCAGTTGTAGGTTTCGCCTCCCGCCAGGTAGCATGCCTCGGCCGTTTTGAGGAAGCTCTGGAATTGGCTCGCCGGGCAGTTGTATTGGATCCGCTCAATGCAGTGGAGCGCGGATCGTTGGCGCAAATCTGTTTTGTTATGGGCCGCCAAGAAGAAGCAGAAATGGGCTTCAAGAAGGCATTTGAACTCAATCCCGATCTTCCTGCTTATCGTTCATTGTTGGGCTTTGTCTATCTGGCGCAAGGACGGGCTGAGGATGCTTTGGCCGAAATCGAGCGAGAACCGTTTGCTGTTTCGCGTCTGCAAGGATACGCAGTTGTGTACTACGCACTTGGTCGGAAGAAGGACTCGGACACCGCTTTGAGCGAGCTAATTGCGAAATATCAGAGGAATGATGCGTTCCAAATCGCCGGTGTTTATGCATTCCGTCACGAACCCGACAAAGCTTTTGAATGGCTGGACCTGGCTTATGTGCAGCGCGACACCGGATTGGCTGGCACTAAAGTTGAGCCTCTACTGAAGAACTTGCACGGCGATCCGCGCTACATCGCATTTTTGAAAAAGTTGCGATTGCCACTCTGAAGCCACGTTCTCGGTCCTCCTTGGCATGTTGTGACGCGTTAAAGTTCACCACTCCGCCCAAAGTTAGGCGCTACTTGGGCTGGCAACGAACGAAAGAAAGGTAACCTTTCCTCCCAGCTATAGGCATCGGCTTCTGATTCGACCTCTACAGAATCACAGATGCTTCCTCGAAATTCAGGCGGGGATTGCGTGGGTGTAGCTTGCTCGGGTCTCCATAGCCCAGGTTGCAGAGAAGATTGACCTTCCACTTGCCGTCAGGAAAGAATGCCGCATTCAGTTTAGCTGCGTCGAAGCCGGACATCGGTCCGCAGTCTAATCCCAATGCGCGTGCGGCCAGGATGAAGTACGCGGCTTGCAGTGAACTGTTGCGGAAGGCGTTCTCCTCAGTGAGAGGTTTATTTCCGACAAAGTACGAGCGCATGTCAGCCTGTGGAAAGAGCCTGGGAAGATGCTCATGGAATTCCGTGTCCCAGGCGATGATAACGGTCACAGGAGCGGCCATGGTTTTGTCGACATTGCCGGGCGCTAGAACTGGTTTGAGGAGCGTCTTGGCACTGGGAGTGGTTAGAAAAACGAATCTGGCAGGTGAGCCGTTGGCACTGGTCGGCCCAAGACTCGCCAATTCGTAAGCCTTGCGGAGGAGTTCGACGGGCAGGGGTTCGGGAAGCCACGTGGAGTGTGTCCGCGCTTCGCGAAAAAGCTTATCGAGGCCCTCCTGTGAGATCGGGGTTTTGATTGCCCCAAGATTCGACGGTTTAGATTGACTGTGCATTTTGATTTCTCCTTTTAGGCGCGTTCAGCGCAACCGCCGCGCATCCAGACTGAATGGCCCCGCTCCGAACTGGGAAATCAACAAGGCGCCGCCGAGCATGGAGACATTTTTCATGAACATAATCATTTGTATCTGCGCCATCATGGGATCGGTTACAGTCCAGAACTTGTGCAACATCAACGAGACAGGAATCAGGAACAGCACGATGAGCCAAGCGCCAAGTTTTGCGCGGTAGCCCAGCAAAATGCTGAGGCCGCCGGCGATGGCCACCACGCCAGAAAGCGGAACCGCGATCGAAGCCAAGGGCACGCCTTGAGAAGCGGAAAAGGCGATGGTTTGCTTGGTGAAGTGATTGGGGGCAGCTACCAGGAAAATCAGCGCGAAGAAGAACCGTCCCAAAACGACCACCGCTCCCTGCCAAGTGCTTATTGCTTCCACATCTTTGGAAATTGCGACCGAATTCGTTGCCATGTACTTCCTCCTTTTTCTTGTTGAATCTGCTTACGAGCAGCCGCGCAAACTAAGTTCGGGCGTCTCTCTCGTATCCATTGATGCAAATCATATTGATATAGATACATTGTGCTGGACATCGGTTATACAAAAGGGCAAAATAGTTTCATTATGGACAAGAAGTCGCGAGACCCGGTTCACTGTTGGCTGATATTGCTGAAGGCCTTTCGGGCGGCTTCGAAATATCTCTATGCGGGACTTGACGAGACGGGAATCGACGATACCGATTTCCGGATCCTTGAGGTCCTGTTGAGCAAAGGGCCTTTGCCGGTGAATACGATCGGGCCAAAGGTGTACCTTACGCCCGGCTCGATCAGCACGGCTGTGGACCGCCTTGTCGAAAGGGGCCTGGTAAGCCGGGTCGAGAGTCCTGAGGATCGGCGTGTCCGCGTTGTGTCGGTCACACAAAAGGGCAAAAGACTGATCGCGCCGATTTTTCGTAAACACGCCGCCGAAATCAGGAAAGTCTTCGCCGATGCGAGCCCGAAAGAGTTGCGAGCTCTTGAAACGACATTGAAGAAGATTGGGAAGCGCGCCGAGAGCTTGGGGACAGGCTGACGAAACGCCTGAAGATCCCCTACTCGGTATCCCTGGTCTTGGGCAACAGATAGACATCCTATGTAGTTCTAGTATCTGAAGTGAACCTCTATTGTCATTTATTGTCATTTGTGGTGACGCTGGCGTCGACGAGCCGCGTAGGCTGCGACCTTCAGGCGATTCCCACATAGCTGCATGCTGCACCAGCGTCGCGTCCCTTTCTTGCTGGTGTCATCGAAATGCAGCACGCACTGGGCACACTTGCGGACGCGCTTGTGATCCACAGTCGCGAATAGCGTCGCCGCACTGTGCGCCAGCGGAGCAAACAAATCTTCGGGTTCGCGCGGTTGGAACCATAGCTCCGTCGAGCACGATTCTCCGTTCGTCCTTAGCCGTGTACGCATGGGATGCTCGGCCATCAGTTTATTTAGTTCGTCTAGAGTGGAATGCTGAACCGAACCACTTTGCTCCCAGGCGACGATCTCCTTCCTCAGGTTCTCACGTAGCTGTCGCATCTCTTCCGTAGTCCTCATGGCGTTGGCCGATCCGCCCCACTGACGTTGAAGGCTGCCGACTTTGTGAGAATTTAGCAGATCGGCTGCTTGAAACCAGCGTAAGAGCGCGCTGAAGTCAGGGAGCAGCTCCGAGGGCTCGCCGTTCTGGACCGGCCGTGTATTCAGGAAATCAAGCGCTAACTGATTTCCAACAAACAGAAAGCCATCTTTCCTATCTGACTTGCTTATTGCCTTCCTCATGTCGATACCCACCCTCAATATAACACCGATAATGAAACTTTTTATCGGTTAGTGCGTCCAATGGCGTGGAAGCGTAAACGTTGCTCAACGGCACGTCGTCTGACCGGGCTTCCACATCTCTAAGGAGACTGAAAATGATCAGCTATAAATATGCCGTCGTCGCTGGCAATAGGCTCTTTTATCGCGAAGCCGGACCGGAGACTGCCCCAGCTATTCTCTTGCTGCACGGCTTCCCGACCTCGTCGCATATGTTCCGCAACCTCATTCCGGCACTGACCGACCGTTATCATGTGGTTGCACCTGACCTGCCGGGGTTTGGCTTTTCCGATGCACCCAACCGTAAACAGTTTCGCTACACGTTTGAGAACCTGACCAAAGCCATCGACAGCTTTACCGAGTCAATCGGTCTCGAGCGCTTCGCGATTTACGTGTTTGATTACGGCGCGCCAGTGGGATTCCGACTCGCGTCGGCTCGTCCCGAGCGCATCAACGCCATCATCTCGCAGAACGGCAATGCCTATGTGGAGGGCCTAAGCCAAGGCTGGAACCCGATCCAGAAGTATTGGAAGGAGCCGACGCCCGAGAACCGCGCGGCATTGCGCGATTTCCTGAAGCCGGAAGCAACCAAGTGGCAATACGTCCACGGCGTGCAGGATGAATCGCAAGTAGCTCCGGAATCATATGAGCTGGACTCCGCGCTATTGGCACGGTCCGGCAACGACGAAATCCAACTTGACCTCTTTCTGGACTATGCCAGTAATGTCGCGCTCTATCCCAAGTTCCAGGAGTATCTCCGCATAAAGAAGCCACCCCTGCTGGCTGTCTGGGGCAAAAATGATCCATTTTTCCTGCCCCCTGGCGCTGAAATGTTCAAGCGCGACAACCCCAACGCTGAGGTGCATTTCTACGACACGGGTCATTTCGCGCTGGAAACTCACCATCAAGAAATTGCTGGTGCCATTCGCGATTTCCTCGGCCGCAAGGTAGCGTCAAAGACCACCGCTGCATAAGTCGGTCCGATTTGGGTGGCGCCGCAGCGTGAGCGACAGATTCTCGACGGACCGAGGCCGAGGGAACCTTAGACGAGTGCGGAGCGCAGGACATGCTCATCCGGGCCACGGCCTGCGCAGCACCCTGCGAGTTTGCCGTCAACTACGATTGCGGGCACGCTGCGGACGCCGTAATGTTTTGCCTTGGATGCTACTTCGGACTGGTGCATGTCGTGGATCACCACCTCCTGGGAAGAACCGGCGATCCGCTTGACGAGTTCGATTGTTTCCTTGCACGTTGAACAACCCGCGCTGAAGACTTCAATTTTCTTTTTTGCAGTCATGATGTTCTCCTAGATGCTCCTTTGAATTTCTTCTCTATTGCAGTCGGAACAGCTTGCCTCCTGATTCGGTCCGTCGCGACGCGGCCATGTATTCCAGAGCGAAGAGATGACGAGCAGCCCGACTCCACCGTACATGATGGGAGTCGCCTCCCACACGAACTTGCCCATAAGGACACCGCTAGCCGCAACCATTCCGAGCAGGAAAGGCTTATATCCGTGACGCGCTCTTGCCTTGAACACCATTGCCCCCAAAGCAAGAGCGAGAAATGCGACGGTTAGTGGGAATAGGTAAACCGCTGAGATTAGGAATCCGAGACCAATTGAAGTCAGCAGCCCTGCATAAGCTGGCCAGCAGGCCTTGCTTCCACCTGCTTCTCACGCGTTCTCTCCATCCAGACTCTCAAGAATTGGACACTCGACGAGTGGCGCGCATCCGTCGCAAACCCTTGTGAGCTTGCGGAGGGTCTTCTTCATAGACTCAAGACTCTTGATCTTTGCTTCTATGTCGGTGATCTTCGCCTCAGCGCGTGCTCGGATATCTCCACTTGTTGTACTGCGCGACACGCGGAGTGACAGGAGTTCTGCGATCTCGGCAAGTGAGAAACCCAGTTCCTGGGCGCGCCGAATGAATTTCAATCGGCGCGCTGCCTCTGCCGGAAATAAACGATAACCGGATGCACTGCGAGGCGGTCTTGGCAGCAAACCCCTTCGCTCATAGAAACGAACTGTTTCCAGGTTGACGCCAGCCTGCTTGGCGAGACGACCGATTGTCAGCGACTTCATTTCCATACCCACTCTCTGAGTCTAAACCCCGGACTACGGTACGGGGTCAAGCGGTATTTTCCAGAATGGCATGGGGAGGTCGAATCCCCAGCGGGCGAAAAGGCCCGCAGCGACCGGAATGGCGACCAAGTTATAAGCCATTGCTCAAACGAGATTTTGGATCATCATTTCTATAGGTGGCGCTGGATAGTTCGATTGCTCCGACAACGTCGCGCGGGTCTACAGCACAGTTCCGGTTTGAGTCCATCTCGCGTGATCGCGACGCAAGTTGACAGTATACCGCTTACTGTGTAGCTTAGCTACTAAGCGAGTGTCACGCATATAGGAGTGGACTCGATGAGACCTACAGGCAAGAATCAGCACACGCTGGCCGACGAAATCGTGGGGAGCCTGGCGCGCCGACACAGCACAGCGGTGGTCCTATTTCACCACGCCGTCGCGGAGCGCCTCGGGCTGGGCCCAACCGATCACAAGTGCCTCGATTTGCTGCGCGAGCGCGGGCCAATGGCTGGCAGCGATCTGGGCGCGATCACTGGCCTGACCAGTGGCGCGATCACCGGCGTGGTTGCGAGGCTGGAGCAAGCTGGATACGTGCGTCGTGAACCGGACCCCCACGATGGGCGCAAACAGATCCTCCACCTAGCATTGGAGCTGGCGCACATCCAGGATGTGATCGGCCCATTACGAAAAGACGTAGCTGCTCTGTTGGAGAATTTCGATACGCACCAAGTCAAGGCTATCGCCGAGTTCCTGGCTCGCACTACGGACCTTATCTACCGTCATGCGGCTCTGTTGCGTGCTGAAACAGATTCTGATGTGGGCCGGACTAGCGCGACCAAACGAACGCCCTCCTCACGACCGCCAAGTGAGGGGTCCAAAATGAGAGCAAAGCGATGACACCCGCCCTCCGCAAGTTGACCATCACCGCGCATGTCACCTTCTCGGTCGTAGGAGTCAAGATCTTCTACGCCGTGGTTGGCGTGCTGGTGTTGGTCGTCGTCATGCTGCACCTCACCGGCCATGGTTTTGGGGGCCACGTTCACTGACCTCTGATGCGGAGTTGCCTTCATTCATGGGACAAACGCCGGGTCGAGAGAGGGCCGAAGCTGCCTTCGAGGAATAGTTTGTCGGGGTCCTTCGACGCGACACAGCAGTTTCCTTATTGTTTCTGCAGGCTCGAATGCACTCGTGACCTCGTGCGTGACCGAGCGCTTCTCAAAACTCGAAATCCAAAGAGTACTGGATTTGGCGGGCACCGGTTCCGGCAATCGGTTGCCTAAATCCGCGTATCGAGTCAAACCTGAGCCGAAGACAGGATTGATCTGGGAGACGTTCGCTTATAGTGCAGCGGTTTCCCAAGGCGGTAAGCAAAAGCTACGAACTAAGCGCAGGAAGCCTGAGGTGTTTCTGCTGCAAATTGGCCGGAGCGACGGGATTCGAACCCCGCGGCTCCTCCTACCAGGACATAATGAAAAGGCCAAGTCCGATGAGCGCGTACGGCGCAATCAGATCACCAATGCGACGGATTCGAGTTCCGAGCGTGCGGTTACGTGTCAGGAATCGAGCGACGCCGCACCATGCGCCTATCAAAACAAGGAACACCAGAGTGATCAAGACCTTTTCCCCGGCACTGGTACGGACGTAGAGAGGGGTGAACACCGCCAGGTCGTCACTACAATCCGCAAACGAAATGCCAGCGACCGCAAAAACCTTTGCTGCGCTGGAGCTCTTTCGAGGCACACGCTTTTGTTCTTCGTCCATCGGCCGACTCAAAAGCTTGTGAAGGCCGACCGCAATGGGCACGATGCCGAGCGCTCGAATCAACATGTGCGGCAGATGCGAGGCGGGTCCTGCTCCCAGCAGGCAGAGCCCGATCACTGCAGAGACACCCAAGTATTGGCCTAAGACAACTTGCCAGGGCTGGAAGCGCTGATCGGCAAAAAACAGCATAAGAACTATCAGGTCACCGATGTTGGCAGCGGCAAATGCGATGAGCGAAGCGACCGTGAGTGCGACAGCATGGCTGAACATAATACCGCCTAGTATATGCATCCTTCAGGCAACAAGCCTCTGCCCGTACGAGATCGTACTGGAAAATCATGTCCTCACCGGCCCTTCCTCCACCGCGGTCGGAAAGAAGGGCTTGACTCTGGACTATACTCCAGGGTGTAGCTTCAACTCAGGAGCCAAGGTAATGCAAATTGGCATCGTTGCGAAAAAGATCGGGCTAAGCGTTGATGCGATCCGCTTTTATGAGCGTAAAGGGTTGCTTCCGCGGGCGCCCAGGACAGAGGGAGGCTTCCGTCGGTATGCAGAAAACGACGTAGAGACGCTGGCCTTCGTCCGCCGCGTACAAGGTCTGGGATTCAAACTCAGTGAGATCCGAGGACTCTTGAGGCTGCGAGGGAACCGCTTGCAGCCTTGTGCACCGGTGCAGCGCCGACTGCAAGAAAAGCTGGCCGATGTACAGCGGAAACTTAACGACCTTCACAAGCTGGAGCATGAGCTGCGATTGGCTCTGCGCAGTTGCAACAAAGAGCTGCGCAAGCGAGACGCTCATTGCCCAATTTTGAGAGAAACAAACAACAGCAAACCGGAGAATGCCAAGTGAGAGTTGAAACTGCCAAAAGCGGTTCCGACCAGACTGGCTCTGGCGCGCTTCTTGTCGGAGGTTTGGCTGCCATCCTGGCGTCGACTTGCTGCCTGGGGCCTCTGGTTTTGGTTGCTCTCGGCTTGAGCGGAGCATGGATTGGGAACCTCACGTTACTCGAACCGTATCGTCCGTTTTTTATCGCTGGCGCTCTCGTAGCCCTGTTCTTTGCGGGCCGACGGATCTTCCGGCCAGCGCAGGCCTGCCAGCCGGGTGAAGTGTGCGCAGTGCCGAGGACTCGCCGCATTTACAAAATCGTATTTGGGATAGTTTCGGTTCTCGTTCTCGTCGCGCTGATATTCCCGTACGTGGCGAAGTTTTTTTACTGAATCTCGATCCGAGGAGGAGTTGTCATGAAGAACATCAAGACTCTGCTGCGTGGCTCTATTGTTGCGCTTATGTTGGTCACTCCAGCCTGGGCGTCACCCAAAACCGTAACCTTGAATGTCTCCGGCATGACCTGTGCAGCGTGCCCCATAACTGTGAAGAAAGCGCTCGAAAAAGTACCGGGCGTTTCAAGTGTGGACGTGCGATTCGAAAAGAAGCAGGTTCTAGTGACTTTCGACGATACGAAGACGAACCCAGATGCTCTAGTGAAAGCCACTACAAATGTGGGCTATCCGTCGCAACCCGAGAAGGTCACCAAGTAAGGAACCTGTGGGCAACGTGGAATAACAACACGGAATGAGGCGAGGAGACCTGTATGTCTGACTGTTGTTCCGTAAATGCGAACACTGAAGCCGCGCCAGCGGTGATGGCTTGTCCAGTGAACGGCGCGCGCTCCAAACAGGTCGATATGCTTACGGTCAAGAGTCTCGTGCGTCAGCTCCCATTGGGGATGCCTAACACGCAGTATTACTTCTGCGACTCATCGGACTGCGAAGTCGTCTACTTCGCATTAGACGCAGAAGCGCCGAGATTTTGCCGCGAAGACCTAGTCGTGAGGGTTGGTGCTAAAGAGACGGTGGACCCGATTCCGATCTGCTACTGCTTTGGTTTCACCCGTCAAGACATTTGGGGCGAAATCCGTAGTACGGGGAAATCAACCGTGGCTATCCGGATTACGGCGGAAGTTGAAGCAGGCCGCTGCGCCTGCGAAGTCAAAAATCCTTCCGGCAAATGCTGTCTGGGTGACGTCACACGGACCGCCAAGGACAGACTGGTTCAGAAAGGAGAGTCCAAGTTATGAAAGAGCAAAAGGCAGCTTGCTGTAGCTCACCCGCAGCGATGTGCTATTGGCTCGCTGCGTCTCTGATAGCGTGGGGAGTGCTTAGCCTCATAGGAATCTATTGGCGTCCTCTCCATGGATCGTCCGCTGCTACGATCCTTTTCGCCATGGCAATCGGCTGCGTTGCCAACTGGCATAGGAATCGCACTCTTCATTGCGCTATCACTGGGCCATTATTTTTGATCGCTGCCGTCGTGTTCCTGCTCTCAGACATGAGTACCACTCACGTCAACAGTCTTTTGGTTTGGCCATTCGTTCTCATCGGAGTGGGCGTCGCTTTTCTACTGGAATGGCGCTATACGAGGCTTTCTGCGTCGTAGCTTTGAAGTATCGAGCAGGGCGTCTGGACACCCAGGAATCGTCGCCGCAGGCGGGGTTGCGCCAGCCATCGGGCAGATTCTCGCGGGTGGACGCACAGCATCCATTCGCGAGATCGCTCGCGCTATCAATGGACGTTGAGAGCAAAAACAAGCGAATCATGGAAACCCTCTGGCAAGATTTGCGATACAGCCTACGGACGCTGTTCAAAAAGCCAGGCTTCACCTTTGTGGTGGTGACCACGTTGGCTTTAGGCATTGGCGCCAACGCGACGATCTTCACCTGGATCAAGGCAGTCCTTCTGGCATCCTTGCCCGGCATTGAGCAACCGGAAAAACTGGTCGAGGTCTGGGGCGCAACACGCAACAACTCCGCCCTCTCGTCGTCCTACGTCGACTACCTGGACTACCGCGACCAGAATAAGGTCCTCTCCGGTTTGACCGCCCACCAAGTGCTACCTCTTAATTTGGGCCGCAGCGAGAAGCCAGAGCGTGTGTGGGGAGCAATCGTTTCGGGCAATTACTTTGACGTTCTCGGGATAAAAGCGCGGATCGGGCGCACGTTTCTTCCCGAAGAGGATCGGACACCAAACACGCATCCAGTCGTTGTGATCGGTTATGGATTGTGGGAGCGGCGCTTCGGTGCCGATCCAAACGTTCTCGGACGAACGATCACCCTAAACGAGCATGACTTCACGGTGATCGGCGTCGCTCCCAAGGATTTTGCCAGCCCCTTTGCGGGCCTCGCACTCGATGTGTGGACCCCGGTGATGATGAAGGACTACGTGGCCCGCCCGCATTTCTCACTCACCGATCGCGGTAGTCGTTGGCTGATGGTCATGGGCCGTCTTAAGCCCGGTGCGACAGTGCCCCAGGCACAAGCGAATATCGCTGCAATCGCCGGTCACTTGGAACAGAAATATCCACAAACCAACGAACAGCTGGGCGTTGCGGTTTACTCGGTGCTGCAGTCGCCGTTCAGCTTGAAACAGGACATGCGACCAGCGCTAGCGATTCTAATGGCCGCAGTTGGAGTCGTGCTGCTGATCGCTTGCGCCAATGTTGCGAACCTGCTGTTGGCGCGCGCTACGTCGCGGCGTAAGGAAATCGCTCTGCGCTTGGCCTTAGGCGGTAGCCGGGGACGATTGGTGCGGCAAATGCTGACCGAGAGTTTCGTGCTCGCTTCACTCGGCGCCGCATTGGGGCTTACGATCGCTTTCTGGACGGCCCGGTCGCTGGCGGCATTCCTTCCGCCCTATGCCAGTCGAGCTACGTTTGACACTCGGCCGGATGCAGTTGTCTTCGCGTTCACTCTCGGGCTGACAGGGATTACGACGCTCCTTTTCGGCTTGGCTCCAACGCTGCACGCCTCCAAGCAGGACCTGGTCACCGCCATGAAAGACAATACGGCCACGGTCGGACGCGGACCGCGCAAGGTTTCCCTGCGACACGCACTGGTGATCATTCAAGTCGCCCTCTCGATGGTGGCGTTGATCAGCGCGGGGCTATTTGTCCGCAGTCTGCGGCAAGCGTACAGGGCTGATCCGGGATTTGATTCTCACGGTGTTCTGCTCGCTTCGTTCGACCCGTTCCTGAGCGGCTACGATGAGAGCCGCGGGCGCGAATTCTATCGCCGGTCTGGTCGAGCGCGTCAGGACGTTGCCGGGCATTCAGTCGGCGACCCTAGCGCGACGCTTGCCGCTCACAGATGGCGGAATCGCGTTCGCAAATGTCGCGATCGACGGCTACGCGCCGGCTAAGGACGAAGACATGCGCCTGAATTATGAGACCGTCGGCCCACAGTATTTTCAGACGATGCGCATCCCGTTCGTGCATGGCAGGGACTTCGATGAGCGAGATCAGGACGGCGCTCCTGGCGTGGTGATCATCAACGAGACGATGGCGCGACGCTACTGGCACGGAGGCGACGCCCTCGGGAGGCGCCTAAAACTGACCAAGGATTGGCTGGAAATCGTTGGCATCGCCAAAGATGTGAAGTACCGCAGCTTGAGGGAAGCGCCCCAGCCATTTCTCTACCTGCCCTTGCTCCAGGACTATCGCTCGAACATGATTTTAGTCGCGCGCACGGTTATCGAACCGGAAAAGATGTTCCAACCGGTGCGCGTCGAAGTCGCTGCAATCGATTCTGAGATACCCATCTTCGACTTTAAGACGTTCGACGAACACGTCGGCATCTCGCTCTATTTACAGCGCATGGCAGCAACGCTTTTGAGCATCTTCGGTCTGCTCGCACTTTCGTTGGTCGCAATTGGACTTTACGGTGTGATGGCTTACTCAGTCAGCCAGCGCACGCGTGAGCTTGGCATTCGCGTCTCCGTCGGAGCGGAGCGACGCGATATCTTCAAACTCATTCTTGGGCAGGGAGTGGTCATATCTGTCGTCGGTTTGCTCGCCGGTCTGGTCGCCGCCCTCGCTGTGACCCGCTTGACCGCTAGGTTGCTGTACAGGATCAGTGCAACCGATCCGGTTACGTTCATCGTGATCGCCCTGCTGCTTTTGTGCGTAACGTTGCTGGCATGCTATTTCCCGGCGCGCAGGGCGACCAAGGTCGACCCGATGACTGCGCTGCGATTCGAATAACGCACATCGGTGTCGGCGATGAACACCCCCTGAGCGTTGCCCTAGCCGCCGCTCAGGTTCACGTTTTCGGTCTCGCGAGCAGCTTTTTCATTCACCGTTTCCAGATAGACTTCAGCATTGATTTAAGAGGATGACGCGGACAGTCTTTCTAGGTTGTGCAGCAATCGCAAGCTAGTTTGGAAGAATGAACGGCTATCCATCCCTCTCGCAGAACGAGGGGAGTGAGAGCCACAGCAGCAACAGGGTCGGCCCATGACTTGCCCCCAATCGCGTTTATCATCAGACCAGCCAGAGCAATCCATGCCATATAACCGCAGAGGGCAGATTCCGCAGCATCGGCCTTCAGAGCGGCACTTGATGTGACGACTGCTAGCTTTCGTTTCCTACTGGCGAGCCAAGGCATTGCAACTGCGGCAGCCAACAAGATTCCAATTCCTACTAAACTCCGCTGCGCTTCGCGATATCCAAGTAAATTCAGAACGGAAGTCAGCATCACGAGTCCCGCCAGCCCGAAAAGCAAAACTCCGGCAATCCGAGCTGCCCGTGCCTCATTGAGTTCGAACCGAAAACGCCAGAACACGACGGCTGCCGAAAGCAGTTCGATCAAACTGTCTCCTCCGAAAGCAAAGAGAGCGGGACTGTGGGAACTCCAAGCGGACCCGAGCGAAACAACAGCCTCTACGGTCATCCAGACGATGGTAAGAACTTGAAGTTGAAGAACACGCCGAGAGACATCCGGCAGCTCGCATGATGTGGCTGCGCTCATGGGTTGTTCCGTGTGATTCTGCTCATTCGACCTTGCAGTAGCAAAACAGAAACTGCTGGGTAGTGCCAAATGGTGTGCGATGCAGTTCTTTGGAGCTCTCCACCAAACGAAATCGCACCCCAAACTGGTCGTGAAGTGATTCGGCGTCATAGCGAACAACGTCGAGCCCACTGCATTTAGTAGGACCCTCTGGCCCGAATGTGCTGACAATTACGTGACCGCCCGGCCTGACGGCATGGGCGACGTTGCGGACATAAGCAATGCGTTGCTCGCTCGCAGTAAGAAAATGAAACACCGCGCGGTCGTGCCACACGTCGTAAGCTCCGGGCTCGAGCTCTGCTTCCGTGATATCGGCGGCGAGCCAATGGATCAGTTCTGCGGCCAAACCCAAGCGCCTCTTGGTCACGTCGATAGCGGTTTGAGAAACATCGAGGACGGTGATGTTCTCATAGCCCCGCGCAAGGAGGTCATCAACGAGTGTAGATTCGCCTCCGCCGATGTCAATGATGGAGGCTGTGCGGGCATCTGCCGCCCGCACTATCAGAGCAAGCGAGGTTTCAAGGTGCGGACGGTACCAACTGACCGCATCTGGTGCCTTGGTCGTGTAGACCTTTTCCCAATGCGTCTTTGTATCCATGCAAGCATTCCCACTACCCGATAGTTTACAACTAAAACTTTATCCGGAGACGAAGTCTGCGCCGCGGGCCCCCACCTTCAGGTGTGTGTTAGACGGCGATCCCTCGGTGATATAGGTCGAATGTCCAAACGAGCGTTTCGCGCCGCGTGTCGCGCACGAGCCCCGCAGACTCCAACACCGCTCCCATGCGATCTGGCGTGTGAACAAAGGCCCGAAACTCCTTGCCCGTTATCCGCATCCAGAGGTTTTCCAGCACAATCAGGGTCCGCACATACCAACGGTCTCGGGGATAGGTGAACGCGAGCAGTTGGCGCGCCCGCCCCGCAGCTTTCTGGAGCAGCGCTTCAGCGTCCGGGTAGCAGCAGACGACGCGGTCGAGTGTCACCACGTCGGCGTCGGGCAAGGTGTCTGCGATCACGGCGAAGTCGCCCAGGATAAATTGAGTGGGGCGTGTTCCGTACTGTGATCCGGCCTCGCGCCGCGCAACCTCCAAATAGGCAGGTGACGCTTCCACGATGGTAGCGCTGGCAATGCCGGTGTCGGCTAGCTCCCTGCTGATGACTCCTATCCCGCCACCGATATCCAGAAGCCGCCGTCCCTCTAGCGGCCAGCGGCGAAGTTCTGCCAGCAGGAGCCGTGTGGTAGCGTCCGCACCACGTCGTCGGTAGCGCCGCACGTCGCGCTCAGCCACCTTGTGATTGAACTGCGCCTCCGCAGCGCAATATGCAGTGCAGCACACCATGCTGAACTCCTAGGCCGAATCGGACGTACCCGCGAGCCCTACGTTCTCCAGGCTGTAGGTGCTATTCGGCGGGAACCACAGATTCTACCGTCACGGCCTCACCCTTCACAGTGCCTTTCACAGTGACCTTCTTTGCCGCGTATTTGTCGAGCTCGGCTTCGTGACCTTCAAGCGTATAGACGCTCTTCCCGACAACGAGGGCATACTTAGTCCCCTGCTTCACGCAATATCGCAGACAATCCGCATCCGGCTTGTCCTTCATCATGTGAGTTTGGCCGCACATTGCGTCGCTCACGACTCCAGTCAGTGTTTTCTGTTCACCGGACGCCTGGGCAAGCATTGAAACAGTTCCCACGAGTGTTGTCGCTGCCAGAGCAAGAATTGGTTTTGCTGAGATCACGGTTTTGATCATACTTTCTCCTTTATTTGAAATAACGAGTTAGAACTCATTTACTTGCTCTAGTGTTTGCTGCCTGAGGCTGTGCACAAATCTTTGTCGCATTGCCTTTGTGCTTCCTGGTCAATGGCCACCTCCTCTAGCCGCGAGCTGTAATCCTGTCCTAGCTGTAATTGCTGCCGCGCGTCGAGGCGCAGCGCGCAATGAATCATCCATCGGCATGGTCGCGGTCTTTGGCTTGCATCCTTACCTTCGCCGCCGAATCGACCGAGAGGTTGTTTCCGGTGGACGCCCCGTAACCGTGGCACGCCCTCCGGCAAATTTTTCGAGCTCAGTTCTATGACCCTGCAGGATATAGACCTTCTTGCCGACGACGAGCACATAGTCCGCACCATCTTCAACGCACTTCAGGCTGCATGAATAGTTGGTTTGGCCCTTGCGATTGTGCCAGCCTTTGCATGCCGCATCGCTGATAGTTCCGGTTAATGTCTTCTCCAACCCGGAGTTCTCGGCGGGAGGCAAATTACTGGGAGCTTGAGCCCAAACCGGAGCCAGGGCCGCTGTCAACGAGAGTAATGCAGTGCTTAATAGACTTGAGATGGTGTGGTTATACATGTCCTCTCCTTCACGCCTTGAGACTTCGATCACTTCGAGCTTCCGAGATTGGTCCATTGCTTCTGAATGATTGCAGTTCGGATCTCCTCGTCGGTCCTACCTTGTCGGTGTAGCTGACCGGCCAAGCGAGCCTCGTTGATGCAAATGTTGCAGCTCGTGGAGTGCAAGCTCGCGAAACAATCGAGCAAACTGCGATGCCCTTGGCGCTGGCAATAGCAATAACAAGGCTGCTGTGCGAGAACGTCCGGGATTTCCTTCGCGGCGGAATAAGCTTCGCGGACATCCGCGATTTGGAACTGAGCAGGGTCCAGCGTCTGAGGGAACGGCATGGCGTCTTTTGCTTGCTTGAAGTAGACGGGGACTTGGTTCAGATCGGGCCGAACCGAGCGGGATGATGAAACGTGGTAGACCGCGTAAATCCCGCCCACACACATCAAGAGAAACGCCGCTCCAAAAGCAATCGCAGACTTGCTTTCTGCTAGCGTTGGTTTTGCCAGTTTGTTTTTTTTCCTCATACTCTCCCTCCAAATGCCTATACGGCAGGCTCCTGGCTTTTCGGTTGCAACGTTCCGCGTCGAAGTGCACGTTCCTTCATCAGCGCGAAGAACACCGGCACCAGAATCAGAACGTGAATCGTTGAGGTGATCATGCCGCCGACGAGGGGTGCGGCAATTGGTTTCATCACATCGGCGCCGACGCCGGTTTCCCAGAGAATCGGAATCAGGCTGGCGAGCACAACGCAGACCGTCATTAGTTTTGGCCGCAGACGGTGGACCGCCCCTTCGATCACTGCGGCTTCGATATCTTCGTGGCGCAGAGGAACGCCAGACTTGAGCCGGTGATCCAGGGCTTCATGCAGATATACAACCATGACGACGCCGGTTTCAACGGCAATGCCGAAGAGAGCGATGTAGCCGACCCAGACCGCCACGCTGAAGTTGTAGCCGAGCAACTTCTGCAGAATCAGGCCGCCCGTCAGTGCATAGATCGTCGGGAAAATGAGGACAGCAGCCTCGGTGACGGAATGAAACACCACGTAGAGCAACATAAAGATGACAAAAAAGACGATCGGCAGAATGAGTTGCAGCCGCTCTTTGGCCCGGAGTTCGAACTCGTACTCGCCGGACCATTTGTAAGTAAAGCCGGGAGGCAAGTTGAGTTTTTGCTTGAGCAAATTAGTCGCGTGTGTGACGAAGCCGCCGTAGTCTTTCGTGTTCAGATCGATGTACACATAGCCGGTCAGCGCCCCGTCTTCATCGCGGATCATGGAGGGTCCCCGGGAGAAAGAGATTTTCGCGACATCGGAAACTGGAATCTGTGCGCCAGAGGACGTGCCAATCAGGACGCGTCGCAATTCCTCCACGTTGTCCCTGAAGTCACGGCTGTACCGGACATTCACGGGATACCGCTCGCGGCCCTCGACATTCTCGGCGACCATTTCGCCGCCGATTCCCGAAGTGACCGCCTGTTGCACATCGGCAATCGTCAGACCATAGCGAGCCGCCTCAGGGCGGTTCACTTCGACGTTGAGATAGAAGCCTTGTGAAACGCGTTCAGCGAAGATGGAGCGCATCTCAGGAATCGCAGAGAGGATTTGTTGGACTTGCGCGCCAACTTGCTGGATGCCCTCCAGATTCGGCCCCTGAATCTTCAAACCGAGAGGCGTCTTGATACCAGTTAGTTCCATATCGAGGCGGTTTTCGACCGGCATGGTCCAAGTGTTGGACAACCCAGGAAACTGGAGTTTCGCGTCCATTTCTTGAATGAGCTTTTCGTAGGTCATCCCCGGCCGCCATTGACTGCGCGGCTTGAGCATTAGCGTTGTGTCATACATATCCAGGGGAGCATTATCAGTCGCGCTGTCGGATCGCCCGATGGAACCGAAGACGGTCTCGACTTCCGGGAACGTGCGAATGATCCGATCCTGTTCTTGGAGCAATTGCGATGCCTGCCCGATGGAGATTCCGGGCAAGGCTGTCGGCATGTAGAGAGCCGAACCTTCAAAGAGTGGCGGCATGAATTGGCTGCCGATGTGAAGCGCGAGCGGAAGTGTGACGATCAGAAAAACCAAATTGAGCAGCAAGGTGGTTTTGCGGAACCGCAAGCACAGTCGCAGAACCGGCAAGTAAAGAGCTTGGGTGATTCTTGAAATTGGATTCCGCGCTTCAGGTATCAGCCGTCCGCGGATGAACAGCACCATGAGTGCGGGCACAAGCGTGATAGCCAAGACGGAAGAAAAGCCAACGGACAGCGTCTTCGTCCACGCCAACGGACGAAACATGCGTCCTTCCTGTGCCTCCAGTAAAAAGACAGGCAGGAAGGAAACCACAATGATTACCAGCGAAAAGAAAATAGCGGGACCCACCTGTTTCGCGGAATCCAAGAGGATTTTCCGCCTCTGTGACTCAGAAAGAGGACCGGCTTCGGAGGATTGATGCTCGGAAAGCTGCCGGTATCCGTTTTCGACCATGACGATGGCGGCGTCCACGAGGACGCCAATCGCCAGTGCCAAACCGCCGAGCGACATGATGTTCGAGGTGACATGGAGGTAGTACATCGGGATGAAGGCTGCGAGCACGGCGATCGGTAGGGTCAGAATCGGAATCAACGCCGAACGGAAGTGGAATAAGAAGATGATGATGACTATGCTGACGATGGCGGCCTCTTCGAGCAGGTCGCGTTGCAGTGTTTCGATGGACGCATGAATCAATCCGGAGCGGTCATAACCGGAGACGACCTCGACGCCTGGAGGCAATGATGGTTTGATCTCAGCGAGCTTTTTCTTAACGCCATCAATGACGGTCAGAGCATTCATGCCGTCGCGCATCACGACAATCCCACCAACGGTTTCGCCTTCCCCTTGCCACTCTGCAACGCCTTCACGAATGTCCGGCCCGAACGTCACTGTTCCCAAATCTCGGACGAGAACTGGCGTGCCGTTCTTGGTTGCTACGGGTACGGTTTCTAGGTCGCTCAGCGAATGCAAATAGCCGAGTCCGCGAATCATGTATTCCGCTCCGCCCATTTCCAGCAGCCGTCCACCCACTTCGTTCGTACTGGCTCGAACTCTTTCGATGACGGTCGAGAGAGGGACGCCATACGCGCGAAGTTTGTCAGGGTCCACGTTGACCTGATACTGGCGCACGAATCCGCCAATCGTGGCTACCTCAGCCACTCCTGGAACCGTTTCGAGCTGGTAGCGCAGGTACCAATCCTGAAGGCTGCGCAAATCGGCCAAACTGCGTTGATGGCTGTGGTCCACAAGCGCGTATTCATAGACCCAGCCTGCGCCAGTAGCGTCCGGCCCGATGACGGGATGCACTCCTGCTGGCAAACGTCCCGTGATCTGTTGCATGTACTCCAAGACACGCGATCGTGCCCAGTACAAGTCTGTAGTATCTTCAAACACCACGAAGACGTAGGAGTCGCCAAACATGGTTTGTGCCCGCACGGCCTTTACGTGCGGTGCGGCGAGAAGCGTAGTGACAATGGGATATGTGACCTGGTCTTCGATGAGGCTAGGAGGCTGACCCGCCCAAGGCGTGTGGATAATCACTTCCACATCGGAAATGTCCGGTAACGCGTCGAGGGGAATATGGCGCAGAGCCCAGATTCCCGTGAGCACCAGCAGGACTGTTCCCATGAAAACGAGGAAACGATTTTGCGCGCACCAATCAATCCACCGTGAGATCACGTTACATGCCTCCCGTGGCATTCACGCTCAATTGCTTGCTCGCGATGAGTTGGCCATTCTTTTTTGCGAGGATGGTGACTTGCCATGTTCCGCCGCTATCAAGCTGTCCCGAACCTTCATAGAGACCGTTGCCCTTGTCGCTGAGGGTGACGGGTGTACGCATCGATGCCATGCCCATCGCGGGCATCGCCGGCATGAAAAATGTCACACTGACTTCCGCACCGGAAATCGGTGCTCCACTCGCATCTGTAAGTTTCACGCGGAATTCGTTGCTTCCTTTCCGCGGTGTGGTCGGATCAGAGCTTAATTCGACAATTCCTTGCGGTGCGTTGGTAGTTGACGCCGCACCCGCGCCGGGCGGAGGTGGAACAAACGAACCGAGTGCAGCCTGAAGCTGGCTCTCGGAGTCGATCAGGAAGTTTGCGGAGGTAACAATCTGCTCCCCCGCTTTCAACCCCTTCAGCACGATAAGATCGTCACCCACGCGGGAGCCCAACTGCACCTCGCGCGGTTCGATGTAACCGTCGCTACGCTCGACAAAAGCAATCGCGCGAGTGCCGGACTGCAGGACGCCGCTTGCGGGGATAACAAGCTGGTTCCCCATCGGGACCTTCAGACTTACGTTGACGAACATGCCGGGTTTGAGTTGCAACCCGGGATTAGAAAAGACGACCCGCACCTTGGCCGTCCGGGTATCCATATCCACCTGCGGGTAGATAAAGTCCACACGGCCAGCAAACGTCCGGCCCGGATAGGTATTCACCGTGAGCGTTGCGGGAGCGCCGATCTTTATACGTTCGAGGTCGTTCTGGAAGACCTGTGCCTGAACCCAAACTGTGGAAAGGTCGGCGATGGTGTAGAGGCGCATTTCCGGCTGAACGGCAACACTGGGCAGAGCATTGCGTTCGGTGATGTAGCCAGAGACCGGCGAATCGACTTCCAGTTCCTGCTGCACTTGGCCGGTGGATTCGAGGCGAGTGATTTCTTTTTGCGGAACGCCCCACTGCTTGAGACGCTCCGCAGCCGCGTCGAGCAGCGATGCTGCGCTGAGGGCGACACCTTGCACCGTACTCTTCGCCACTTGCTGCCGAGTCTGCTTGGCCACTAAATATTCGCGTTCCGTCGCCACTAGCTCCGGGCTGTAAACTGTGAATAGCGGCTGCCCTTTCCGGACGTATTGGTAGGTGGCATCGGCAAACACTTTCTGGATATAGCCGGAGAACCGCACTTGGACGTAGGCCAGTCGCCTTTCGTCCACAGCGACACTGCCGGTGGTGCGAATCTCGTCTGCGACTGATTTCCGTTGGACCTTGCCGGTCTTGACCCCGATACTCTGCAAGCGCTGCGGAGAGATCTGCACCGGAACCAGCGGTGCTTCTGTCGATGCAGGGGGTGTGGCCATCGAGTCGGCCATGGAATCCTTCGCGGTGGAATTCGCCATTTTAGTTTCCGAAACCGCCATCGGCTTCACTGCGCGATAATGCAGCCACAACCCAACGAGCACGATGCCAAGCACGACGTTTCCAATCAATGCCGCCAAAAATCCAATGCGATACGTTTTCATCATTTCGCTCCCTCGTCATGCAATGACAGTCCAGTGAGCTGCTCGATGCGCGCGACGGCAGTCTGGTATTCGGCCATGTTCTGCCAGTAGTCCTCGTCGAGATGCAGTACATCGAGAAACGCCGTTAGCAGCGCCTGAAAATCCTGTTTGTTCGATTGGTAAGCCGCGAGACCTGATTGAAATTCCGAACGCGCCTGCGGAGACAGTCCTTCGCGGTGAATCTTGAGCAGTTCGGACGTCTGCTGCACGATCACGTATTGGGAGCGCAAATCCCCGGCGAGTTGCTGCGATTGCGCCTGGAGCTCACTTCGCGCACGAACCTGCTCCGATTCGGCTTGGGCCAGTTCGGGGCGTTGTTTGCGACTGCGATAGATCGGGACCTTGATGCCGACGCTCAGCATGTAGTAGGCGCGGAACTGGGTGGGGTCGGTGCGTTGCCACATGTACTGCACGTTGAAGTCGGGATAGAAATCTTTACGGGCTAGGTCCACTTGCAACGATTGCTTTTCAATCATCTTCTGCGCGCTAGCGATTTCCGGATTCTGTACTTGCGCCGCGGCCAGAAGATCGGCGTACGATTGCACAAGAGGTGTTTCGAGGAGATCGGCCGGCTCGATGTCCGGTGATTCCTGTGAACGGTTGAGGAGTTGTTTGAGCTGGGCTTCGAGCTTTCCGACCTGCAGGTGATGCATGGCGATTTCGCGAAGCAGCTTCGTTTTTTGTAGCTGCGCCTGGAGGACGTCTTGCTGTGTTCCCATGCCCGAGCGGTAGCGGGCGTCGGCGGCCTGTTCTACTTGCTTGAGCAACGCGCCGTCTTCTTCGAGGATCGTGAGTGTTTTGGACAGATACGCTAGCTGGAAATACGTGCCCTTCAGCTCAGCGAGGACGGCGCGGCGCACGGACTCGATCTGTTGCTGCGAAACATCCGCGTCGCGTTTCGCAATCTCACCCTTCAAGCGCAACTTGCCTGGGTACGGAATGTCTTGCGAAACACCGAGGCCGAGATAGGCAAAGTCGCTGTTGGTGTAGCCGGCAAAGGGGCGGGGACTACCCACGCTGACATGCTGCAAATTGAATTGCGGGTCGGGCAGCGTCGAGACTTGTGTCGGCACCTGTTTCGCCGCCTGCCAACCTTGTCGTGCCGCTTCGATTTGCGGATTGTTCTTCTCCGCTTCCGCGAGCAACTCGGAAAGTGGAGTGACCGTTCCCGCGTGCGACGATATTGACTCCTGGGCAAAAACATTTCCCGCTAAAACAGCGGAAAGCAAAATCACAGAAATACTTCGACTAAGACCTGCGCGCGCCAAGCGCGCACCGAAATTCGTTCTCGCTGTTGAAAACATCTTTTTCTCCTAAGCGTGCGTATCGAAGCCGCGGGACCGTCGGTGAGTCACCCAAAAGGGCCTCGACCGATATACGTCGGCAGGTTAGAGCCCTACCGAGACGCAGCAGCCGACCTGCTGCTGAACAGTAGATGGCGTAGAGAGGGACAATCGGGATACAAAAAGAGACAAGCCGGTGCGTTGCCGCACCGTTGAGCAGCGGATCAGATCAGGAGGGAAGAGTGAAGGGTGTACAGTTCGGGAGGCGAATGCGCCGGCGCCTCAAAATCCAAGCGAGATGCTTCGGCGTACGTCATTGCCTGCGGTGAAGCGAGAATATCGGTCGCGACCATCACGGGCGTATGGAGCGTTACGTGAGCGACGGGCAACACGCTGGGAGACTGAGGCGAAACCATCGCCTTGCAGCAATCGTGGCTCTGATTGGACGGATCGCAGGGCATGGTACCGCAGCACTTCATGCTTTGTTGGTCTTGCGTCATCGCGGACATGCAGTCCGCAAATTGCAGGCCCAAAAAGGCGACCACGGCCAAAACTACGAATAGTCTCTTGCCCATTATGCTGATTCGACCCTACGTGGATTAGACGCCTGAGTCAACGAAAGGATACACCGTTCGCCGTCGGATCGTTATTTGCGGAAGCGAATAGGGCTCGAACCGCGCCCATGCGTGACAGGCAGGAGGTCCTTTTCAAAGTGACTGAAGTGCGGTGAGGGAACTGATTCTGCGGCGCTGCCGTGACAGTGTAGGATTCTAACCAACGAGAGGGCAGCGTTCTAACCAACTGAACTACGTCCCCAGCCGTGGAATCAACAACTTAGCGTAAAACCTTGCAAAATAAGCCTTTGCAAGATTTGCATACAGCGCACTGTTCGCTTGCGGTGCATACGGTAGCAGCTGTCCCTGCCAAAACCGCCAATAAACCGCTAATAGGAATTCGTGCGTTCATGCGAGATTTATCCTAACACAAATGCCTGCCGAGGCGAAGCCGAGTCCGATGAATTTTGACGAATCGAGACAGCCGCCTCGTGATCGTAATTGCGGAGTATGAATGGGGAAAAATGGACTCAGCCGCAGAAACCTAGAAGCCACGGCTGAAAACAGTTGGTTTGGATTGCGAGCTTCCGAAGCTTTGGCACCTTCCCGGCAGTTCTGCAGATACGGGCGGGGAAGCTCTCCCGGCGCCGATGGAAATCATTCCAGAAGGGCACAGCACATCCATCATAGCGCCTTCTGGAAGCAGTCTCAGGGATTCAGGACAGCGTTGCGCCTAGCTTCAAGAAGTCTCGTGACCTTTTCCACCTTATCGGTGTCGACGCCCACGTCATTCAGCGCTTCGCGAAAGTGAGTAAGAAACCTATCGAAATGTCCGTCGTTTAATCCTTGGTCCCGGGCATGCGCATGAGCCGCATGGATATCTTTTCCCGTATAGACAACTCGTCCGCCGAGAAGCATGGAGATAAACATGCTTTGCCGAGAGCATAGTTGCGTCATGTCGGTAGTTTTAAAAAAAGGGCTAAGTGTTTCATCCGCGAACACTTTTCTATAAAAGGCTTCTGTAGCAGCCCAGACTGTTTGCCTTCCACCGATGAGATCATAGAGGTCATCGATCACTTGATCCTCCGGAAGTAAGAGCACGAGGCGGATTCTCGTTCAGTAACTGAGGTTCGCTGGTGCCGGTTATTGTAGCTTCCCCACCGGTGCAGTCAACGATTGCAGATCACTTGGCGTCACAAATTTCAACCTCTTGTTGGACGAACACTTCCGTCTCGACCTTCACAGCCGGAAACAGGGCGACTTTGCACTGAAGAGACCGTGCGACCAGGCACGATTGCTCGGCTTTCTCAAGAAGGCGAACGGCGCGGTCACGATCCTCTTCTTTCCGGAGAGTGACGGTTGGCCGCAATCGAATCTCTGAAAAGCGCCAACCGCTGTCCTGCTTGGTAAGCACACCTTCCGCGGCCAATCGCAAAGAGTCAAATTCCAGATGCGAGGTCTGTGCGATGCCTTCAAAAGTGCTGATGAAGCAGCTGGCCACGGCGGCGACCAGGAAATGTTCCGGAGTCCACCGGCCTACCTCACCTTGAAATTCAGGCGGCGGACTAAACGATATGGCCGGCAGGATTCCTTCGGCATGGACGACGCCGTTGCGTCCCCCTGCGCCGATGGCTTCAACACGATATTCGTGAATAGATTCCATAGCGTCCTCCTCGAACGTGACGGCGGGAGAGCAATTCGAACTCAGCCCACGTCACTGGTCCGAGGCTAGCAAATGGATCGTGCGGGCCGTGTGACCTACGGCACGCTCGAACGTGACGGTCGTCACAGCCAAGCGGACGCGCGTGGCGTATTGGTTGAAGCAGGGAGGTGGCTCATGCAAGCAGTTCAAGCAAGAACGAGAATTACACTGAAGAACATTTTGTTCGCCACTGACTTTTCACAGGCTGCGGACGCAGCTGCACCGATGGCGATCCAGATCGCGCGGCGTTATGGCGCAAAGGTGTATGGCGTACATGTGAATCGATTCGACGACTATACAGCTACTGCCCCCAATGCCTGGGCGGCGATGGCGGAAGCAGCGGAGAAGGAAACCAAGGAGGATGTAGGACGCCTGAATGAGCAGCTCCAGGGCATCGAACACGAAGTGGTGATCGGCGAGGGCAACATTTGCGAAGTGATGTCCAATCTGATCGAACAGAAAGAAATCGACCTGATCGTGCTTGGGACCAGCGGGCGCACGGGGCTCGAAAAGGTCATACTCGGTTCGGTTGCCGAACAGATCCTGCGGCAATCGCCGTGCCCCGTGCTGACGGTTGGCCCACACGTGAACCCTTGGTCTGACGAATACGTAAAGATGCGTAAAATCGTGTTTGCCACAGACCTGGCAACTGACACCCCAGTGGCGGCTCCCTACGCCATATCTCTGGCGCAGGAGAACCAAGCACATCTCGTGTTGCTGCACGTGATCGAAGACGCGAATGCAGGGGATCTGGTGGACAGCCCAGAAGTGGTGGATCTCAAGGCGCGAAAGCTGCAGCAATTGGTTACGGAGCAAGCCGGATTGTGGTGCGACCCAACCTACATCGTCGAGCAGGGACCAGCGGCAGAGAAGATCCTGGACGTTGCTAAACGGCGGCACACTGATCTGATCGTGATGGGAGCCCGGCCGGCAAAAGGGCTTGCAACGCATCTGAACATCGGAACAGTCCACAACGTTGTTTCGCAGGCAACGTGCCCAGTCCTCACGGTTCGTGGCTGAAGCGCAACGCGCCATCACACCGGCACCAGAGGCGCTGAAACAAAAGGGGGTTGAGGTTGCAGCGAGTTCTCGTGAAGTTCGCTGGCCTCAACCCCGGCAGGCGAGAGAATGCAGATTCTGAAAGCTGGCGTGCTCTATTTCGCAGTCGTTTTCGGAGCGGGATTCATCCTTGGCCCCATCCGCATTCTGTGGATCGCCCCGCGACTCGGCACAAGAATGGCCGAACTCTTGGAAATGCCCATCATGCTCGCGATCGCAATTGTGACAGCACGGTGGATCGTTCGGAGACTTGCTGTGCCTCCTACACCATCGAGTCGGCTCGGTATGGGTGGCATCGCACTTAGCCTACTGCTAATCGCAGAATTTACTCTTGTGCTCTGACTTCGAGGTCACTCGATCAAGGAGTACCTTGCTGCCCGAGATCCCGTAGCGGGAACAGTCTACTTTGTGGCGCTCGGAGTGTTTGCCGTCATGCCGCTTCTAGTGGCGAGAAGATCGGCCGGGGCGACCTGATTACGCAGGTGTGGCGTTTTGATTAGATCGCCCTCGCGTGGCCCTGGCTTCTTGCTGAAATCAGGCGCCAACAGTCTCGGGCGATAGCCCAGTCTTCTTGAGCGTGCACGACTAACACGCGAACTGTTGAATCGGAAAGCGAGATATCCTGGTCCGCAGATGCCTGCGCATTCTTCGCGCCGTCGAGTTTCAGACCAAGAAATCCGAAGTTGGCACAAGCCGCCGCTCGTACCTCAGGTGAATTCTCTCCGATCCCTGCAGTAAAGACCAACGCATCTATTCCGGCCAACACCGCAATCATTGCCCCAACACCAGCTTGAAGGCGATGGACGAACATCTCAAAAGCCAGCTTCGCCCGTGGATGGCCATCTCTCATCGCGGTCACGATCTGGCGCATGTCACCCGAAATCCCAGAGATTCCCAGCAGGCCTGATCTCGTGTTGAGCATCTCGTCGAGCTGCTGTCCCGTGAAGCCACCGTGCCGCATCAAGTAGGTCATTATCCCGGGGTCCACAGAACCTGACCGCGTTCCCATCATTAGCCCTTCTAGCGGTGTGAATCCCATGGTCGTATCGATGCTTCGCCCTTCGCGGATTGCCGCCAGAGAGCAACCATTTCCCAAATGGCAGGTTACGAGTTTCAGCGATCGTAAATCTCTGGCGAGGAGTTGTGCGGCGCGCTCGGCGCAATACTGATGATTGATCCCGTGAAATCCATAGCGACGGATCCCCTGTGCGAGCCATTCATAAGGGCCGGGGTATACGGCGGCTGGTTCCGGCAGCTTGCTGTGAAAGCCGGTGTCGAACACAGCCACCTGGAGAACCGTGCCGATACGTTTCTCGATAATCTTGATTCCTTCCAACTCGGCGCGATTATGCAATGGCGCAAAGACGGACATGCGCGCGATTGCAGATTTCACTTCCGGTGTGATGGCGGTTGGCTCCTGGAGGCTCTTACCACCGTGCACCACACGATGACCTACTACGTCGATCTCGAAAGGCGCAGAAAGTACATGCAGCTTTCCACTCCATAACGTATCCAACAGGCGTTCGATGGCATCCGAGCGCGACGCAACCTTGACGCGATCTTTCAGCTGCGACCCCTGTGAATTCTGTGCCTGGATATCGGCATGATCGCCGTTCCATTCGATCTTGCCTTCCCAGGCTGGTGCAGGCGGATGTGCAGGAAGGGTCTTTCCGATGTCGTACAGGCAGCTCTTCTGGCTGCTGGAACCTGAATTAAGCACTAGGATTTTCATAGCCTAATGAGGCCATTTCCAATCCCGGATTTCCGGCAAGTCGTCTCCATGTTCGCGGATGTATTGTTTGTGCTCGACGAGCTTATTGCGTAGGAACTGCTTGAAGTGCGCGCCGACGCGTTGCAAGCGAGGGACCCGGTCGATAACGTCGCCTGCAAGGTGATATCGGTCCAAATCGTTCAGAACAGTCATATCGAACGGAGTGGTCGTTGTTCCCTCCTCTTTGTATCCGCGGACGTGGAAGTTGTCATGATTGGTGCGCCGGTAAGTCAGACGGTGAATCAGCCAAGGATAGCCATGGTAGGCAAAGATGACTGGCTTGTCGGTCGTGAAAATCGAATCGAACTCACGGTCGGAGAGGCCGTGGGGATGTTCGGTTGAGGGCTGGATGGTCATCAAGTCAACCACATTGACGACGCGGACCTTGATGTCTGTAAAATGCTGGCGCAGCAGGTCTACGGCGGCGAGGGTCTCAAGTGTCGGGACATCTCCGGCACAGGCCATCACCACATCCGGCTCGTTTCCCTTGTCGGTTGAGGCCCACTGCCAGATTCCGATTCCATTCGTGCAATGCTCGATCGCAGACTCCATGTCGAGCCACTGCAGCGCAGGCTGCTTTCCAGCAACGATGACGTTGACGTAGTTTCGGCTGCGGAGGCAGTGATCAGCGACCGAAAGAAGCGTGTTGGCATCCGGAGGCAGATACACGCGGACAATATCCGCCTTCTTGTTCACAACATGGTCGATGAAGCCAGGGTCCTGGTGGGTGAAGCCGTTGTGGTCTTGGCGCCAGACGTGGGACGTAAGCAGGTAATTCAACGAGGCTATCGGTCGTCGCCAAGGAATATTTCTCGTCACCTTGAGCCACTTGGCATGCTGATTGAACATGGAGTCCACAATGTGGATAAAGGCTTCGTAACAGGAGAAAAATCCGTGACGGCCAGTGAGCAAATAACCCTCGAGCCAGCCCTGGCACATGTGCTCACTCAGGACCTCCATCACCCGGCCGTCCCTCGAAAGGTGTTCGTCGGTAGGAAGTATTGGCTCCATGAAGACTTTATCGGTGACTTCGTATAGCGCATCGAGCCGGTTCGAGGCCGTCTCATCAGGACCAAATACTCGGAAATTCGTCGAGTCCGCATTGCGTTTCATGACATCGCGCAAAAGGTTTCCCAAAACCCGAGTGGCTTCCGCAATCTCAGTGCCCGGCTTCGATACTTTCACCGCATATTCGCGGAAGTCCGGCATCACTAGGTTCTTAAGTAGCAGGCCTCCATTCGCGTGCGGGTTGGCTCCCATCCTGCGTTCGCCGCTTGGCGCTAGTTCCGTCAATTCCTGAAGCAACTTGCCCTTTCCATCGAATAGTTCCGCGGGCCGATAGCTGCTCAGCCATTCTTCCAATATCCTTACGTGGTCCGGGTGCGAGATGAAACTCGTAACGGGCACTTGGTGCGCACGCCAGGTGTCTTCGACCGGCTTTCCGTCCACGATCTTTGGCCCGGTCCATCCCTTCGGCGTTCGCAGGATGATCATTGGCCACACCGGGAGTCCGGCTGACCGTCCGGCACGGGCAGCATTCTGGATGGCGTGGATTTCCTCGATGACCGTGTCGAGCGTATGCGCCATGAGTTGGTGCATGGTCTCCGGCTCATGGCCTTCCACAAAATACGGTTTGTAACCATACCCGGTGAAAAGCTGAGTCAACTCTGCATCACTTAGGCGGCTTAGTACGGTCGGATTCGCGATCTTGTATCCGTTCAAATGCAGAATGGAAAGAACGGCGCCGTCGCGAACGGGATTTAGAAACTTGTTCGAGTGCCAACTGGCTGCGAGTGGACCCGTTTCGGCTTCACCGTCACCGACCACGCAGCAAACCAGTAGGTCTGGGTTGTCAAACGCGGCCCCATAAGCATGAGCAATCGAGTATCCCAATTCTCCGCCTTCATGAATCGAGCCCGGCGTCTCCGGCGCGACGTGACTTGGAATACCTCCTGGGAACGAGAACTGCTTGAAGAGCTTCTTCAGGCCTTCTTCAGTTTGTGAAATGTTGGGGTAGAGTTCGCTGTAGGTGCCTTCCAGGTAGGTGTTGGCAACCAAGCCGGGCCCTCCATGACCTGGACCCGCAACGTAGATGACATTCAGATCCTGCTTCTTGATCAACCGGTTGAAATGAACATAGATGAAATTCAACCCCGGTGTTGTGCCCCAGTGACCCAGCAATCGTGGTTTGATGTGTTCGAACTTCAACGGCTCGTGAAGCAACGGATTGGCATAGAGATAGATCTGCCCTACGGAGAGGTAGTTCGCGGCACGCCAATAGGCATGCATCTTGCGCAGCTCTTCCTCGGATAGAGGCTGTTTGGATTCGTAAGACCGTGCTGAACCTGTGGGTGCCGCCGAAGCCATATCAGTGTCCTCCCTATTTTGGATCGAAGCCGCTCATCACAGAGGCCACGGTTCAATCTTATCCCCACAAGTTTGAACAGGCCATTACAACTAGGTGGCGGCCTAGGTCGTGAACTCTGAGCGAGCTGTATCCGTGGGATTAAGGCAAGGATTGGAGTGGTGCCTTCACCCGAGTTGACCAAAACCGGATCGGCCAAATCGGAAGAACTTGCCGCCGTCGGTCCAACACAGTCAGACCCGCCGGCTTCGGGGACTTCGGATGGTGCTTCTGGGAGAGGGGCATTGCTGTCAACGTTTCGCCGCTTGAGGTTGGCCGCTTGTCGTAATCCCTTCGAATAGCCGTCTGCTCTTCTTCCAAACGCTGAATAATTGCCCGCAGCCAGATTCCGACTGTTTCTTCGACCTCATCAAATATCAGGACCTCCAAGAGGTCGCGCTCGTTCTCCTGCATCATGCACCTCCCACGCAACTAGCCGAAACGGACAGTGGAGTGCCGGTTCACAGTGGCACCCGCTATGCTGCTGACAACTCCTTGTGAGTTTCTCCGGCCGCGAGGTCAGACCAGATCAGCTTAAGCGTGACACCACATTCTTCGCCGTACACCAGTGTGAAAACATGTGAGCAACGCTCGCACAGCCAATAATGTCTTACCCCATGGATTCCGCCTGGCAAATCAGCTGTTGGATTACTCCCAGTTGCCGAAACCGGATCGGGCCGAAATCGGAAGAACTTGCCGCCCCCGGTCCAATGGAAGGCAGTGGGGCAGGCCGGGTTTGCACACTTGGGATGTTGCTTCTGGTACAGAGGGGTTCCTCTCAACGTTCCGCCGCCGGCGGGCGGGTGTTTGCTGTGGGCGTGTCGAGCCGCTGCCCGTTCTTCTTCCAAACGTTGAATAGTGGCCCTCAGCCAGGCTCCAACCGTTTCTTCGGTCTCTTGTTGGTTGCTGTACCGGTAGAGGGAATCCAGAGCCTCCCCCGATGTGTTGAACGGAATGTGGCGGCAGGGAATCTTTTCGGAGCGGCGCTCGGGGGGCACCAGTTGCATCAGAACACAATCACTGCACGGACCTGGATTCTCTTTGGAATCGTAGTTCATGCAGGTGAGTGAATCTTCGAAAATATATTGAGGCCTCCACGGCGTCCTCGGCGAACGCCCATAGCCCCCGTCTTCGAGGAATTGAAGTTCAAACTTTAGAACTTCCAAGAGGTCGCGCTCATCTTTTTGCATTTTGCACCTCCCACGCGATTCAAAATATGCACTCAACGGAGAGGGACTGCTGTAACCCCCGTCACAAGGCAGCGTGACCGCCATCACAGCCAGGGAGCGTTGGATTCTAGTAGAAACGTAGGCTAGGGAATCGGACCTCATCTGCTGGACGGTTGCGTATGGCGAGCGGGTTTCGTTTTGTGTCGCGTAGAGAGGGAGGTATACTCCGGGGCGGTGAGCTTATGCGCGCCCCATACGGCCTAGAAATCATTGAGAGTTGCCTGTCCTGTCCGCATCGCGAGGATCGGCTTTTTTGCAACCTCCCACCTTCAGCCGCGCAACGTCTGGCAGCAATTACGTCACCTTCTTCCTATCCCAAAGGTGCGACGCTTTTCGTGGAGGGACAAGTCGCGCGCGGCGTGTTCATCCTTTGCAGTGGTCGAGTAAAACTGTCGACGACCTCAGCGGATGGAAAAACGCTGATCGTGAGAATCGCGGACCCGGGGGAAGTCCTCGGATTACCGGCCACTGTTACTGAAAAACCTTATGAGCTTACCGCAGAAGTGATCGAACCAACCCAAGCGAACTTTATCCCCCGTCAGGAATTCCTGAACTTCCTCCGCGAGCACGGTGAAGTCGGATTGCGGGTGGCGCAGCAGTTGGGTGAAACCTATCACTCCGCAATCGCAGAAATGCGGAACATTGGACTCTCCCATTCGGTAGGCGAGAAGTTGGCTCGCTTCCTGCTTGATCTTTCCGCAGGCCATGACAACGGGAAAGGTGAGATAAAAGTCACCCTCACCCTCACCCACGAAGAGATTGCCCAGATGATCGGAGCATCCCGAGAGACGGTGACAAGACTCTTTGGTGAATTCAAGAAAAAACAACTCTTGCAGGTAAAGGGTTCAACGCTCATCATCAAGGACAAAGCAGGGCTCGAAAGCGTCTTGAACTCTTAGTTCTGCTTCCCCTTCCTGGAACTCCTCCCCCTCAAGCTTTGCGTGTGACGTCCATCACATCAATCTGTGACGTGCGTCACGGCAGGCCAACTGAATGATTGGCACACTCCAGATCATTGAAGCTTGGCCAGTCGGTTCGGGAACTTGGCCCGCCGTTGGGTGGGCAAGATTCGGAGGGTAAGCGAATGAAACGTCGTGTACTTAATACCAGCATTGTGGCGAGTGTGACTGCGATCGTGGTCGTTTTGTGGGTAATGCTTGCGTCGGTGCCAAAGACTTCCGCGATCCCCGCATTTTCGCGAAAGTACCAGACATCATGCACCACCTGCCACAACAACTATCCGGAATTGAACGACTTTGGCGAAGCGTTCAAGAAGAACGGATTCAAGTTTCCTAAGGACGACGAAGTTTTTGTGAAAGAACCTCCTGTCTTGCTGGGGTCGAAGGCACAGAAGGAAGCGTTCCCCGGCGCGGTCTATCCTGGTGAGATTCCCGGATACCTGCCGATCGCATTCCGGTACGAGGGGAACTTTACTGTCAATCGCAAGCAGCCTCCGGGCGTCATCGCGCAGAACGGATTCGCGCCGCGCACGGACCTTTTTGCTCCAAACACGTTCACCATCATCAGTGCGGGGAGCTTCGGGCAGAATTTGTCATTCTGGATTGATGACGACATCTCCGTCGGAGCGGCCAATGCCAACGGCGGCATGGGTGACGGTTGGCTAAAATACAACGATTTGGGCCACGGGATCGGGTTGCCGAAGAATGCTTTGAACGTGAGATTCGGACAATTCGAACTGGATTTGCCCTTCACACAGGCAAAAACCATCTATCTCTCCCCGTTTGACATTTACAACGAAGCGAACGTGGCGGGCGCTTTGGGCACCGCAAACAACCCTGTGATCTTCGGGGCACCACAGAGGGGTATCGAGTTCGGCGGCACACCGAACAATGGAAACTTCAATTGGTCTGTCGCCGTCACGAACGGGAGCAATGTCGGAACGGCTGCGAGAAGTTCGAAGGACGTTTACGTTCGCCTGTCTCAGAAATTCAACCTGGAGCGCGATCCGGAAAGCCGCAATGCGATCCAGGCAGCAGGGCCAACAGGTCCTCGGGACCACACGTCGATCCGGCTTGGATTCTTCTACTACTACGGCAAGAACCAACAGAACCAGGACGGAAAGACGTTCCCGGGTTTGTTGGCAACGGTGGAGGAACCCTTCTATCGAGTGGGCGGCGATCTACGTTTCAAATACCGGAAGATGGAACTCTTCGGACTTGGAATGTTCGGCCATGACGACAATCACTTGTTCACTGCCGGACCGCCTGCGACCATCGCTTTTGCTCCCGCGGTTAAGTTTTCCGGCGGGTTCGCTGGCGCAAATTATTGGTTCTATCCCTGGCTGATCGGGACCTTTCATTACGACGCCGTGAATTCCCATTCGGACTTTCTGAATGGCACGCCGGCATCGCAATATCACACACGAAACCGCTTCAGTCCGGGCTTCCAGGTGCTAGTACGCGCCAACATTAAGGTCGTAGGCGAATATCAATACACCTTTGGACATCCTTACACGGATCCTGTAACCGGAAACACGCTCTTCTTCCGCCCCAACACGTTCCAGACGGGCATCGACTACGTCTTCTAGAGAGATCGGGCTCGGAAATTGAATGGCACGCACATCAAATACGAGAGGAATGTCATGAGTCTGTCGAAAATCGTAGCAAAGGCAGCAATCGCAGCAAGTCTGGTCCTCGTGCTGGCTGGCATAGGCCGGGCCAATGAAATCAAGGGCAAGGTCAGCGTGCAGGGAATCAAGTCCGCAGACAGCATTGCCGTCTACGTTGACGTGGTAGCAGATAAGAAGTTCGATCCGCCGAAAGACCACGTTGTGGTCGACCAAAGGAAAATGGCGTTCATTCCACACGTCGTTGCCGTGCAGCAGGGAACTACTGTTGAATTCTTGAATAGTGACCCCGTTGGCCATAACGTCTATTGGCCGTCGGTCAGCGGAAACAAGAAGCTCTCTCACAACCTGGGTACTTGGCCGAAGGGCGAGAAGAAACCGTTCCAATTCAATGACCTCGGCACAGCTTCTCTGCTTTGCAATGTGCACCCAGAAATGTCCGGCTATGTCGTCGTTGTGCCTACGCCTTATTTTGCGGTGACGGACAAGGACGGCAATTTCGAAATCAAGAATATTCCCGCAGGGAAGTATACGTTGAAGACTTGGAGCGAAGATGGTAAACCAACCAGGCTGGCTGTGGATGTCAGTGCCGCAACAGCGACGGTGGAATTGACGGTCAAGAAGTAAGCGAGAAAGGGACCCGGGAGCACCTCGTGGCCAGCCGAACCAAACTAGTCGACCTCGAGTGGCTAGAATCGAACTTCCCCTGCATGCAGGCCTGTCCTGTCCATACACAGGCCGGACGCTACGTTTCTCTTATTGCGCAGGGGAGGTACGAGGAAGCTTACCGCTACGCCCGGGTCCCCAATCCTTTCGCCTCGATTTGCGGCCGCGTTTGTGGACATCCCTGCGAGCCCGCCTGTCGGCGCGGACAATTTGACATGCCCATTTCTATCCGTGCTCTAAAGCGTTTCGTCACCGAGCGCCATGGACCGGAATCGCGTAATCCCATCAATGTCTTTCCCGAAAGGCCACGGGCCTTCCGGCCAGAAAAAATCGCAATCATCGGTTCCGGTCCGGCTGGCATGTCGGCAGCGCATGATCTGGCGCTGCTCGGTTATCCCGTAACCGTCTTCGAAGCCGCGCCAGTGCCTGGTGGAATGATGCATCTCGGCATTCCGGAATATCGTCTGCCGCGCGATGTTTTGCAGGCCCAGATTCGAGAGATTCTCGACCTCGGCCCGGAACTCCGCCTGAACAAGCGGCTCGGTCGTGACTTTTCACTGGAAGACCTCCGCCGGCAGGGCTACAAAGCTGTGCTGCTCGGGTTTGGCCTGCACCGCAGCCGCGACCTCAACCTTCCGGGGCACGAGCTGGATGGAGTCGTGAAAGGGATCGATTTTCTTCTCAACGTCAATCTTGGCTATCGCTTCTCCATCGGCAAGCAAGTCGTCGTCATCGGCGGAGGCAACGTGGCGATCGACGTGGCGCGTTCCGCCATGCGTGAACAGCAAAAGCTCACCCCAGGCACAGAAACCAGCGCGGGCCTTCCAGACCAACTGACTTCCAGCGAGATGGATGTCGCCATGAAGGAATTCATGGACGTTTCACGTCAAGCGCTACGCATGGGCGCTCGTGAAGTGCACCTCGTGTGTCTCGAATCGCGCCCAGAAATGCCCGCTGCGGAAGAAGAGATTGAAGAGGGCTTGGTCGAGGGGATCAGGATTCATCCCTCGCTTGGCCCGAAGCAGTTCGTCGGTCACAATGGGAAGGTAACTGGCCTCGAAGTAATCAGGTGCACTTCCGTATTCGACGCTCAACGGCGGTTCAGCCCCACCTT